>Ga0247727_10000169_pt1 | contig 147878 bp, 98 predicted proteins | sample WisWelCaveWW1625_FD_202498 | JGI IMG/M metagenome (GOLD analysis project Ga0247727, IMG submission 202498) | Biofilm microbial communities from Wishing Well Cave, Virginia, United States - WW16-25 | ecosystem: Environmental > Aquatic > Deep subsurface > Groundwater > Cave microbial mat... | reverse complement strand
TGAAAATCGCTCCAACCGACAACCAACCACAGCGGACGGCCGTCGCGTGACGCGGGAACCTCTCGCGCGCCGGGAAAAACCACTCCCGCGCGTACGACGTCGCGCACGGTGAGAAATGCGGGCTAGGTGCGCGGGACGACGCGGACGCGCGGGCCCTCGCGGCGCGCGAGCCAGATCGTCGCGTCGGCCGCCGCCGGCCCCTCGATCCGCGCCCGGCCCCCCTCCTCGACGAGCGTCGAAGCGCGGCGGCGGTCCCACCAATCCGCGATTTCGCGCGCCGTCGCGATCCAGCCTCCATCGGTCGCGCGGATCGCCTCGACGACCTTCGCGTAATCGCGCAGCCGCCGCTCCTCGAGGTTGTAGTCCGGATGAAAGAGGAGGTTCGCGAGCCCGTGCCGCTCGACGACCCACCGGAACTTCGTGAGCATCCCGTCGACCGTGTCGCGCCGCAGGAGGTTGATGAGGTGGTGGTCCATCGGGAGCGTGATCGGCAACTCGACGACGCGCGCGCCGAGGTGGAACGGGAACGGCGCGCTCACGCCGCCGCGCTGCGGCTCGAGGACCGCCGTGTCCATGAACGAACTGTCGTAACGGATCTCGAGGTCGGGGATCCAATCGGGGTTCCGGTAGAGCGCGGGCGAGCGGAACCCGACCGCGCCCCACGCGCGCAGGTAGGCGCCGATGAGCGGGACCCGCCGCGTGAACTCCTCGCGCGACTCGAACTCGCGGCAATCGTGATTGAGGCCGTGCACGCCGATCTCGTGGCCCCTCTCGGCGAGCCCCGCGAAGTCCGCCGGCGAGACCGGGTAGCGCTCCGGCACGATGAACCACGTGGAGCGGAGGCCAAGCCCCTCCTCGACGCGCGCCATCCGGTCCGCGGCCGCGAGCCCCGCGGACGTCTCGACGTCGTGCGTGAGGCACGCGGCCCAGCGCGCGCCGCGCGGCCAGAACCCGATGAACGGGACGCTGTCGCGGCCCGCCTCCTCGAGGACTGCGGCGAGGAGCGCCTCGAGCACGGAGCGGAGCGAGTCGTCCTGCGGCCACTCGGGGTAGGTGACGCTCCGCAGGCGCGCGCGCGCGTTCACCCGCTGCGCGTGGATCTGGAGCGCGCGCGGGAGGACCGGCTTGAGCGCGTAGTAGAGCCGCTTGAGCCCCGCCTCGCGCGCCGCGTCGGGCGCGGTCCGCGGGACGTAGCGCTCCAACTGCACGTTCGCCACCGCGTCGTCGGGGAAGAAGCGGAGCGCGCCGTCGTCCGTGACGAACGGCGCGCGCGACGCGTCCGCCCCGGCCGGGTGGATCCACGCCGGCGCGCCGCGGAAGCGCGCGGCGACGGGGGGCGCGCACGCCGCGGACTCGCCCGGCGCCTCCGCGGGGATCCGCGCGGCGAGCGCCTCCGGGATCTTCCAGTGGTCCGCGAGGCGCGGCACGCGCGTGCCCCTCAGCCCGCGACGGTCACGCGGAACTTCTCGATGAAAAGGACGTCGACCGCGCCGCGCTTCAATTCGCTCAGCGCGTCGGCCGGGCTCCCCACGATCGGCTCCTCGTGCTTGTTGAACGACGTGTTGATCGCGACCGGGAGCCCCGCCTTCTCGCGGTAGCGCGAGAGCGCGCGATGGACGTACGCGTCGACGCGCGCGTTCACCGTCTGCGGCCGCGCCGTGCCGTCGAGGTGGACGACGCCGGGCGCCTTCTCGCGGCAGACCGGCGTGCACCGCAGGCAGATCGTCATGAACTTCGACGGGTAGGCGCTCCCGTCGAACCGCTCGAAGTACTTCGGCGCCTCCTCCTCGAGGATGATCGGCGCGAACGGCATGAACTCGGTCCGCGCGAGCCGCTTGTTGAGCCAGTCCATCATCGTCGTGTCGGTCGGCTCGGCGAGGATGCTCCGGTGTCCGAGCGCGCGCGGGCCGTACTCCATCCGCCCCTGGAACATGCCGACGACCTCCTTGCGCGCGAGCGAGTCCGCGATCGAGTCGGCGGGGTCCTCGAGCCGGTCGTAGCGCACGCCGGGCGTCGATTCCAACTCCGCGCGGATCTGCGACTCGGTCCACGCGTCGCCCCAGAACACGTCAACGATCTCCGCCGCGGGGAGCGGCTCCTGCTCGGCGTGGTGGAGGAGCGCGCTCCCGAGCGCGATGCCGCCGTCCCCCATGTGCGGGAAGACGTAGACGCTCTCCACTCCGGGGATCTCGCGGATCATCAGATTCGTCCGAACGTTCGCGAACGTCCCGCCGGCGAGCGCGACGTGGCGGACCCGATGCCGCTCGATCGCGTCCTTCGTCGTCTTGACGAAGATCTCGTCGAGGAGCCGCTGCGCGCCGGAGGAGAGCTCCTCGATCCCGAGGTGCTCCACCCGCTTCCTCACCAGGTTGAACGCGTCCTGGAACGCGCGCTGCCCGAAGTTCTCGAGCCCGCCGCTCTTCTTGCAGTGGCCGAAGATCTCGGAGAGGATGCGGTACGCCTCCTCGCCGTCCGCGTACGCGGCGAGACCGGTGATCTTCCCGCCGTGCCGCTCCGGGTTGAACCCGCAGATCTGCGTGACGATCTCCCAGAAGATCCCCGCCGAGTTCAACTTCGAGAACGTCGTCCGCCCATCGAGGCGCCCGTTCTGCCCGACGTAGATCCCGCCCGAGATCGCGTCGCCGCCGCCGTCGGACGTGATGACGAGCGCGTCCTTCTTGCCGCACGTGTAGTAGGCGGACGCGGCGTGCGACCGGTGATGGTTCAGGAAGTGAATCGGCGCCTCGATCCCGGCGTTCCGCACGTTCTGCCGCAGTTCGTCCTTGTTCTGCGCGAGGAGTTTCATGAGTTGGAGCGAGCCGTAGGCCGCGGCGCGCGTGTTCATGAGGGGCCCTAGCGAGCGCGTGAGCACCGAGTAGACCTTCTGGTGGAGGCGCGGCTCGGCGGAGTAGTCGTACGCCGCCTCCGAGTTCTCGACCATCGCCTCGAACCCGACCGTGACGGCCTGGATGTCGCGCGGCGCCGCCCCCGTGTGGCGGAAGAGGCGCTCGAGCGCGATGAACGGGAACCCGAAGTGGAGTTTCCGCCGCGAGTACCTCTCCTCGTTCGCCGCGAAGAGGACCTTCCCCCCGTCGATGAGGGCGACCCCCGCGTCCTTTCCGTCGTGGATTCCGAGTACGATCATCGATGTCTCCTCGCAGCGTCTCCTAGCAGCGTTCCAGGTGGATGATGTTCATGCCCGAGATGCGTCCGAGGCCCGCCGCGCGGAGGCCGAACCGCTCGGCCTCGCGCACGTAGTCGGCGGCCGGCGCGTACCGCACGTAGGGGACGTCGAGGAAATCGCGCGCGCGTCGCCGCGCGTCCTCCGGGGCGAGCGGGGTCCCCGCCCGCCGGTAGCGCGCCTCGAGGAGGCGGCGGGTGCCCCACGCGACGAAGTGCCGCCACGCCCGCGCGCGCGAGGCCTCGTGCAGCCTTCGAAGTATCGACTGGACGCTCCGCGGGGAATAGACCCCGAGGATGAGGCGCCCGCGGGGCCGCAGGACGCGCGCGAGGTGCCGGAGCGCGGGGGCCCGGTCCGGCAGGTGGTGGAGGACCCCGATGCAGAGGATGCGGTCGAAGACGCCGCTCTTGAACGGCAGGCCCGCGAGGTCCGCGCGGACCCGGTGGCCGTACCCGATCGTTCGGAGCGCGTTCATCGAGAGGTCGAGGAAGACCGGCGGGGGGGCGTACGCGCGGAGCGCGTCGTGGAAGAGCGACTGCCCGCAGCCGAAGTCGCCGATCCGCTCGCCGGGCGTCGCGGGGAGGAGCGCCCGGTAGGCGGGGTCGGAACTCCGCGACGGGAAGACGAGGCGGTCGTAGAACTCGGCGACGGCGCGCGCCGTTCCGTTCGGAGCGTCGAGGGGCGCGGCCGCGAGTGGCGCGGGCGCGAGTGGCGCAGCCGCGGCCGCTCGGGCCGCGGCGGAAGACGAACTCGGCATGTCGCTTCGGATGTCCTCTTGAAGCAGGAACCCCCGGGGCTCGTCGAGACCCGTCCGGGCCGACGGCGGCCGAGGGTTCGCAGGGGATGCGTCAACGCCCGGTGATGCTATCACGGGGGCCGGCGGCGCGACAACGCGGTTCAGGGCGGAAGGCGCGAGGGGCGCATCCGCGTCCTTGACCGTGCGCGGAGCCCACCCTAGGCTTCCGCGGGTATGAAGCGCCCGCTCTCGCCGAAGCGACTCCTCTCGCTCTTCGGCCTCGTCCTCTTCGCGGCGATCCTCGCGAAGACCGGCCCAGCGAAGATCGCGGAGGCGCTGCGCGGAGCGGACCTCGTGGCGTTCGCGACGGCGCTCGGACTCGTGGCCCTGATGGCGATCACGAAGACGTGGCGGTGGAGCCTTCTCCTGCGAGACGCGGGGCTCTCGGCGCCGTACGCCTCGGTCCTCCGCTACTTCCTCGTGGGGAACTTCCTGGGGCTCGCGACGCCCGGCCGGGTCGGCGACTTCGTGAAGGCGTTCTACTTCGCGGGGCGCGGCGGGAACTCGTTCGCGCGCGCGAGCGCGACGATCTTCGTGGACCGCGTGCTCGACACGCTGGTCTTGGTGCTCCTCGCCGCGGCGATCCTGTTGCGCGAGCGGCGGCTCGACGTCCTCTTGCCGGTCATCGCGCTCGCGGCGTTTCTCGCGCTCCTCGCCGCCAAGCGGCGCGTCGGCGAGCGACTCTTGCGCCGCGTCTTCACGGCGGTCGCGCCGGGCGGGCGCGGCGAGCGCGTGGGCGACGAGTTCGCCGCGTTCTACGCGCAGACCGCGGCGCTCCTCACGCGGCGGCGCCTCACGCTCCCGCTCGCCGCCGCGTTCCTCGCTTACGCGTTCCTCGTCGCGGGCGTCTCGCGCATCGCGGCCGGGCTCCACCTCGACCTCCCGCTCGCGTTCGTCGCCGCCTCGGTGATCCTCGCCATCTTCGCCTCGCTCGTCCCGATCTCGATCGCCGGGCTCGGCTCGCGCGAGGCGGTGCTCATCGCCTGCTTCGCGCAGCGCGACCTCCCCGCCGAGGCGGCGGTCTCCCTCTCGCTCGTCTTCCTCGCGGTCTTCTACCTCGCGCCGGCCGCTGCGGGCGCGCTCTTCTGGCAGCTGGAGCCGGCGCGGATCCCGGGGAAGGGGTAGGCTCTGACGGCGCCCGACGTGTCGGCGAGTCGACGGGTCGGTGTTAGACTGCGGGACGTTCGACGGCGCCGCTTGCAGCCTATCAGGCGCCGTGCCCGCTCAGACTTCCGCTGGGATCGCGGACCGTCAGACCTCTTGCGCCGATCTTCTCGCCGGGAGCCAGCAGTGATAGACTGCGTGCTTCGCGGCCTCTCGCGAGGCGAAGATGCAGTCTAATTCTAGTTCGGCCGCCGTGGGCACAGCTCTGTGGTGCTGGATGTTCTTGTCCAGGATGCCAGTGGACTATCAATGACGACCCTCCCCGACCTGCTCTACGTGGCGCTGTTCGCGGTCGCCTTTCCGCTGTGGGACTACCTCGTCTTTTGGCCGGCATTTCATCGCCAGTCACAAGCCGATCCGGCTCGGGCTCGGATGCGGCTCTGGAGGCTGGCCATCGGTTACGCGTGGCCGATGGTCGCTGTCGGGGCGGCGCTGTGGGTAGCGAACGACCGATCCTGGACGTCATTCGGGTTTTCCGTGCCCGACGGCTGGCGGTTGTGGACATCCATCGCCTTGTTCCTGCTGCTGGCGGCCTACCACGCCTATGCAGTCGCGACCCTCGCCCGCAGCTCCGATGCACGGGCGAGCATGCGGCAGCAGGTCGGAAAACTCTCCGCCGTCCTGCCGCACACGCGGACAGAAATGTATTGGTTCGGTGGGGTGTCTCTGACCGCGGGGTTCTGCGAGGAGTTTCTGTATCGCGGCTACTTTGTCTGGGTCTTCTCCCCGTGGCTCGGCTGGTGGGGCGCCGCGGCGCTGTCCCTTGCATTCTTCGCGGTTGGGCATGTGTACCAGGGATGGAATGGCGTCCTCCGCACGGGAATGGTCGGCGCCCTCCTCACGCTGGTCGTGGCAATCCTCGGCTCCCTCTGGCCAGCGATCGCGCTACACGCCCTTATCGACCTCGGCTCTGGGATGATAGCGTGGCTGGCGCTGCGCGAGGGCTCGGCAAGAGGCGACGTGGTGGAAGGGGAACGGCCAACGGAGCCGCAATCGGCGTCGGGAGTCGAATCGAGTCCGGTACAGGCCGAACCAGGCGCTGCACCTGACCGCGGCGGCATGTAGACTTTTCAAGGTTCATCGCTCCCCGCGCCGCCGCGGCAGGTGAGCTTCGCGTTAGCCGTGCTCCCCCATCATGTCGAGCCTGATCCGGAGAGCGTCAAAGATGAAGACCACCGTTCGTCGCTTTGGCGAAGGGCCCCGCTCCGGGTGATCAGTCCTCCGGCGACCGGCCCGACGTCAGCCCCCGTTCTGACGGATCAAGGCTAGCGCGCGCCGTCGGGCGGGCGGGTCGGCGGGACGCGCCCCGGTGCCGCGGCGGCCCCGCCCGCGCGCGCCGCCGCGGCCCCGCCCGCTCCCGCCCCCTTCTTCTTCGCGCCCTTCTTCGTCTCCCAGACGCGGATCGGCAGGATCATCATCTGCTGCCCCTGGAAGATGAGGCGTCGCTGCAGCGCGAACGCGGCCTGGTTGTGCAGGAACCGCGAGAGCGTCCCCTCCTCCTGGAAGAGCAACTGCCCGGCGTAGACGACCGAGCGCGGGTACTGCTTTCCGACCTCGAGGCAGATCTTCTCCAACTCGGGGATCGGGTCGGTCCCGAGCGACATGCGCATCTCGGCGGTGAGGCCGAGGTTCCGCGCCAAGCGCAGGTACTTCTCCAGGTGCTCCGTAGTTGACTTCCGCAACCCCTCCACCTCGTCCCGCCCCTTGAAGCGGCTCGAGTCGATCTCGCCGACGCACGCGAAGATGTAGCGGTCGTGGAGCGCCCCGAATAACCGGATCACCGTGAGGAGCGTGTGCACGCCGAGGCCGCCGTAGCCACCGACGAGGATGATCGCCGCGCCCCTGTGCTCCGCTGTCACCTTCGGCGGCCGCAGGAGGCTCGGCGGGAGGTTCGCCAGCGTCGCGTCCAATTCCTTCAGGTGCCGCCGCACGCCCGCGTAGTGCCTCTTCACGCGCGTGCACAGGAAGATGAAGCCCCCTGTGAGGATGGCCGTGACCCACGCGCCGTGGAAGAACTTCACGAAGAGGTTGAAGACGAGCACCGTGCCGGTGCAGGCGAGGCCGATCCCGTTCACGAGGAGTTTCCCGCGCCACTCCGGCGTCGTCGCGCGCACGCGCCACCAGTGGCTGAGCATCCCGAGTTGCGAGACCGTGAACACGAGGAACACGTTCACGCTGTAGAGAATGACGAGGACCTTCACGCTGCCGCGCGTCACGAGGAGCATGAGGAGCGAGAGCCCCCCCATGAACGCGACGCCGTGCTGGGTGACGAGGCGGTCGGAGAGGTACGCGAAGCGGCGCGGCACCCACCCGTCCACTGCCATGGAGGCGAGCACGCGCGGCCCCGCGATGAATCCGCTCTGCGCGGCGACGAAGAGGAGCGCCCCCTCCGCGAGGAGCGTCGCGACGAGGAAGGCGCGGCCGATCGGCTGGCCCGCGATGGACCAACCCGCGGAAATGGTTTCGGTCAGCGTCGCGTTGAGCGTCCGGCCCGCCTCGTGATGCACGTCGTAGAGGAGGTAGCAGACGATGAGGGCGCTCGCCGTGATGGCGAGCGAGACCGCCATCGAGATGAGGGTGTTCCGCCCGGTGCGCTCGCGCGGCTCGCGCAGGATCGCGAGGCTTGTCGAGACGGCCTCGATCCCCGTGTACGTGCCGCCTCCGATGCAGTAGGCCCGCATGAGAAGGAGAAACATCGCCACGAGCGTCCCGCCCTCGATCGCGCCGCTCGTCTCCGTCGCGGTCTGGGCGATCATCGGCCCGAGGTGGTCGGCCTTGGTCGCGATGCCGATCGCCAGAAGCGCGACGTGCGTGATGACGAAGAGCATGAAGATCGGGAAGAGGATCTTCACGGATTCCTTCACGCCGCGCAGGTTGAGCCACGTGAGAAGGAAGACGACCACGCAGACGCCGAACAGTTTGTAGACGAGGAGGTTTCTCGGGAGGAAGGAGAGCACGGCGTCGATGCCGCTCGCGACCGAGATCGCGATCGTGAGGACGTAGTCGATGACGAGGGCGCTCCCCGCGACGAGGCCCGCTCCTTCGCCGAGGAGCTTCGTCGACACAACGTAGCCGCCGCCGCCGTGGGGGAAGAGCTGGATGATCTGGTTCTGGGAGGCGGAGATGATCGCGACGGTGAGGGCGGTGGCGATGGCGAGGTAGAGCGCGAGGTAGCGGTGCTCTCCGAGCGCGAGGAAGGCTTCTTCGGGGCCGTATGCGGAGGAGGAGAGGCCGTCCGCGCCGAGACCGACCCAAGCGAAGAGGGTGATGAGCGACAGGTGGTGAAAGATGCGCGGATCGAGCGGGTTCTTCGGCGCGCCGAGGAGGAATCGCCGCCACGGGCGCCGCTTCGCGGGTGGCGCGATCTTCGCGTCGGTGAAGACCGCGTCGGGCACGCTGGTCACCCGCGCGGGCTCGCCGGCCCCGCCGGGCTCACCGCCCGACGTGGGCCCTTTTCGAGGATCGGTCTCGGACATCCGCGCAATGCTAGCCGAACCCCCCCGGGGAGCCAAGAAGGATGCGGAGACCTCCGCGGCGGGTCGGATCAGCCTGAGCGGAGATCGTGCAGGACTGCGGCGGCGCGGGCGCGGCGCGCCTCGCCGCCGGGCGCGGCGAACGCGGCGTCGAGGAGCGCGCGCGCGAGCGCCGCGTCGGACTCGTTAATGCCGGAGCGCGAGCCCGCCTGCAGGCGCGCGCCGTAGAGCGCGATGCCGAGGTGGAGTGCGACGTCCGGGTCGTCGGGGAGCGTCGCGTGCGCAGCGCGCAGGTGGGGGAGAGCGCCCACGGCGTCGCCCGAGAGGAGCAGCACCCAGCCCAGCGTATCCTCGATCTCCGCTGCGCCCGGTTTCAGCGCGGCCGCCTGGCGCGCGTGGGCGATCGCCTCGCCCGGGCGCCCAAGCCGCTCGGCGAGGTTCCACGCGAGAGCGTTGAGCGCGGCCGCGTCGTCCGGCCGCTCGGCCACGACGGTGCGGAGCGCCCGCTCCGCGACGTCCGGCGCGCCCTGCGCCGCCGCCTGACGGGCGACCTCGAACAGGTTCGCAAGGATCATCTCGTCGCCGGGGAGGAGATCGAGAGCCTCCGTGTAGTGCCGGATCGCCTCCTCCCACGCGCCCTCCTCGGCGAGGACGTTCGCGAGGTTCACGCGCGCGCGCTCGAAGCCGGGGTCGCGAGCGAGCGCCTCCTCGAATCCGTGCCGCGCCGCCGCGCGGTCGCCCAGCGCGTGCCGTGCCATGCCCCACGCATACCAGGGGTCGGCCGCGGAAGGGTCGAGGCGCATCGCCTCGTCGAGGAGCGGCTCTGCGCGCTCGGGGCGGCGCGCGTCGATCCACGCGTTCGCGACGAACACGCGGCCGCGCGCCGCGAGGAGCGGATTCGGGTAGCGCGCGTGCAGGTTCGCCGCGACCGCGAGGAGCGCGATCGGCACGGCGATCGGGAGCGGGGCGCGCGCGCCGCCGGCGCGCCACCGCTCGACGAGCGCGACGGCCGCGAGCGCGGCGAGCACGAAGAGGAAGGGGAGCGCGGGGAGACGGTATCGCGACGTGATGGAGAAGAGGAGCGCGCCCCCGCAGTACGCGAGAAGGAACCAGAGGACGAGCCAGGTCCGCCGCGGGGCGCGCACGGCGATCGCGAGCCCCACGAGCGCGAACGGCATCACGACGCCGGACGGGAACGAGATCGGGCGCGCGGCGAGGAGCGCACCGAGGAGCGGCGAGAACCGCGAAAGGAAATCGACGTCGCACTGCTGGTCCCAGATCTCAGCGCCGCCGCACAGGTAGGCGATCTTGCGCGCGAGGAGTCGCGCGAAGTCGAGCGGGTGCTCGCGGATCCACGCCTTCGCCTTCCGCCCCCAGAAGTCGCTCACCTCGCCCGCCGTGAGGGCCCGCCCCATCTCCTCCTCCGCGATCTGCCGCGACGCGACGTCGATGATGTCGGGGGAGGGCTCGGCCGTCGCGGTGCGTCCGCGCCCGGGCGAGAGGGCGCTCTTCCCGTCGGCGCTCGGGTTGTTGCCGATCCAGAGGTTCACGCCGCCCTGCGATGCGACGAGGACGAGATCCCCGGACTCGCGGACGTTGCGGATCGTGACGGGCGCGATCGCGGCCGCGACGCCGGCGGCGAGGAGGAGCGCGTCGCGGAGGGCGCGGGCGATCGGGCGGCGCGCCGCGAGGCGCGCGACGAGAAGTGCGGCGGGGAGCGCCGCCGCCAGCGGAAGGACCGTCGGCCGCGTGACCGCGGCGAGTCCGAGGAGGAGGCCGCCCGCGAGGAGGCGCGGCCCTCCCGCGTCGAGCGCGGCCGCGAGGATCGCGAACGCCGCGAGGAGGAAAAAGATCGCGAGCGTCTCGACGAATAGCTCGCCCGTGTAGAAGACGAGCACCGGGTGGAGCGCGAAGAGGAGGGCGGCGATCGCGCCGACGCGCCGGTCGAAGAGCCGCGAGGCACCGAGGAAGAGGAAGAGCGCGGAGAGCGCGCCGAGGAGGGCCTGCGCGCGCTTCGCGTGGAGGATCGCGCGCGCTGCGGCTGCGTCGTCGCGAGTGGCCGCCGCACCCGCGTCTTCCGTCACGCGCGCCGTCGCGCCTGCCGTGTCGCGCCGCGGCCCGATGCCGGCCGCGCGGTAGACGAGAGCGAGGAACGCCGGATACCCCGGCGCGCGCGTGAACGCGCCCTCGCCGAACCCCTCGCCCCGCGCGATCCGCAGCGCCCACTCGTGGTGGAAGCGCGCGTCGATGATCGGACTCGTGAAGAGCGGGTTCGCGCGGTACTGCTCGACGAAGATGACGCGAACGGCGAGGGCGAGCGCGAAGAGAGCGAGGGGGAGCGCGCGTCCCGGGAGGCGCATGCCGCGAGGATAGGGACCGCGCACGACCGGTGCAAGGCCCGCGCGCGATGATCGATGGCCGGCCATCGCCTCGATCAAGCGGCAGCCATCCCTCACGCGCGGCGCGTCGGTTGACCGCGCGCGCGCGACCCTGCTAGGCTCCGCGCGTGGATTTCCGGCCGATGGCCTATCTCGACTGGGTGCGCGAGCACGCCACGAACCCGCGCATCCGCTTCAACCTCGCGTCGAGCGCGGCGCCGGACCGCGACCCGGCCGCCCTTCCGCCGCTCGAGGCCGGCGCGCCGCCCGCCTCCCCGACCGCGCGCCTCGCCGCCTACTACGATCTGCCCGAGGAGACGTTCCTCCCCGTCGCGGGAACCTCGTCGGCGATCTTCGAGGTCTGCGCGACCCTTCTCGCGCCGGGCGACCCCGTGATCGTGGAGACGCCGACGTACGAGCCGCTCCGCGCGGTTCCCGAGGCGCTCGGGGCGCGCCTCATCCGCCTGCCCCGCCCGTTCGACGACGGCTTCACGCCCGACTGGGACCGCCTCGAGGCGCTCGTCGCGCGCGATCGGCCGCGTCTCGTCATCCTCACCGACTATCACAACCCGTCCGGCGCGGGCCTCGCCCCGGAGCACCTCGTGCGGCTCGCGCGCCTCGCGCACGCCGCCGACCTGCGCGTCCTCCTCGACGTGGTCTACCTCGATTTCTGCGACGGCCCCGTGCGCTGCCCGGCCCGACTCTCGCCGCGGTTCCTCGTCGCGTCGAGTCTCACGAAAGCCTACGGGCTCGGGTCTCTCCGCTTCGGCTGGATCGCGACGATGGACCGCGCCCTCGGGATGCGGCTCCGCCGCGCGCACGACCACATGATGGTCGAGCACGCGCGTCCCTCGGAGGAGTGCGCGGCGCGCGCGCTCGCGGCCGGCGAGCGCCTCCGCGACGAGGCGAGGGCCCTCGCCCGCGAGGCGATGCCGATCGTCGCGCGCTGGGTCGAGGAGACGCCCGGCGTCGCCTGGGTGCCTCCGGCCGCGGGCGTCTTCGCGCTCCCGCGCCTTCCGCGCGGGACCGACGCGCTCGCCCTCGTCCGGCACCTCGAGGAAGAGTACGAGACGCTCGCGACGCCGGGCGATTTCTTCGAGGCGCCGGGCCACCTGCGGATCGGCGTGGGCCGCGGACCGGAAGTCGTCCGGGAAGGGCTCGCTCGGATCGCCGAAGCGCTCACTCACTCGCGAACCAAAGGAGGAACGACATGAAGCGTCTTCCGACCGTCAGCCATCCCTCGACGACCGCCGGAGCCCGCGCGATCGCGCTCGTCGCTTGCGCCGCGATCCTGGTCGGCGTCGCGGCCGCCCGAGGCGACGTGAAAGCCGTGAAGAAGGGAGCGGCCGTCACGATCGAGAGTCATCTCGACCTGAAGGCGGCGCCGGCCAAGGTGTGGGCGACGCTCACGTCGATGGAGGGCCTGTGCGCCCTCACGGGCTACAACGTAGCCGGGCCCCTGAAGCAGCGGTCGATCGCGAAGCTCGGTGAGACGATGCCCGCGCAGGCGCGGGCCGAGACGGGGCGCTTCTTCGTGACGGGGTTCCTGCCCGAGAAAGAGCTCCGCGTCACGTGGGAGCCGGCGAGCGGCGCCTATCTGTGCGGCCAGAGGATCACACTCTCTGCCACGCCGAGCGGAGGGACTGCGCTCGACTACTCGGAGCGCTACACGGACGATCAGCCGAACGTCGATGAGACGGCCGCGAAGGCCCGCGAGCACGCCGCGAAGGGGATCGAGGCGTTTCGCGCGCTCGTTGAGAAGTGAGGGGGAACATGAAGTTCATCGAGCTTCCAAACAAGTCCGAGTGCATCGAGGACGCTCGGGTCGCGTGGGACGACAAGGACGAAGGCCCCGAAGACCCGAAGGAGTTCACGCCGCTTCTCTCCGATTTGGAGAGCGCGAAGAGCAAGCTGCCGCGGCTCTACCGTCGGATCGTATTGCGGCCGTTCTTGGAGGAGCTCCAAGATCTCGGTGAATCGGAGTTCAAGAGGATCCTCCGTCGAGACCGAAAGCGCGAAGGCGACGCGGGGCTCCTGCTCGACATCGCGCACGCGATCCTGCAGAACGGCGTAGGCTACAAGAAGGCTGCGACCGATGCCTTCCAGGAAGTCGTCGCGGATCTCTATGACGGGTTCCTCAGCGCCGAGGACCGCGCCGGCGTGAAACCGCCGGAGCGCGGCGCGGTCGCTCCGCTCGTCAAATGGGGCAGCCCCGGTTCGGGGCCGTATACCTGGCCGGTCGAGGCGACGGAGGAGTGGGGTGTGGGGGCCGGGATCGTGAGCCTGCCGCCCTCGCACACCTGGTGTGGGCTGACGGGCTGGGCGACGTTGGGCCACGAGACGGCGGGACACGACATCCTGAACGCGGACGAGGGGCTCTTGCTCGAGCTCAAGCAGGGCCTACGCGACGCCCTCGAGAAGGAGAATCTGGGGTTCGGGCTCCCCGAGTACTGGTCGAGCCGGATCGATGAAACGGCATCCGACGTGCTCGGCATCCTGAACATGGGCCCGGCGGCCGGGATCGGAATCATCATGTATTTTCGCGGGTACTACGCGGGAAAGAAGCTCAGCACGTTCGGGCCGAAAAACGACGAGCATCCCGCCGACATCGTGCGCGGCTGGCTCGCGGCCGAAACAGTCCGGCTCCTCTCGTTCGAGGATCACGGCGCGTGGGCGGACACGATCAAGGCCGAGACGGACGCGGATGTGGGGACGCGCACCATTCGCCTGGCGAAGAAGGTGATTCCGAAGGCGACGGCGGAGCGCTCCGCCGAGGTCGTGGCGAAAACGCTGGTCAAGGCGCCGCTCAAGAGTCTCGAGGGGCGAGCGTTGGGCGATATACAGAACTGGCGTGATAACGACGAGGAGATCGTCGAGAAACTCCGCGGGCACCTCCGATCCGGTGCGGGGGCGGGTGGTTACGAAGGCGACGAGAAGCACTTCGCGGCGCACGCCGTGGCCGCCGCGGTCTACGAGGCGTTGCGCGTGCGTGACGCGGACATCCCGGGAATCTTCAAACGGATGCTGAAACTGCTGAAGACCATGCACAGAGTGAACCCCGCCTGGGGGCGCTCGTCCCTAGCGCGCGCGAAGCGTTTCCGGCGTCACTTCGTGAAACTTCGAAAGCAAACACCAGTTCCTCACGGAGACCTCACCGCGCGTTCGTCGCGAACGTGAGTGAGGCCCAGTTGCTCTCCCAGTCGGCGGCCACGGGGTCGCGGCTCGGGATCATGTGGACGACGCCGACGAGCCACTCGCCTGGAGTCGCGACAGCGAGTGTTGCGTTCCCTTGGGCGTCCGTGCGGGCTTCGGCGACGGCGCCCGTCGAGTCGCGCGCGGCGGCGTCGGTCGGCCGGCCGTCCGAGCCGAGTGCCGCGCGCCAGGCGCGGACGAGCGCGCCCTCGAGCGGCGCGCCCTCGAAGAGGACGCGGAGTTCGAACGCGGGTGCGGAGCCCGGCGGCGCGAGCGGCACGATCTCGAGCGGGAGCCCGACCGGGCGGAGCGCGCGCGCCGGGTCGCTCCCCGCGATCCAGCTCTTTGCGCAGCGGCGGTAGCGCTCGCGGACGAAGCCGGGCGGCGCGGCGCCTGCCGCGCCGCGCGAGCCACGCGACGGGTTCGAAGTCTGTTGACGGGCGTTCGCTCCAGCGCGGGAACGCGCGCGCGCGGCCAGCGCCGCGTCGAGCCCCTCGAGCGCGAGGTACGCGTCGAACGCGGAATCCGCCTGCGTGAGCGCGGCGAAGCGCGAGAGGTACGCGACGACCGCGCCGCCGGAGTCCGCCGCGACGAACCGCGCCAGCGCGCTCTGCCCGGGGACCGCCGCCTGCGCGAGGTCGAGCGTCCGCGCCGCGTGGAGCGTGAGCGCCGCGACGCGCGACGGAGCGTACGGCCGACGCTCGCCGCGGAACCCGGTCCCCACGAACGCGGCCACCGCCACGGTGTCGCCGGCCGCCGCGCGGTACGTCGAGGGAGCGAGCCAAAACTCGTGCGCGGCGGCGGGCGAACCCGCCACCGCGGCATCGAGCAGGAGGAGGAGGGCCGCGGCCTGCGTGAAGCGGCGGGCCCGGCTTCCCCCTCGCGGAGCGCTCGCCGTCACGAGCGCACGAGTCACTAGCGGAGGACGATCTTCTTCGAGGTCGTCTGATCTCCGGCCGATAGGCGCGCGAAGTAGACGCCCGCCGCCGCGCTCGCGCCCGAGTCGTCGCGGCCGTCCCACTGCGCGGCGAAGGTTCCGGCCGCCGCCGGCTGGTCGACCAGCGTCCGCACGGCGCGACCCTGGACGTCGTACACGGTCAGCGTCACGTGGCCCGCCTGCGGGATCGTGAATTGGAGCCGGCTCGCCGTCGCCGGGTTGGCCCCCGCGAACTCGAGGCTCGGGCTGCCGGCCGCGCCGTCGGCCTTCCCCCGCGAGACCGTCTCGCCCTCTTCATTGAAGCTCTCGGCCGCCGCGCCCTGCTGCACGCGGTGGTGGCTGTGCGTGAAGCCCTGCTGAGGAGGCGCGACGTACGGGAACGTCGGGAGAAACGGCTTGTCGTTGGCATCGATCCCGTCACCGAGCCGGTTGTTCGGCGCGATGTTGAAGCCCGCGACGAGGACGCCCGCGACCGCGCGCAATTCGATGTCGGCCACGTCGTCCGCGAGCCGCCGCCCGTTCGGGAATCCGGCGAGGTCGCCCGCCAGGACGCCGAGCCTGTTCGGCGTCGCCGTCGGCGGAATCGACATGTTGAGACGCATGAGCTCCGCCGGGACGACGCCCGCCGGCTGGTTCAGCCCGCCCACGCCCGTGAGGAACACCGCGACGAGGTCGTTCCGCGGCGTCGGCGGCACCGAGATCCCGTACAGGAGGTTCAGGAGGACCGCCGGCTCCGGGTTCGTCACGAAACTCAGGAACTGCGCGTCGTCGATCGGATACGACGAGTTGAACCGATCCTTCTGCCCCAGCGGGATCACGAGCTCGTTCACGAGCGGAGCGCCGAGGCGCGACACCTGCACTTCAGGGCCGCTCGTCGTGACGGTGCCGTCGCCGTTGAGCGTCGTGGTCGCGAGCCGCTCGGTCGTCGAGTACACGCCGATGATCGCGTTGTCGCCGCCCGCCGCGAGCCCGTCCTTCGTGAGCCGATCGATCGGAACCTGGATCGCGATCGTGAGCGTGTTGAACCCGCCCACCCCGTCCACGCCCTTCCCCTTGTCCCCGGGAACCTTCCGGATCGTGAGGAGGTCGAAAATGCCGCCGAGGTCCACGTAGAACGGATCGTCCCGCTCGCCCGCGAAGACCTTGCTCCCGTCGGAGAGAGTCGTCACCGCCGCGTCCGCGAGCGCGTTGTAGTTCGGGGTCGAGACGGGTCCGATGTTCGCCGGCGGGACCGGGATGCCCGTGCCGAGCACCGTCGGCACGCCGTCGTCGTAGCGGGTCACCGTGTAGGTCTGCCGGACGTTGAAGTCGGGATCGTCGAGCGACGTGATCGGGCCCGTGTTGTAGAGGAACGTGTTCCCATTCGCGATCGTGGTCGTGAAATCGAACTGGTACTCGATGTGGTCTTGCGCGTCCCCGACGTTGTCGATCTTGATGTAGAAGAACGCGTCGTCATCGAACTGGTAGAAGTTGGGGCCTCCCGCGGGCTCCAGCATCGGCGCCCAGTTCGCGACGAGCGTCACCGTGCTGGGCGCGTCGGGGCTCACGAACGCGTAGGTGTCCGTGTTGTCCGCCCCCGGGTCCTTGGTGATCGCGGGCGCCTCGCGGTGGCTCGATGCCAGGAGCGTGCTGGGAACGATCGTGACGGCCAACAGGATGGCCGCGCCAAGAAGTCTCTCGCCGTACCGCTTCATGCCTTTCCCCTTTCGTTCGCGCGCTGGGCGCGTTGCGTGGTGTCTCGATTCGACCGACGCCACAACTACGGAGGACGGGGGGGAATTGGATTTGCGGGCGGGCCTTTGTCGGCTTGACCGGCGCCGGGGCGGGGTTTAAGGTCTTGCCGCTCCGAATGGAACCTCGGCCCTTCGCGGCCAGGCCCAGAGGCGCGGGCGGTCCGCGTCCGATTCGCTCTCGGGTCCGTAGTCACTCTCGAGCCCACACGGCCAGGGAGGTCGATTCCGGCGAATGACGCAGCAGGAACGAGATCTCGCGTGTCTCCTGCGGCTGCAAGCCGGCGACCAGCGCGCGCTCGAGGAGCTTTACGACCGCTATAGCCCGCTCCTCTACCCGCTCGCGTTGCGAATCGTGCAGGCTTCCACCGAGGCGGAGGACGTCGTGCAGGAGACGTTCATTCAGATTTGGAGGCGCACCGGGACCTACGACGCGCTGCGCGGCACGGTGGCGGCGTGGATCCTCACGGTCGCGCGGACCCGCGCGCTCGACGCGTACCGCGCGCGCGCCTCGCGCCAGCGCGCCGCGACCCGCGCGCACACCGAGCGGCCCGTCGAGGTCGCGTCCTCGCCGCCGGCGGGCGAGCACGGCCTGCTGCGCGAGCGCGTGCGGACCGCGTTGGGGACCCTCCCCGAGCGCGAGCGCGAGGTCCTCGAGACCGCGTATTTCGAGGGGCTCTCGCAGAGCGAGATCGCCAAGCGCCTGAACGCTCCCCTCGGGACCGTCAAGTCGTGGACGCGGCAAGGCCTCCGCCGGCTGAGGGAGATCTTGCCCGACGAGGAGTGGACGTGAGCGGAGCACACGAAGAGTTCATCGAGTTGTGCGCGGGGCACGCGCTCGGGAGCCTCGACGAGGCGGACCGGAAGCGCCTCGAGGAGCACCTGGCTTCCGGGTGCGCCGAGTGCGAGGGCGCGCTCGCCGAATTCTCGGCAAGCACCGTGCTCCTCGCCGCGTCGGCGCCGCCGGCGAGCCCGAGCCCCCGCCTGCGCGAGCGCGTCCTCGGCGCGGTGCACGCGGATCGGGCCCGCGAGGCGACCGCGAGGCGGCGCGAGGAGCATGGGGTCGCGGGGGCGGCGGCCCGGCGGCGCGGGTTCCCGTGGGGCGCGGTCTACGGCTGGGCGGCGGCCGCGTGCCTCGCCGTGGCCGTCCTCGTCTTTGCCCGGGCGACGTGGCGGCTCCGGGACGAGCTCGCCGGCGGCCAGCAGGCTCTCGCCGCGCTCGAGCAGCGGCTGCTCGAGTCGGAGCGCTGGGCCGCGGTCCTGAGCGCCCCCTCCGCGCGCGTCGCGAGTCTCGCGCCGACTCCCGAGGGGAACGCCGACCTCCGCGCGCGCGCGACGCTCGACCCGGCGACCCGGCGCGCCGTCGTCGTCTTCGAGAACTTCCAGGCGCCGAGCGGGCGGGACTACGAGCTGTGGGTGATCCGTGGCGCGGCGCCCGCGAGCCTCGGCGTGATCGAGGCGGACGAGAACGGCCGAGCGGTCGTGCGCGTCGAGGACGTGGGGGACCCGGCAACGATCGAAGCGTTCGCGGTGTCGCTCGAGCCGTCGGGCGGCTCGCCGACCCCGACCGCGCCGACCGGCCCGGTCGTCATGGTCGGGGCGTTGGGAGGGTAGCCTCGGGCTTGCCGGCCGCGATCGACGCCGCGGCCGCGGGCCCGACCTCGACGCGCGCGCGGCCAGCCCCCTCCGCCGCGAGGAACGGCAGGTGGAGCGTGAACTCGCTTCCCTTCTGGAGCTCGCTCTTGACGGTGATGCGCCCCCCCTGGAGTTCCGCGAGCTCCTTCGCCAGCGAGAGGCCGATTCCGAGACCGCCGTAGGCGCGCGTCATCGAGCCGTCGACCTGCCGGAACCGCTCGAAGATGAGCTCGAGGTGCTCCGGCGCGATCCCGATCCCGGTGTCGCGCACGCGGATCAGCAACTCGCTCCCCGCTTTCTCGCACGACACGGCGACCGTCCCGCCCACCGGCGTGAATTTCACGGCGTTTCCGATCAGGCTCCGCACGATCTTCCTCGTCTTGTCCTCGTCGATCCGCGCCATCCCGACGTCCGGGGCGGCGCTCACCGCGATCGCGAGCCCCTTCTCCTCGACCTCGTACCGGAAGCCTTCCGCCTCGCGCTCGAGGATCGCGCCCGGATCGACGTCGCTCGCGTGCTGCTCGAGCGAGGTCGACGAGAGCGAGGCGAGGTCGAGAAGCTCCTCGATCAGCCGGTGGAGCTTCTCGCCCTGCGAGAGGATGCCCGCCGCGAATTCCCGGCGCTTCGGCTCGGCCGTCTTGTAATCGCGCAGGAACTCCGCGTACGAGATGATGCACGTGAGGGGCGTCTTCAGCTCGTGCCCGGCGTTCGCGAGGAACTCGGACTTCATGTGGTCCATCTCCTCGAGCCGGACGTTCTTCTCCTTGAGGTCCTCGTTCGAGCGGCGCAGCGACTCGTACAGGAACAGGTTGTCGAGCGCGATCGCGGAGATGCGCGCCATCGACGCGAGCATCTGCTCGTCGAGAGGCGAGAGCGGCTCGCTGTGGACGCGTTCGCCGAGGAGGATCGCGCCGAGGGGCCGCCCCTTCACGGCGAGCGGAACGGCGAAGCGGAAGCCGATCTCGGCCAGCGCGCCGACCTCGACGTTTCCGTCGAAGGCGGCTTCGCGGATGGCGATCATCCCCGAGGCGGTGCGGAGCCGCTTCCCGAGCCCCGCGTTCCACGTGGTGGGGATGCTCGCGAGGCGCTCGCGCTCGACGCCGCGGGCGGCCACGGTCAGGAGCTCGCCCCCCGCGTCGCCCGCGTCGAGGAGAACGGCCGACCGCGCCAGGGAGAACTGCCCCATCACGGTGAGGAGCAGGAAGTTCGCGAGCCCCTCGACGTCCACGAAGAGGTTGAGGCTCTGCGAGAGGTCGAGGAGGGTCTCGAGTGAGAGGACCCGTTTTCTCAGCTCGCGTTCGTCCGGCATCCGATTCGCCCCCTACGACCGCGCGCGGCGCGCTTCGCCTCAGACGGAGAGTTCCTCGATCGCTTCCTGCGCGCTCTCGGAGCGCGTGAGGAACTCGAGGACGTTGAGGAGCGAGAGGATCGACAGGATCGATTCGGGGATGTTGATGAAGCGCGCGTCGCCACCGGCCTCCCGGACCTCCTCGACGAACGACAGGAAGAGCCCGATCCCCGCGCTGCCGACGAATCCCAGCTCGTTCAGGTCGAAGAGCACACGCAGATCTTTCTCCGGCCTGATCGAGTTCAGGCACTCCTGGAGGACGGGGAGGCCCGCGGCGTCGAGGCGCCCGGAGAGCGTGACGACGCGGATCGGCCTCGGTGACTTTCTCGTCTCCATCTTCGCGGTGAACGTGGACATTTCGTCTCCTAGCCCCTGATCGGCGCCTCGCGAAGGGACTTGCACAGGGTGAGGCAGTTCTCACCGCTCCCACCGGTCTCGTACGACACCGAGTCCATCGCCCGGCGGATGATGCGGAAGCCGAGCCCACGCCCCGCGCGGCGCGTGTTCCCGTCGATCTCCCCCGGGTCCCCGAGGACGCTCGGGTCCAGAGCCAATCCGCTGTCGATGACGCGGAACGTGAGTTGATCGCCCTCCTCGATCAGGTCGACCCTGAACCGCCGGGACGCATCGAAGCGGTACGCGTGCTCGATCACGTTGAGACACGCCTCGTAGATCGCGACCTCGACGAACGCGGTGTCGCGCGGCGAAAGGCCGGCGCGGCGCGCGGCGGCGATGACGAACCCGCTCAAGGGGAGGAGCGCGTCCGTCCTGGCCGGCATGTCGAGCGCGTACAGGCTCGGCTCGGTGTCCGAATCGCCCGAGCCGGCGAGCCGACCCTTTCGGTAGGCGCGCAGCCGCAGCGCGATGAGCTCGTCGAGATTCTGGTTCCAGGTCTCCATGATGTCCTTCAGGCTGTCCGTTCCCGGTCCGAACCCGCCGACGTGTATCCCGCACCGCGGCTCGCGCCGACGACTTCCCGGCCCTCCTCCTCGGCCAGCGCCGAGCGCCGCACCGCGAGGATCGTGATGTCGTCCGATTGCGTCGTTCCCTGAACGAACGCGTCCACGTCGGTTGAGAGCCTCGTCACGACCTCCGCCGCCGTCGCGTCCCCCGCGGCGCCGACGACCGCGACCAGGCGCGGGACGCCGTACTCCTCCTCGTTCGCGTTGGTCGCTTCGTTCACGCCGTCCGTGTACTCGAGCAGGAGATCGCCCGGCTCGAGCTGGATCGTCTGGTCCGAGAGCCCCTTCGCGAATCGCTCGCCCCGCACGATGCCGATCGGCATCCCGGTCGTCTTGATCGGGAAGCAGACCGAGTTCGCGTTCGAGTAGTAGAGGAGCGGGCTGTGCCCGGCGTTCGCGAAGACGAGCGTCCCCGTCTCGGCGTCGAGGATCCCGTAGAAGATCGTGATGAACATCCCGCGCTTCACGGCCGGATGCACGAGGTCGTTCAGCTTGACGAGGAGGCTCGAGGGCGAATCGTACTGCGGCGCGTGCGAGCGCAGGAGGGCGCCCGCCATCGCCATGACGACGAGGCCCGGGATCCCCTTCCCGGCGACGTCCCCGATCGCGATCCCGTAGCGGTTGCCGCCGAGCGGGAGGACGTCGTAGTAGTCGCCCCCGACCTCCTCGGCCGATCGGTGGAAGCCCGAGACCTCCCAGCCGGGGATCCGCGCCTCGACCGCCGGCAGGAGTTTCTCCTCGAGTTCGTGGGCGATCTCCAGCTCGCGCCGGATCCGCTCCTTCCCGACCATCTCCTTCTGCGCGACCTCGAGGCGGGCCGTCATGTTGTTGAAGGTCTCCGCGAGGTGGCCCAGTTCGGTCCGGCTCTTCGTCGTGATTCGGTACGCGAGGTTTCCCTGCCCGATCTCCTCGGCGCCCTTCGTCAGCGCGCGGACCGGCCGCACGACTGACGAGGCGATCAGCGTCGAGAGCACGAGCCCGATGACGAGCACGACGCCCGTCACGCCCGCGGTGGTCCTCGCGGCGCCGGCGACGACGCGCCGCACGTGGTCCTTGGGCATCCCGAGGTACACCTGCCCGAGGTGCGAGCCGTCCTGGAAGCGGATCGGCACCGAGACCTGGTAGAGCCCTTCGTCCTCCTTGAAGACTTCGCCCTCATGAACGGTCGGCGCGTGGCGCGCGGGGCCGAGCGTCGAGGACTCGTGGAACGGCGTGTCGACCTCGGTCATCGTCTCCGCGCCCCGGATGAGGCCGTTCTGATCGACGACGACGAGGTACGCCCAGTCCGGGTTCTCCGAGCGGAGCGCCTTGACGAGCGGGTGGAGCGTGAACTCGGGCACGTCGTCGAGGAGCGAGCGGGCCGCGAGGCTCGCGACGTTGCGGCACTGGGCGAGGAGACGTCGGCGGAGCTCGTCCTCGAGCGTCCGCTTCTCGTGGCCGATGACGAAGATCCCCGTCGCGACGGTCACCGCGAGGACGAGGCAGGAGACCGCAACCGTGAGGACGAAGCGGAGGCTCAGCGTCCGGGGCCGCTGCCAGGGCTCGCTCATCCGCTCCCCCCGGTCGCGCGGCGCCTCATGTCGGTTCTCCTTGGACATCGTCTCCCTTCCGCCGACGCTGGTTCGCCGGTGCGTTCAGTCTCTAGCGGCGCGACATCTCGCGCGTCTTCACGAGCTCGGACGTCGCGCGTTCCACGTAGAGGAGGGCCTTCTGGTCGTCGGGCTTGACCTCCAGGGCCTGACGCCACGTCTCGATCGCCTCCGCGAGATGGCCGGCCGTGTACTGCTCCATCCCCAGGATCAAGTACCCCTTCGTCAGGTACTCCCCAACGTCGCCGTGCTCCGGGTTCCGCTTCCAGACGATCTCCCAGTACTCGACCGCCTCGGAGGTGCGCCCTTGCTGGAACACGGTGACGCCCTTCCTGTAAAGAGCCTCCGTCTCCGCCGTCTCTCCGGGCGAGAGGGGCGCCCGCCGTCGCGGCGGCGCGGCCGCCGACGCGGTCGCGGCCGCATCCGCGTCCGCGGCGCTTCTCCTCAGTTGACTTTCGGCAGAATTGATCCGTTTCTTTAACTCTTGATCCCCCGGCGCGAGGGCCAGCGCCTCCCGCCACTTCCGGACCGCCCGGTCGAGGAGGCCCCGCTCGGCGAGGAGCGTCCCCTGGGAGACGAGCAGGTCGACCTCGCGCCCGAGGCCGGCCTCGGCGAGCTGCTGGAATCGCCGCGCGTCCTCGTTGTTCGGCTCCTCGGCGAGGAACGCGCGGAAGAGCGCGAGCGCCTCGCCGTAGCGGCCGGCGGCGAGCGCCTCGATCCCGGCGGACTCGCGGCCGCGCGCCGCGTCGTCCTGGGCGCGCGAGGCGTCGCGAGCGGCCTCGATGCGCGTCATCTCCTCGCGGGCGGGCCCGTTCGTCGGGTTCGCCTCGAGGGTCTGCCGGTAGGCGACGAGCGCCGCGACCGTGTCGCCCGCCGCGACGCGGGCGCGCGCGCTCTCGAGGAGCTCGCCTTCCTCGGCTCGGCGGAGGAGGGCGCTCAGCTCCGCGTCGCCCGGGAGGAAAAGGAGCGCCCCCTCGAACGCGTCGCGGGCGGGGCCGAACCGCTCGGCGGCGAGATGCTCGCGCCCCGATCGCACGAACGTCGTCACCCGCTCCGCCTCGCGCTGGTTGATCTCGCGGGCGAGGCGCTCGGCGACCTCCGCCTCGGCCCGCTCCCTCTCCGCGGCTGCCATCTCCGCGACCGTCGCGCCGAACGCGTAGCGGAGCGAGACGCGGTGCGTCGCGCCGAGTTCGCCCGGCGCGTAGGCGTAGTCGACGCCGAGTCCGCGCGCCGCGAACCCCGCGCCCGCGGTCCACGACTCCGAGCCGAGCCCGAGGCGGAGCGCGGCGCCGGACGACGTCGCCTCCGTGCCGAGGAGAAGTCGGCTCTCGCCGCCCGACTCGTGGACCCACTCCGCCGTCGCCACGACGCTCCCGGGGAGGCCGCCGATCGGGACGTCGTACGAGATCCCCGCGTGGAGTGCGCGCGGGTCGGCGACCGACTGCGCCCCCAACTTCTCGCGCGGCTCGAGCGCGTTCTCGATTCGGAGCGCCGCCCCGAGCCGCGACAACGAGAAGCGGCCGACGTCGAACGACTCGCGACGGTACCTGAGGCCCAGGTCCGCGCCGAACGACGTGGCCGACGCGCCGGCGAGCGAGTGCGTGTCGAGCTTCAAGCCTACTCCGAGCGCGACGTCGGGCGTGAGCCGGCTCGCGTAACCGAAGATCCAGCGGAGCTGCGAGTCGTCGATCTCCGACTCCGTGACGAAGTTCCGGTCGTCACGACCCTCGATCCCTCCGGCGGAGAAGCGGAGGGCGCCGACGCCGAACGTTCCGTAGCGGAGCGTGGGGTGGGCGTAGCCGAAGAAGGCGTAGGAGAGCCCATCGACCGGCAGCGTCGTCGTGTAGAACGCGACCTCCTTCGACGGCGCCTCGACGAGCCCGGCCGGGTTCCAGACGAGCGCCGTGGCGTCGTCGGCAATAGCGGCGTACGCGCCGCCGAGACCGAGCGCTCGCGCCCCCGCGCCCGCGGCGAACACCTTCCGCTCGCCCGACGCCCCGCGCGCGGGGATCGGCGAGAGAAGAAGGTGCGCCATGAGCGCCGTGAGCCCCGCGAGCATCGTGAGGAGGACCCGCTTGCTCATCGGAGGACCGCCACCTTCCGGATGAGCGACGCGCCCTGCCCGGACGCGTAGCGCACGCGGATCCGCGCGATGTAGACGCCGGAGAGCACCAGCTCGCCGTCCGCGTTCCGCCCGTCCCAGCCGATCGGCGCGATCATGCCGGGTCCTCCCGGCAGCGCGCTCGCCACCGTGGCGACCGGCTCGCCGAGCGGCGAATAGAGGGCGATGTCGATCTCGCCCGCCTCGGGCATGTAGAAGACGAAGCGCGTCTCCTCGCGCCCCGCCGCGAAGGGGTTCGGGTAATTGGAAGCGCTCCTCGCGAAGTCGTTCTCCGCGATCCCGACGAGCGCCGTGGCGAACGGGAAGCTTTGCCCAGTCGCGGCGCGCGCGCGCGGCGTCGGCAGGCCGCCGCCCGGAGGCGAGAGGACGATCCCGGAGTCGGCTAGGACGACGCGGAACGCGGCGACGGCCGGGCTCGCGAGGAGGTCCGCCTCGAGCGCGAGCGCGAGCGTCTCGCCCTGCGCGAAGGAGCGGGGCGGTGTGAAGACGAGGCGGGCCGGGTCCGCCGCGCCGCCGGTCGCGAGCACCGCGCCGCCGGCCCTCGCGCGGGTCGCCGCGAGGAAGTCGCCCGGAGCGATTTGGTTGCCGGAGCGGTCCTCGCAGACGAGGACGATCGACTCGACGTCCACGGCCCCCGCCTCCGGACCGCTGGGATTGAGGAGAAACACCTCGCCGAGCGGGACCGCCGTGGCGCCGCGCGCGACCGTCGCCGGGGTGAGGTCCCGGAACCAGGCGGTCGGATCGGTCGGCGGCGCGAGGACGGTGACGAGCGCGGACGCGAACGGGAACGGAGCCTCGTCGGCGTCGACCGGCACCGCGGTCGCCTGGTTCGCGTCCGTGACGAGGACGCCGTCGTCGTCGATCCACAGGCGCACTCTCCCGGAGGGCGCGCCCCCGCGGACCGTCGCGCGCAGCTCGATCACGGCCGAGTCTCCCGGCGCCAGCGAGAGCGGCGGGGCGATCGGGATCGTCGCGCTCGGGGACGCGACCTCCGACACGTTCACGCTCCCGATCGTGGCGGCGCCGAGCGCCGCGCTCACGGATTGCAGGCGGAGGCTCGCCGCGATTGGATTCCCGATCTCGTCCGTCACGCGGAACGCGAGGCTGTCGAGTCGCGCGGACGCCTCGTCGGCCGCGCCCGGGTGGCGGACTCGGGCGTGGAGCACCGCCACGCCCGAGGTGCCCGGGTAGACGGAGCGGTCCGCGACCGCGCGCGGCGCGACGTCGACGCCGGAGGCCGGCGCGGTGATCGCCGCGAGCGCGCCCTGGAAGTCGGCGACGAGCGAAACGCCGACCGGGGCTCCGGTCACGGCGTCGCGCGCCGTCGGGAGGTGCGCCGCGTCGACCAAGAGCCGGAAGTGCCGCTGCGGCGTCACCGTCGAGATCGAGACCGCGAGACGCGCCGCGACCTGACTGTTCACCGGCAAGAGGAGCGGCGTCGCGAGCGGCACGCGCAGGACTCCCGCGGTGAGGACCGGCGACGCGAGGTCGGCATAGACCGTCTGGTTGTCCGAGAAGGTCGCGCGCGAGAAAAGGAGCGGCTCGGCGGCGGCGCCGCTCGAGTCCTCGACCGCGTATTGCACCTCCGTGATGCGGACGTCGGCCGTGATCCCCGAGTCCCCGACCGAATAGAAGACGAGTTGGGCCGCGTCGATGGCGGACTCTCCGAGGTTCACCGACGCGCCGGCGCCGAGGAGATCCGTCACCTCGACCAGGAGCGCGCCCGGCTCGGTGACGAGCATCGTCCCGGTCGCGACGGGGAAGCCCCCCGACTCGAGACGGAGCGGCAGCGGCGCGCCGGAGTTCGCGTCGCGCGCGCCGATCGCGGCCGCGTCCATGATTCGGAGACGAAACGACGGGACCTGCGTGTCGGACCGGATGTCGAGCGCGACCGCGACCGTCACCGGGTCGAGCGGCGAGACCATGATCGGCGTCGCGAGGAGGAGCGTGATCGTCGATGCCGACCCGAGCGAGTCCTCCGTGTGGAAGACGCTCCCGGCCTCGCGCACCGTCACCCGCCCGAGGAGATCAGAGGCGGCGACCGGGTTGCCGCTCCCGTCGTCGAGGGCGAGCGCGAGGGACCACACCTCGGCGCTCCCGGTCGGCGGCGTCCCGGAGGTCGAGAACGTGAGCGACAGCGGCACGAAGTCCGTCACTCCGCGCGCGACCGTCGCGGGGGAGAGGATCGTCGGGAAGAGCGCGACCTCGGACGGCGGGTTCACGATGGACAGCGTGGGGGAGATGATCGGCGTCGACGAGATCGGGTCGCCTGTCGCCTCGTCCCGCCCGCGCGCGGATCCCGTGAACGTCACGGTGCCCGGCGCGTCCGCGCGGAGCGTCCACACGAACGTCCCCGAGTCGTCCGGCGCGAGGAGGAGCGAATCGGGCGCCGGGCCCGAGAGGATCGTGACCGATCCGCTCCCGGACGGACCGACGAGGGTCGGCACGACCCCCGCGATCGTGACCGCGCCCGCGCCGGCGAGCCCGATGTTCCGCACGTTCATGCGGAGGTCGAGCGTCTGTCCGACGCTCGCCCCGCTCCGGTCGGCGGCGACGTCGACCAGGAGAGGGCTCGTCGAGATGGTCTGCGCGGCGCCGTTCGCGACTGGAAGGTCGATCGGGCCGTCGTTCCCCGTGCGGAGGGCGAGGCCCATGATGGGGATCCTCATCGCGATCGTCGCGCTGTCCGCGGGCGCCGCGCCGATGTCGGCGGAGACGAAGAGCCGCGTGCCGCTGACGGGGATCGGCATGGAGAGCGCGTCGAGGCGCCAGCCGCTCCCGACGAACGGAAGATCGCCGATCGAGATGTCGTCCCCGCCGCCGGTTCCGAAGGCGCCATCGCCGCCGTCCCGGTAGAGGTGGAGCGCCGCGATGTCGCTCCCGCCCATCGCGGTCCCGCCGTTCTCGATCTGGATCGACTTGAGCGTGTCGGGCTCGTAACCGTTCGCGGGGATCGTCGCGCTGAGGACCAGGACGTCTGCTTCGCCCGGCGGGAGGGTCCGCGCTGGGGCGCCGTCGTTGTCGATCGTCTCGTGCGTCATCCCCTCGACAGGGAGGAGCCCTGTGCTCGCCGTCGGGAAGCTCCCCTCGATCTTCGAATACTGGTCGAACGTGATGTCGGGCTCCTCCGAGATCACGAGGTTGAAGAGATCGCCGTCGCGCGCCGACCCCGCGACGAACCCGGTCGCGAGGAAGTCGATCGTTTCGCCCGCGGAGAAGGTCTCGTCGAGGTTATTGAAGAAGACCTTTCCGTTCGTGAGAGGCGCCGAGCCGAGCACCCGGTCGGCCGCATCCGGCTCGCCGTCGCCATCGACGTCGACGCGCAGGACGACCGCTTCGAGGAGCCCGTCGAGACGCGAGGGATCGAGGAGCGCGCCGTCCCCCTTCAGACGGAGGGCGACGAGCCGCCGCGACGTGGCGTAGCGGTTCCCGATGCGGAACGCGAGGAGCGGGATGTTGTCCCCGCCCTGGAGGAGACTGCCGGTGCCGAGCGTCGTCGGGAGGACGAGGATCACGTCCGACGTCGTGGTCGTGAGGACGGCGCCCGACGAGACGGCCGCGTTGATGGGACCGTCGTTTCCGGACGCGACCGTGACGGCGTTCTCGCCGCCCGGGATCGCGAGGTCGATCGTGAGGCCGTTGAGCGCGGAGGCCGCGACGTCGACGAGCGCCGCGAGCCGGAGGCCGCTCGCCGGGATCGGCGTCGAGAGCCCGGTGAGCACCCACCGCGCCCCGGTCCACACCATCTCGCCGACCGCCGTGTCGGTCGCACCGACGCGCTGGACGAGGCGGACGCGCGAGATCTCGTTCACGGCGCGCGCCGTCCCGCGCTGCGCGATCGAGAGGGCGCGGAGCGTGTCCGCCGCGTAGCCGTTCGCCGGGATCCTGACGTCGAGCGCCGTGACCAACGTGTCGCCGGCGGCGACCGGCCGTGGCGCGATCAAGACCGGCGTGAACTGCCCCGCCACCGAGCCGTCGACGACGAGGCGGCCGGGCGGGTTCACCGGGAACGCCCCGTCGATGGACGTGGGCTCCGCGAACGCGAGATCGAGCACCGAGTCGAGCCGCAGGTCGAGCGAGTCGCCGTCCCGCGCGCTGAGGGAGACGTCCACGGTCGCGAGGAGCCGTTCGACCGTTTCCGGGTTGATCTCGAGGGAAAAACTCCCGAGCGTCGCGCGCCCGCCGGAGAAGGCCTTCGCCGAGAGGAGCGAGTCGCCCGCGCCGACGAGCCCGTCCGCGTCGCGGTCCCAGTAGAGCCCGAGGCGCGAGATCTCCGCGTCCCGCTGCGCCGAGGTCCCCGGACCAGCGGTCGCGTTCGTGATCGACACCGACATGAGGGTCCTCGTGGCGGCGTACCCGTTCTGGAGGTCGAACCCGAGGAGCGGGATGGTCGCGTCGCCGGGCCGCGCCGCGCCTCCCGCCACCGCGACCGGGACGACCGTCACGTAAGGCGGGATCACCGTGACCTGGTTCCGCGGACCGGTCGCGAGCGTCTCCGCGTAGGCCGCCCCGTTCTCGTCCGTGCCAGCCAGGATCAGCGTGAGCGGATAGGTCCCGAGCGCGAGCGAGTCCGGCACCGGAGCGCCCGCGAAGTCGAGCGCCGCGATCGACGAGTCGGCGGCGAGCGTCACGGCGCCGAGGAGGGGCGCGTCGAACGTCGCCTGCCCGTCGCCGAATCGGAGGCGCGTCGCGGCCGGGTCGAGGGTCACGCCGACGCCTCCCGCGTTCATCCCGCCGAGGAGGAACGTCACCGACTGGTCGCCGCGCGCCACGCGGCGCGGCCAGATCGAGTTCTGCGAATCGAGGAGGCGCGCCGCGCGCTCGACCGTCCACGAGTCGGTCGAGTCGGCTCCCGCGTCGTCGTACGCGTACCCGAAGCCGTCCGTCGCCTTGAGGTCGGCGTCGAGGATCACCTGCTCGTCGCCCGCGAGCGACGGCGCGAGGCCGACGCGGATCGTGAGGGAGTCTTCCTCGCCCGGCGCGAGAGGCGGCGACTGCGGCGCGTCCAGGACGACGACCGCGCCGGCGAGGTCCTCGCCGCTCGCGGAGCGCGGGCGCATCTCGACCGTGAAATCGGAGAGCGTCTCCGTCGACTCGTTCCGGTATCGGATCGTCAGCGGAAGCCCCTGCTGGCCCTCGGTCACGACGTCCTGCGGCGATTCGATCGACAGGAGCCGCGGCGTGCCCGGGTTCGGCACGATCACGTCGGACGAGTCGGCGTGTGCGCCGCTCGACGCGATGACCCGTCCGCCGCCGATCGCGTCCGCGGAGAAGAGCCCCGCGCTGTCGACGGCGCCGATGCCGCCGTCGGCCGCCCAGGCGACGGAGATCGCGACGTCGTTCCCGTCGAGGTCGGTCGTCCGCGCCACGAACGGCTGGGTCGTCCCGCGCCGAACCGTCGCGGAGTCGGGATCGACGTCGAGGAGGGCGAGAGCGCCGGCGACGACGGTGATCTCGGGCGAGTCCGCCTCGGGGCCGAGGCTCGACGCGACGTGCACGTTGTCCGCGCCGGGCGTGCGCGGGTCGAAGAGCCCGGAGGCGGAGTCGATCGCGCCGATCACCGTCCCGCCGCTCCACGTGAGAACGCCGGACGCGGTCACGTTCCCGTCCAAATCGAGCGCGACCGCCCCGAACACGAGCGTCGTGTCCGTCGAGACCGTGAGCGGCCCGGGCGTCACGACGAGGCTCGCCGCCTCGCCGGCCACGACGAGCACGCGCGCCGAATCCGCCAACTGAGGCGCCGGCAGGAGCGCTTCGGCGAGCGCGAGCGTGTCCAGCTCGCCCTCGATCAAAAGCGGGGACCCGGCCTTCACCCACCCGGACCCCGCGGTGGTCGGCGTGAAGAGTCCGTTCGCGACCGTCCCGATGCCGCCGCTCACGGCCCATTTGGTCGACATCGACGTGAGGTTGCCGTCCGCGTCCCTCACGATCGCCGAGAAGAGGAAAGTCGAGTCGGCGGAGACGTTCGCCGAGTCGGGGACGACGTCCACGGAGTACGCGGCGCCGGGGAGGACCCGCACGGGCGCCGAGTCGATCAGCGCGGCGTACGTCGCCACGACGTACCCGGTCCCCGCCGCCACGGCGTCGAAGATCCCGGAGGAATCGATCGAGCCGATTCCGCCGGCGACGCTCCAGACGGGTTCGACGGGCGTCGAGCCACCGATCGAGTCGAGCACGACCGCATCGAAGTCGAGGCCGCCGTCCGCCGAAACCGTCACCGAATCCGGGACGATCTGGAGCGCTGAGGGCGCGGGCGGCACGATCCGGACGACGAGCACGCGCCAGCGGTTCCCGTCGAGGGGATCGGTGTTCGCGCTTCCCTCGACGCACGCGGTCGGGGCGAACGGGCTCGAGAGGTCGTCGACCACCGACGGGATGTCGATCGCCGTCGTGTCCGGGACGAGCGGAGTCGTCGCCGTGAACGTGACCTCGATCCGGCGAGCTCCCGTGAGTTTCGCCGGGAAACCGAGGCGGATCGTCGTCGAGTCGGAGCCGTCCGTCGTGGGCGCGGGAAGGCCGTTGACTAGGACGGACGTCACCGCGAGCAGGCGCAGCCCGCCGCCGAGCGGGATCTGCACGTAGTTCACGCCGGTCGTCTTGGTCGAATCGGAGACCGTGCGGATCGAGTACGTGAGCGAGGCGGTCAATCCCTCGATAACTGTGCGGGGGACGACCTCGGCGTAGGCGGAGTCGGCGGCCGGGTACGTCGGAGCCTGCGGCGTGTAGTCGATCGTGAGGCGCGGCAAGAGCGAGGCATCGGCTTCGTCGTTCGAGGTGAACTCGCGATTGATGTTCTCGCCGTTGATCTCCGTGAGGAGCCGGAGCATCATGCCGTAGTTCTTGGCCGGGTCATTGACCCAGTCTTGGACGAGGGCCTTGATGTCCCACGAGTACCACGCGTCCGACACCTCCGGGATGATCGTGACGGACGCCGACGCGACGGCGTGGTCGCCTCCCGGGGTCGTCCACGCGACGCCGCCGTCCGCTTCTGCCCACGTCGCCCCGTCGCCCGTCACGACGCCGTCGCCGGTCCCCTCGCGCCAGTCCCGCTCCATCCCGTAGGCGGCGATCGTCGCCCACGAGGCTCCCGGACCCCCATGATTGGAGAGGTAGAGATCGAGCGTCGCGGAGTTGACGACGAACGTCGAGTCGAAGCCCGAGAGATCGAACTTGAGGAGAGCCCGGTGCTTCTTGGACTCGTCCGACACGAAGAGCCGGTTGTCGGCGCCGTAGTTCTTGTCCTGATCGCCCCCGCTCTTCAGGTACGTGTCGACCAGAACGCCGCGCGGGGGTTGGAGGATGGCGACGTCGGCGGCGACGCCCGCGGGGCTCAGCCCGAGGAACAGGATGCCCGCGAGAATGCCCGGCGCGCCGCGGCGCGGCCGACGCGAGGGAATGGGGGCACGCCGCGGCCGTTGCAGTTTGCACGGTCGATTGCGGAGCCCGTTCCAATTCGGCACGCGCATCCTCGATGCTCCTTCATGGTCGCGCACGGGCGCGATGCGGCGCAGCCGACACGGGGACAATCGGTCCTCATCGTCTCGGACGCTCGCCGTTCCGCCGACGCGAACGACTTTGCTCAACGGATGCGCAAGGAGCGAGCCACGGGGGGCGGAGCGAATCGCAGCGGAATTGCGGAAAGCGCGCCGATCGCCTCCGGATCTCGTCAACGGTGGCGGTTTCGTTGACGGCCCCGGCCGGGCGATGTAGATTCGTGCCTCGTCGCGATGGGAAGAGGAGGATCGTGGAGGAGAAGTCCGCTCGCGTTCTACTGGCTACCGGTCTTCCTCTATGCCGCGCTGATCCTCGCACTCTCCTCGATCCCGGCGCCGCGGCTCGAGCCCCTGGAGCTCGCCGGGTGGGACAAGCTCGTCCACGCCGTCGAGTACGGGGTCTTCAGCGCGCTCATCGCGCGGGCGCTCCACGCGGCCGGGCCGAGGCGCCTCGCGTCGTCGGCGCGCGGCGTCGCGCTCGTGGCGATCGTCGCTGCCTCCGGGTACGGGGCGCTCGACGAGGCGTATCAGGGCCGCGCGGGACGTGACGCCGACCCGTTCGATCTCGCGGCGGACGGGGCGGGCGCCGTGCTCGCTCAGGTCGTGCTTCTCCGACGCGAACGAGGTGGAGTGAAGAGTCCGTGACGTACAAGGCGCCGAAGGGCACGCACGACATCCTCCCGGAGGAGAGCGCTGGCTGGCAGCGCCTCGAGGCCACGGTCCGCTCCGTGATGGACCGCTTCGGCTACGACGAGATCCGGACGCCGCTCTTCGAGGAGACGACGCTCTTCGCGCGCTCGGTCGGCGAGACGAGCGACATCGTCAAGAAGGAGATGTACACCTTCACCGACAAGAAGGGGCGGAGCCTCACGCTGCGCCCCGAGGGGACGGCGCCCGTCGTGCGCGCGTTCGTCGAGCACCACCTAGGGAGAGGCCGCGACCTCACGAAGCTCTACTACCTCGGGCCGATGTTCCGGTACGAGCGGCCGCAGGCGGGGCGCTTCCGCCAGTTCCACCAGTTCGGCGCGGAGGCGATCGGGTCCGCGGACCCCGCGGTGGACGTCGACGTGATCCTCCTGTTCACGCGGATCCTCGAGGAGGCCGGGCTCGGGGCCTCAAGCGTGGCACTCAACTCGGTCGGCGACGCGGCGTGCCGGCCGCGCCACGTCGCGGCGATCCGCGAGGCGCTCGCGCCGCGGCGCGACGCGCTCTGCCCGGACTGCGTCGAGCGGCTCGAGCGAAACCCGCTCCGCATCCTCGACTGCAAGGTGCCGGCGTGCCGCGAGCTCGCCGCCGCGATCCCGTCGGCGATCGACTTCCTCTGCGACGCGTGCCGCGCGCACGAGGGCGCCGTCGAGGAGGGGCTCGCGGCGGCCGGCATCTGGTTCCGGATCGACAAGAGCCTCGTGCGCGGGATCGACTACTACACGCGCACCGCGTTCGAGATCCACCACGGGGCGCTCGGCGCGCAGAACGCGCTCGGCGGGGGCGGGCGCTACGACGGCCTCGCCGCCGAGTTGGGCGGGCCGCCGACGCCGGGGATCGGGTTCGCGGCGGGGATCGAGCGGATCCTTTCGGTCGTCGACAAACCCACGGCGCACAGACCGCCGGTGGTCGTGATCCTGTCGAACGACGCGGACGGAGAGGTCGTCGCGCGTCGGCTCCTTTACAAGATCCGGACTGTCGCGAGGGCCGAGCACTTTGGTGGCGAGGGGCACGTGACGAAGAAGTTCCGGAGGGCGAACGAGGCCGGCGCGCGCTTCGCCGTGATCCTCTTCAAGGATGAAATCGAGGAAGTTCGCAAGGGAATCCTCACGGTGAAGGACTTGAGCGCGGGTCTCCAAGACCAAGAGAAGCAGCGGAAGAGACAGGAAGACGAGTTCCTGAATGAGTTACGGGCGCTCGTGAAGCGGGAGGGCTGAGGGAGGCGATGGCGAACGAGAGAGTGGGGGGCGAGGGCGCGCCGACGATGGAGCCGCTCGGCGACTGGCGGCGCACGCACACGTGCGGCGCGCTCCGCGCCGGCGACGTCGGGCGCGAGGTCACGCTGATGGGCTGGATCCACCGCCGCCGAGACCACGGCGGCGTCGTGTTCGCGGACCTCCGAGACCGGCACGGGCTCACGCAGGTCGTCGTGCGGCCGGCTGAAACCCCCGCGCTCGAGCCGAAGGCGCGCGATCTGCGCGCCGAGTTCGTCGTCGCCGTGCGCGGGGCGGTCGCCGCGCGCCCGCCCGACATGCGGAACCCGAGCCTCGCGACCGGCGACATCGAGGTGAACGCGCGCGCGATTCGCATCCTCAACCGCTGCCTCCCGCCGCCGTTCCCCGTCGAGGACGAGGGCGAGGCGAACGACGACCTGCGCCTGCGCTACCGCTACGTCGACCTTCGCCGCCCGAAGATGCAGCGGAATCTCGCGGTCCGCCACCGCGCGGCGCTCGCCACGCGCACGTTCCTCGACGGCGAAGGCTTCCTCGAGATCGAGACGCCGCTCCTCATGAAGTCGACGCCGGAGGGCGCGCGCGACTTCGTCGTGCCGAGCCGGCTCCTCCGCGGGAAGTTCTTCGCGTTGCCGCAATCGCCGCAGTTGTACAAGCAGATCCTCATGGTGTGCGGCTGCGACCGCTACTTCCAGATCGCGAAGTGCCTCCGCGACGAGGACCTCCGCGCCGACCGCCAGCCCGAGTTCACGCAGATCGACCTCGAGATGTCGTTCGTCGGCGAGGAGGACGTCTTCCGCCTCGTCGAAGGGCTGATGGCGGCGATCTTCCGCGAGTCGATCGGGGTCGAGGTCGCGACGCCGTTCCCGCGGATCACGTACGACGACGCGATGGCGCGATACGGGAGCGACAAGCCGGACACGCGGTACGGGCTCGAGCACCGCGACCTCACGGCGGTCGCGCGCGCCTGCTCGTTCGACGCATTCCGTGGCGCGGCCGAGGGGGACGGGCTCGTGAAGGCGATCGCCGCGCCGTCGGAGGCGCTCTCGCGAAAGGTGATCGCGGAACTCGAGGCGGTCGCGAAGAACGCGGGCGCGGGCGGGCTCGCGTGGACGCGGCGGACGGACGCCGGGCTCGAGGGCGGCATCGCCAAGTTCTTTGAAGGCGGCGCCGGAGCGGCGTTCGCGGAAGCGGCCGGTGCGAAGCCTGGTGAGACGATTCTGGCGGTCGCTGGCCCCTCGTTGGTTACACATACCGCTCTCGCCGCGGTACGCGGCGACCTCGGCCTACGACTCGGTCTGGTAAAGCCCGACAAATTCAGTTTCACCTGGGTGCACCGCTTCCCGCTCTTCGAGCGGAACGACGAGGGAGGCTGGAGCCCCGCGCACCACATGTTCACGATGCCGCTCGACGAGCACCTCGGGATCATCGAAAGCGACCCCGGGCGCGTGCGCGCCGTCCTCTACGACCTCACGCTGAACGGCGCGGAGATCGCGTCCGGCTCGGTGCGCGTGCACCGCCCCGACATCCAGCGCCGCATCATGAACGTCGTCGGCATCCGCGGCGAGGAGCAGGACGCGCGCTTCGGCTTCCTCCTCTCCGCGTTCGAGTACGGCGCGCCGCCGCACGGCGGCATCGCCATCGGCCTCGACCGCGTCGTCGCGCTCCTCGCCGGCGAGACCTCGATCCGCGAAGTGATCGCCTTCCCCAAGACGCAGAAGGGCTCGAGCCCGATGGACGGCTCCCCCTCGCCGATCGACCGCCGCCAACTCGAGGAGTTGGGCATCCGCATCGTCGAGGAGGAGTAGTCCCGAGCGCTCGGGCGCTCGTTTGACGGCGTCATGCCACGGGTGTACGATCCCGCCACGCTTCGGGAGGTGACACCCCGTGAGGATCTTCTCCGCACTGGCCCTCGCTCTCGTTCCTCTCGCGGCCCCGGCCAGCCTAGCCGCGCGCGCTGAATCCGATCTCCTCTCCATCACCTTTTCCGTTGCCGGACAGGAGACGACGCTCGTCGACATCAACAACAACGGACAAAAGTTCTTTGAGTTCACGTTCGGGCCACTTCAAGCGACTGGGCGCGCGAAGGAGGACACGGTGCCGGGCGGTGGACCCAAGTCCGTCTACTTAGCTGGTCAGCCGGTCGGCTTCCCCTACGCGCACTTTTCGAATCTTACGCCGGAAACACAAGAGGTCTCGATCACGCTGCGGGGGAGATCCCATGGCACGCCGGCCACGGGCCGGGCCCGGATGAAGTACAAGGGTAGCGCGCGCGACGCTGTGGGAACGCAAAACCCGGTGAGCGTCCCCGCGCATGGGGGCGAGGGTTGGGCGAACGACATCGTGGGGCCGCCAGATTTCACGGTCACTGGCCCGGCGATCGATTTGCCGAGCGGGGAAGGCTCATGGGAGGAGACCGCCGGATTGGTGGACGTCGCGGCCAGCCGTCTCGCGCTCCGTTGGACGTTTACGCTGGGTCCACGGGACCAAATCCGGCTCGATCGAATCGTTGTCGGCATCGATCAGCTCTGCGGCGGAACGATCCCTACCGGCTCGACCGGCGGGGGGACGCCCATCGCCCTTCGCGAGACGCGCGGCGAAGCCCCGGGAGGGGCGCCAATCCCTTGCGCGCTTCCCGCCAGCCGGACGGGCGACTGCGGGAACTACCGTTGGTACAACGTCTGTTCGGGGTACATCTGGATCTACCCTCAGTGGGCCCGCGGGGAAGGCGCTGGCGTCCTCTTCGGGGGCGGCGCGCAGCCCTGCGTGACCCCCGGAAACCGGGTCGAGAAGGCCATCACGTATTTTAGGAACGTGATCCCGAACTACAACCTCACCGTCGACGTCTTCCTTGACCGCGACGACGAGGGGGATGGGTGTCCGGATGGAATCATCGCGTCGGACCTCGATCTGGATCCGGGGCTCCGGTGGAATTGCTCGACGCTCGACGCGTGTATTCCGACGGAGCACGTCATCGTCCGCACGGAGCACACGGGCTGCGTCGCCCCGTCGTTCGCGACGGACGGTCCATTCTCGATCGTCTGCGACCCCTACGGCATCGCTCGGTCGTACTTCTACGATGACGACGGCACATGCCTCCTCTGGACCGGCCCCACCAATCGCCAGGACAACTTCCTCTACTGGCTGATCGTGGACGGAGGCGGGTGCCCCACGGCGACCGAGGCGACCACCTGGGGCCACATCAAGGGGCTCTACCACTGAAGAAACCTCTCAAGCCCCGATGACAGCGCGACGATCTTTTAGTATCATCACGCCGTCCAGCGACGCGCTCCGGACCGGCGCGTTCCGGACCACGGAGGGAGCCCAGCCAACCGAGTGAGCAGCGAAACCGTCGTCCGCAAGATCCAGTTCCTCGAGGTCGAGCCCCTACATCTCCTGGGGGAGAGCGACCTCAACCTCCGCGCCATCGCGGAGCGCTTCCAATCCGTCACCATCGTGGTCCGCGGGAACAGCATCTCCCTCGAAGGCCCCCCCGAAGAGGTCGGCAAGGCCGAGGCGCTCTTCCTCGAACTCATCTCGCTCGTCCGCCAGGGCAAGGTGCTGAACGAGGCGGACATCCAGTACGCCGTCTCGCTCGTCGACGACGAGAGCCGTCCCGCGCTCGCGCAACTGTGGGGGGGCAAGGAAGGCTACTTCGACCTCCGGCGGCCGGTGAAGCCGAAGACGTTCGGGCAGGGCGAGTACACGAAGGCGATCCAGGACTCGGACATCGTGTTCGCGATCGGCCCGGCCGGCACGGGGAAGACATACCTCGCGGTCGCGGCGGCGGTGACGGCGCTCAAGCGGCGCGCGGTCTCGCGCATCGTCCTCGTCCGCCCCGCGGTCGAGGCGGGGGAGAGCCTCGGCTTCCTCCCCGGAGACTTCCAGGAAAAGGTCGACCCGTACCTCCGACCGCTCTACGACGCGCTGCACGACATGATGGGCCCCGACAAGATCCGCCGATCGCTCGAGATGGGGATCATCGAGGTCGCGCCGCTCGCGTACATGCGCGGCCGCACGCTCTCCGACTCGTTCGTGATCCTCGACGAGGCGCAGAACTCGACGATCGGGCAGATGAAGATGTTCCTCACGCGGCTCGGGGCCAACTCGAAGGCCGTGATCACCGGCGACGTGACCCAGATCGACCTCCGCGAGAAGGAGGCGTCCGGCCTGGTCCAGATCCAGAAGATCCTCCGCGACGTCGAGGGGATCCGCTTCTGCTACTTCACGGAGAAGGACGTCGTCCGCCACCTCCTCGTGAAGAAGATCATCAAAGCCTTCGAGGACCACGGCTCGAACGGGCAGCCCCGAAACGGCGACCCCGCCTGATCCGCTTCTCAATAATCATAGATAGCGAGAGTGTGAGCCTCGAGATTCGCGATCGGAGCGGTCTCCCCGGACTCGACGTGCCCGCGCTCGCGCGCTTCGGCCGCCGCGTGATCGCCGCGACCCGGAAGAGGGGATGGGACGTCTCCGTCCTCCTCGTCGACGACCCCACGATCCGAAGCCTCAATCGCCGGTGGCGCCGGCTCGACCGGGCGACGGACGTGCTCTCCTTTCCGTACGGCCCCGGTCCCGATCGGGTCCTCGGCGACGTCGTGATCTCCGTCCCGCGCGCCGCGGAGCAGGCGCGGCGGTTCCGCGTGTCCCTCGCTCGGGAGTTGAAACGGCTCCTCGTTCACGGCATCCTTCACCTCATGGGTTACGACCATAAGACGGCCGCGCAGCGCCGCGAGATGCGGGCGATCGAGGGGCGGCTCCTCGCGGGCGCGGGGCGCCGCGCGCGATGAGCACGGTGGCGGAGTCGAGGGCCGCCGAGCCGCGCGCGGTGAGCGTCCGCGACGCGGCGCGCCTCCCGCGCGCCCTCTTCCTCCTCTTCTTCCTCTCGGGCGCCGCAGGGCTCGTCTACCAGGTCGTCTGGACGCGGATGCTGACGCTCGTCTTCGGCGCGACGGTCTACGCCGTGAGCGCGGTCCTCACGGTCTTCATGGCCGGCCTCGCCGCGGGGAGCCTCGTCCTGGGGCGGCGGGCCGACCGCCCCGGCACCGATCTCCTGCGGCTCTACGGGAAGCTCGAGATCGGGATCGGCCTCTATTGCGCCGCGAGCCCGCTGCTCATCGGTCTGGTGAAGACCCTCTACGTCGCCGCCGCGCCCGCGTTCGCGAAGGACTTCACGGGCTTCTCGCTCTTCCGGTTCGCCCTCTCGGTGATCGTGCTCGCCGTTCCGACGTTCCTCATGGGGGGGACGCTCCCGATCCTCGCGAAGCACGTCGTTCGGCGGTTCGACGCCCTCGGCGCGGGGGTCGGGACGCTCTACGCGGTCAACACCGCGGGCGCCGTGGTCGGAAGTTTCCTCGCGGGGTACTTCCTGCTCGCGGCGATCGGCGTGCGCGCGACGATCGGGCTCGCGGTCGTCGCGAACGTGGGAGTGGGGCTCGCGGCGCTGGCGATGGCGCGGGGGGCGCGCGGGATCGCGCCGGCCGCGGAAGGCGCGGACCCCGGGGAGCCCGCGCCCGCGCCGACGCCGGCGCCCGCGCCCGGGCACGTCCCGCGCTCCTTCACCGAGCGCGGCGCGCTCGCGCTCCTCTTCGTCTCGGGCCTCGCGGCGCTCGTCTACGAGGTCGCGTGGAGCCGTCTGCTCGGCCAGGTGCTCGGCTCCTCCGTCTACGCCGTGAGCGCGATGCTCACGACGTTCCTCAGCGGCATCGCCCTCGGCAGCCTCGTCGCGGCGCGCGCCGTCGACCGCGTGAAGAACCCGGCGGGCCTCCTCGCCCTCCTCGAGGTGGGGATCGGCGTCACGGCGCTCGCGGCGACTCCGCTCCTCGACCGTCTCCCGCTCTTCTTCCTCGCGCTCTCCGGCCTGTTCGGCGCGGGCTTCGGCTCGAGCGCCATCGTCCATTTCGTCGTCTCGGCGCTCGTCATGCTGCTCCCGACGCTCTTCATGGGCGCCGCGTTCCCGGTCGCGGCGCGCATCTACGCGCGCGACCTCGCGCACCTGGGCCGCGCCGTCGGCGTCGTCTACTCGTGGAACACGGTCGGCGCGATCCTCGGCGCGTTCCTCGGCGGCTTCGTCTTCCTGCCGGGCCTCGGCATGCAGCGCACGATCCTCTTCGCAAGCGGCGCGAACGTCGTGGCCGGCTCCCTCTATCTCCTCGCGGCGCGCGGCACCCGCCCCGTCATCCGCGCCCTCGTGCCCGCCGCGGGCCTCGTCGGCTTCGGCGCGCTCGCGCTCTTCGGCCCCGAGTGGGACCGCTACCTCCTCAACTTCGGCGCGTTCGACAGCCCCGGCTACTACCGCGAATTGATCCGCGCGAAGGGCATCCGCGAGGTCCTCTACTCGTACGAGATCCGGTTCTACGAGGAAGGGCTCAACGCGAACGTCGCGGTGAGCCAGGAGGGGGAGAACCTCTTCCTCCAGATCAACGGGCGCACGGAAGCGTCGACGACGTCCGACATGCCGAACCAACTCCTCGCGGCGCACATCCCGCTCCTCCTCCACCCGCAGCCGCGCGAGGCGTGCCTCATCGGGCTCGGGAGCGGCATCACGCTCGGCTCGATGCTCCTCCACCCGATCGAGAACGTCGACTGCGTGGAGATCTCGCCCGAGGTCGTGGAGGCGGCCGGCTACTTCAGCGAGTTCGACTACAACGCGCTCGCCGACCCGCGCACGCGCCTCGTGCAGGACGACGGCCGGAATTTCCTCCTCGCGTCGAAGAAGAAGTACGACGTGCTGATCTCCGAGCCGTCGAAGCCGTGGATCACCGGCGTCTCGAACCTCTTCACGAAGGACTACTACGAGCTCTGCCTCTCGCGCCTCGACGAGGACGGCATCATGTGCCAGTGGTGCCACTACTACAGCATGAGCCCGGAGGACTTCAAAACGATCCTCAGGACGTACTGCTCCGTCTTCCCGTACGTTCAGTTATGGAACGTGGGGCGCGACGTGTTCCTACTCGGATCGCGCGCGGCGCTCCCGATCGACGCCGACCTCCTCGTGAAGAAGTTGGATGATCGGAAGATCGTGTTCGACCTCTCTCGCGTCGGCGTCCGCGGCCCGTTCGACGTCGTGAAGCTCTTCATGATCGCGGACGCGGACCTGCGCGCGTTCTTCGGGAAGGGAACCATCAACACCGACGATCGGCCCATCATCGAGTTCTCCGCGCCCCGGAACCTCTCCGTCTACAAGCAAGAGGAGATCTTCGACTCGATGATCCGCTTCCGGCCGCGCTTCAACGCGTACCCTCTCCTGCGCCAGGTGATCGAGTTGGCGGAGGCGCGCGGCTACTCGTATCCGCTGGCGAACCTCCGGTATCTCACCGAGAACGTCCGGCTCGCGCCGCAGATGGCCGGCATCGTGCGCACGGTCAAGCCGGAGCCGGACTCGACCGGCGCGCCGATCGTCTCGTTCCGGCGCGAGGCCTTTTTCGCGTGCGACGACGGCGGGACGCTCGCGTTCGCGTCGATCGAGCAGGCGACGTTTCCCGATTCGCTCCTCGACGGGGCGCTCGACAAGATGGTCGGCTCCGCCGTCGAGTGGGGGGACGCGCGGGTCCGCGATCACGACGCGCGCTGGGTCTACCGACAGGGCGCCGGCCCGGACGACCTCCTCCTCGCGCTCTCGTGGCACTGCAGGGAGAACCGGTGCCAGTTCATGCTCACGCGGAAGTTCACGGGGGCGGCCAACAAGGCGAAGATCCTCGACGAAGTGCTCACCTCCACGCGCTGCATCCACGCGGGGAAAGAGACGCTGTAGCCTAGCCGCCCGGCGGGTCCTGTCGCTCGTGATCCTCGCGCATGATGGGCGCGCGCGGCAGGAGAGAGTGCCTCTCCCGGGACGGGTCCGGGCCGTGACACGGCCCTCCCCTCCCGCACGCGGCGCCACCCGCGGTGCGGCGCTCCGCGCCGCCCCTTGCGGGTGCCCGGCGCCGTCGTGAGGGCCCGCGAGAGGCACTCTCTCCTGCCGCGCCTCTCCTCGCGCTGGCCGAGGCCGATCGGGGATGATACCCTCGGCTCCGGAGCCCGCATGGACACCCGGACCCTCACCCTGATCGCCTTCGCGGTCCTGACCGCCCTCTGCGCCTTCTTCGCGGGGACCGAGACGGCGTACCTCACGCTCCCGCGCGCGAGCCTCGAGGCGATCCTCGAATCGCGCCGGCGCGGCGCGAGCGCCGTGCGCGCTCTCTACGCCGAGCCGCGCAAGCTTATCCTCTCGCTCAAGGTCGGCCTCCTCTTCGCGCGCCTCGCGCTCGCCTCCCTCGCCGGCCTCATCGCGTACAACTTCGCCGTCGACCGCGCCCTCCCCGTCATCCGCACGATGCTCGTCGAGATGCTCGGGATCGGCGTCTTCGTCCTCCTCTTCGGCGAGATGATCCCGCGGACCGTCGTCTTCCAACGCCGCGAGCCGTTCGTCGTCCTCATCGCACCGATCCTTCGCCTCTACTGCGCGGTGATGGGCCCGGTCGCGCAGCTCCTCATCCGCTTCCTCCACGCGCTCGCCGCGCTCTTCGGCCGCGAGGAGCGCGTCCCCTATCTCACCGCCGAGGAGCTGATCGCGGTCGTCGAGGGCGGCGAGGACGAGGGTTCGCTCGAACTCGAGAAGGAAGAGCGCGAGATGATCCACTCGATCTTCGAGTTCGGCGACACGACCGTGCGCGAGGTGATGGTCCCTCGCATCGACATGGTCTCCGTCGAGGTCTCCGAGAGTCTCGAGACCGTGCTCGGCCTCATCGCCGAGAAGGGGCACTCGCGGATCCCGGTCTACGAAGGGCGCGTCGACCAGATCGTCGGCATCCTCTACGCGAAGGACATCCTACGGGTCGTGCGCGGCGCGGACAGCGGCGCGATCCCGATCCGCGACCTCGCGCGCAAGCCGTTCTTCGTCCCCGAGACGAAGAAGATCGACGACCTCCTCCGCGAATTCCAGCGCGAGAAGACGCACATGGCGATCGTCGTGGACGAATACGGCGGCACCGCGGGGATCGTCACGCTCGAGGACGTGATCGAGGAGATCGTGGGGGAGATCCACGACGAGTACGACCGTGAGGAGCCGCTGTTCGTCGCGCTGCCGGGCGGCGTCGCGCGCGTCGCCGCGAAAGTGAGCCTCGAGGAGTTCAGCGAGCGGACGGGCGTGACGGTGAGCGCCGAGGGGTGCGACACGCTCGGCGGCTACCTGTACCGCCTGATCGGGAGCGTGCCGAAGGGAGGCGAGGTCGTCCAGGACGGACAGTTCCGCTACACGGTGGAAAAGGTCCAAGGGCAGAGGATCACGATGGTCAAGGTCGAGCGGATCGGTGGGGAAACGGGCGCCGAGCCGGTCGTCGAGAGAGGGGCGAAGGGATGACGGCGGACCACGCCCCGCTCACGACGAAGGACCTCCTCGACGCGATCCGCGAGGCGGTCGCGGCGCGCGACGAGGGGCTCCTGCGCGCGGCGCTGCGCGACGTGCACCCGGCGGACGTCGCGGAGATCCTGCCCGGTCTCGACACGGACGAGCGGCGGCTCGCGTTTCGCGTCCTGCGCAAGCGGGGCCCCGACGTGCTCTCGGAGGTGGACAAGGAGTTGCAGCAAGAGCTCCTCGATCTCCTCGAGGACGAGGAGGTCGTCTGGTTCACGCAGCAACTGCCCTCGGACGAAGCCGTCGACGTTCTCGGCGTCCTCCCGGACGAGCGACAGCGTCGAGTGCTCGGCCTCCTCTCCGAACCCGAGGCGAAGAAGATCCGCCGGCTGCTCAAGTTCCCGGAGGACACGGCCGGCGGCATCATGGCCACCGAGGTCGTCGCGGTCCGCGAGGACGCGCTGGCCGCCGAGGCGATCGAGCTCCTCCGCGATCGCGCGGAGGGGATCGAGGAGTACCAGCGAATCTACGTCGTCGACGCGTCGGGCCGCCTCGTCGGGACGCTCTCGCTCGGGCGGCTCCTCCTCGCGAAGCCGGGGATGCCGGTGTCGCAGATCATGGCCGGCGAGGTGATCTCCGTCCCGACCGACATGGACCAGGAGGAGGTCGCGGCGGTCGTCCGCAAGTACGACCTCGTCGCCGTGCCCGTCGTCGACGCGGAAGGCCGCCTCGTCGGGAGCATCTCCGTCGACGACGTCGTGGACGTCATCCAGGCGGAAGCGACCGAGGACGTCGCGCGCCTGGCCGGGACGACCGACGCCGAGCTCGGCGAGGAGTCGGTGCTCCGCGTCTCGACGATCCGCCTCCCGTGGCTCGTCATCGGCCTCCTCGGGGGGATCGTGTCGGCCGCGCTCATGAGCCGCTTCGAGCATTCGCTCCAGACGGTCCTCGCCCTCGCGTTCTTCGTGCCGGTCATCACCGCGATGGGGGGGAACGTGGGGATGCAATCGTCCGCGATCGTCATCCGCGGGCTCGCGCTCGGGCAGTTCAACATCCTCGACGTCCCGCGGCGCCTCTCGCGCGAGTTCGCGATCGCCCTGGTGAACGGGATCATCTGCGGGACGCTCCTCTCGATCGTCGCCGCGCTCTGGCGAAACGACCCGCGCCTCGGGCTCGTCGTCGGCGTCTCGATGATGTCGAGCATGATCGTCGCCGCGATGACCGGCACCTTCTTCCCGATCCTCCTCAAGCGGTTCCGGATCGACCCGGCGCTCGCGGGCGGGCCGTTCATCACGATCTCGAACGACATCCTGAATCTCCTCATCTACTTCAGCGTCGCGCACGTCTCGCTCTCGTGGCTCGCGAGGCGTTGAGGGGCGGGCATGGCGCTCGAGAAGACCGAGGCGATCGTGCTGCGAACCTTCCGCTACGGCGACAGCTCGAAGATCGTCTCGCTCTACGCGCGGCGCTTCGGGAAGATCCGCGTGATCGCGAAGGGCGCCCGATCGACGAAGCCGCGCTTCGGCGCGAGCCTCGAGCCCTTCACGGAGAGCCTCGTCGTGTTCTACCGGAAGCGCGAGCGCGAGTTGCAGCTCCTCTCGTCGAGTGATACGATCCAAAACTTCGCGCGCCTGCGGGAGCGGCCGCACCACCTCGGCCTCGCGTGCGCGATGGTGGAGTCGGTCGAGCGGCTGACCGGCGCGGAGGAGGAGGACGCCGCGCTCTACGAGCTTCTCCGGTCGAGCCTCGCGTCGCTCGAGGCGACCGGGTCGGCGGAGGAGGCGGAGACGGCGTTCTGGCGCGCGCAGAAGGCGCTCGTCGACCACCTCGGCTATCGCTGGGAGATCGAGTCGTGTGTCGGGTGCGGCGGCGCGGCGTACGGCGCGCGCGTCGCGTTCGATCCGCTCGAGGGGACGCTCTGCGCGGAGTGCGCGCACGGCCGGCGCGGTTGCCCAACGATCGGCGCGGCGACGCGCGCCGCGCTCGCGGACGGGATTCCGGCCACGCTCTCGGGGGAGGCGCTCGCGGAGGTCCGGCAACTCTTCGGCCTCTTCTACGAGCGCTGCGGGTTCGGAAAGGGGCCGCTCCGCTCGCTCTCGTACTTGGCGGACGTGGGAGGCGAGCGCGAGACCGGATGAACGGGAGTAGGGTGGGGAGGTTGGGTGGATGGGGAGATATCGGTTTACTGCGTACTTCGAGCGCGAAGTTCTCAGGAAGCGCCCCTACCTGAGGCGTGAGTGGTGTATCCGAGTGGTCGAGAACCCGACGAGAGTCGAAGCGCAATCGGATAGTCGCGTTCGGTACTGGGGGACGATCGAGGAGTTCGGGAACCGAGTCCTCCGGGTGATCACGTTGGCGGACAGGACGACGATTGACAACGCATTCGCTGACAGGAGCTTCAGGCCATGAGAATCGCGTATTACCCAGAGACGGACTCGCTCTACATCGATCTGACCGCGAAGCCGAGCGCCGAAAGCCGGGAGGTATCCCCGGGAGTTGTCCTCGACTACGACGCGGACGGGAATCTCGCGGGGATCGACATCGACCACGCGAGTCAGAAGCTGGATCTGAAGGAACTCGTTCTCACGAAGCCTCCGATCGAATCGAAGAAGCTCTCGGCCTAACGTGACCTTCCAGGAGATCATCATCGCGCTCGACTGGTACTGGTGCGGGCCCGAGCGCGGCTGCGTGCGGCAGGAGCCGTACTCGTCCGAAGTCGGCGCGGGGACGTTCAACCCGGCGACGTTTCTCCGCGCGCTCGGCCCCGAGCCGTGGAAGGCCGCGTACGTCGAGCCGTCGCGCCGCCCGAAGGACGGCCGCTACGCGAAGAACCCGAACCGCGTGCAGCTCTTCCACCAGTACCAGGTGATCCTCAAGCCCTCTCCGGCCGACGTCCTCGACCTCTACTTCAAGAGCCTCGAGACGCTCGGCTTCGACCTCTCGCGCCACGACGTGCGGCTCGTCGAGGACGACTGGGAGTCGCCGACCCTCGGCGCATGGGGCCTCGGGTGGGAAGTGTGGATGGACGGGATGGAGGTCACGCAGTTCACCTACTTCCAGCAGGTCGGGAGCATCGACCTCGACCCGACGTCGGCGGAGATCACGTACGGGCTCGAGCGGCTCGCGATGTTCCTGCAGGGCGTCGACTCGATCTTCGACGTCGCGTGGGCGCCGGGCGTGACGTGGGGCGAGATCGCGCGGCAGAGCGAGATCGAGTACTGCCACCTCAACTTCGAGGAGGCGAACGTCGAGGCGCTCATGGGGCAGTTCGAGCACTTCGAGACGGAGGCGGCGCGCCTCCTCGAGAAGGGGCTCGTCTTCCCCGGCTACGACGCGACGGTCAAGTGCTCGCACATGTTCAACCTGCTCGACGCGCGCGGCGCGATCAGCGTGACGGAGCGGACCGGCTACATCGCGCGCATCCGCCGCCTCGCCCGGCTCTCCGCGGTGGCGTACGTGCGCAAGCGCGAGGAGATGGGCTTCCCGCTCCTCACCGGCGAGGAGCGGGAGCGCGTTCTCGCGGCGCGCGCCGCGACGGTCGCGGGGGAGGGGCGGTAGCGGATGGCGAAGCCGTTTCTCCTCGAGATCGGCGTCGAGGAGGTGCCGGCGGGCTACATCCCGCCGGCGCTCGAGCAACTCCGCGCGGACACCGAGCAACTCCTCGGCGAGCTGCGTCTCCTCGCGCCGGGCGCGCGCGTCCGCTCGCTCGGAACGCCGCGGCGGCTCGTCGTCGAGGCGAGCGGCGTCCACGAGCGTCAGGAGGACCGCGAGGTCGTGAGCCTCGGGCCGGCGAAGCGCGCCGCGTTCGACGCGGCGGGGAACGCGACGAAGGCCGCGGCGGGGTTCGCGCGCTCGCGCGGCGTCGCGGTGGAGGCATTGGAGACCGTCGCGACCGAGAAGGGCGAGTACGTCGCGGCGCGCGTCCTCGAGAAGGGGGAAACCTCGGCGGCCCTCCTCGCGGCGCGGCTTCCCGCGCTCATCGCCTCGCTCCGTTTCCCGAAATCGATGCGGTGGGAGGCGGGCGGCGCGTCGTTCACGCGCCCGGTCCGCTGGATCCTCGCGCTGCTCGGCGAGACGTCGCTTCGCGTGCGCTTCGCGGACGTCGAGTCGGGGCGGACGACGCGCGGACACCGCTTCCTCGCGCCGGGGCCGTTCGAGGTTCGCTCGCCGGCGGAGTTCGAGTCGGTCTTGCGCCGCGCGCACGTCGTCGTCGACCCCGACGAGCGGCGCCGCTCGATCGAGGCGGCGCTCGCCGCGGCGGCGCGCGAGGCGGGCGGGCGGCTCGTCCCCGACCCCAACCTCCTCGACGAGGTCACCTTCCTCGTCGAGACGCCGGGAGCGCTCGCCGGCCGATTCGACGCGCGCTACCTGAACCTTCCGCGGGAGATCGTCGAGACCGCGATGAAGCAGCACCAGCGTTACTTCTCGGTCGAGGACGCCGAGGGCCGCCTCGCGCCGCGCTTCCTCTCCGTGGTGAACGTTCCGGGCGACGACGCCGCGCGCCTCGCGATGGTGCGCGCCGGCAACGAGCGCGTCCTCGCCGCTCGCCTCGAGGACGCCGAGTTCTACTGGGAAGAGGACCAGAAGACGCCGCTCCGCGCGAAGGTGCCGCTCCTCGACCGCGTCGTGTGGCAGGAGAAGCTCGGGACGATGGGGGAGAAGGCGCGCCGGATTGAGCGCGCGGCCGCTCGCATGGCGCAGCGTCTCTCCCTTGAGGTCGAGGACACGGTGCGAAAGGCCGCACCGCTCTTGAAGGCCGATCTTGTGACGGAGATGATCCAAGACGGGAAGGAGTTCACGAAGCTCCAAGGTTTCATCGGCAGGGAGTATGCGAAGAGGAGCGGGGAACCAACCGAAGTCTCCGAAGCGATCTTCGAGCACTACCTCCCTCGTTTCGCAGGCGACGACTTACCGAAGACCCCCGCTGGCGCGATCCTGTCCGTCGCGGACAAGCTCGACACGATCGTCGGCTGCTTCGGAATCGGTCTCGTGCCGACCGGATCCCAAGACCCGTTCGCGCTGCGCCGGCTCGCGCGCGGAGTCCTACGCATCCTGCGTGAGAAGAACTGGGACGCCGACGCCGGGGAACTCGCTTGGATTTCTTTGGCAGAGTACGGAGACAAGATCCCTGCCGAAAAGCGCGGGAGTATTGACAGCGCCGTGCGCCCGTTCCTCGACGACCGACTGAAAAACCACCTCGTCGAGGAAGGACTTGCCTACGACTCGATCGATGCAGCGCTCGCGGTCTCCCAGAAGCCCAGCGAAGTCGAGGAGCGCGCGCGCGCGATCGACGCGTTCCGCGGAGGCCCCGATTTCGAGCGGCTCGCGATCGGTTACAAGCGTGTGGCGAACATCCTGAAGGGGATCGAGAAGACCGGCGGCGTCGACCCGAAGCGGTTCGCGGAGGCGCCCGAGGGCGCGCTCCACGAGGCGCTCGTGCGCGCGTCGTCCGACATCGCACGGCCGCTCGCCGAGCGCCGCTACCGCGACGTCATGGAGTCGCTGCTCGGCCTGCGCGGCGTGATCGACACGTTCTTCGACAAGGTTCTCGTGATGGCCGAGGACCCGAAGATCCGCGCGAACCGCCTCGCGCTCCTCGGCGAAGTGCGCGACCTCTTCCTCCGCTTCGCCGACCTCTCCCGAATCGTCATCGAAGGCGAGGCGAAGTGATGGAGGCCGCGAGCGCGGGCCCGACCGGCATTCTCGGGTGGGAAGCGCAGGTCGCCCCCTCCGACGTCGGGCGCGGCAAGTCGGTCTCGTTCGTCTACCCCGCCTTCAACGAGGAAGAGAACGTCGCCGAGGCGGTGCGCCGCGCGGTGGAGGCCGCGTACCTCGTGCGCCTCGACGAGTTCGAGGTGATCGTCGTCGACGACGGGAGCGCCGACGCCACGTGGGCCGTCCTCGAGCGTCTCGCGGCCCAGGAGCCGCACCTTCGCCCGATCCGCCACGAGCAGAACCAGGGTTACGCGGCCGCGCTCCGCACGGGATTCAAGGCGGCCCGCTTCCCGCTCGTCTTCTACTCCGACTCGGACAACCAGTTCGACATCCGCGAGATCCGCTACCTCATCCCGCTCGCTGAGCGTTATCACGTGGTGACCGGCTTCCGGATCTACCGGTTCGATCCGCTCACGCGGCTCGTCCTCTCGTGGGGCTTCAATCTCCTCGTGCGGATCATGTTCCAGATCCCGGTCCGCGACATCGACTGCGCCTTCAAACTGTTCCGCCGCGACCTCTTCGAAAAGATCGAGATCGAGTCCCAGCGATTCTTCGTCGACACGGAGATCCTCGCGAAGGCGAAGGCGCTCGGGTTCACGATGACCGAGATCGGCGTCCGCCACTACCCGCGGATGGCGGGGCGATCGACCGTGCGGCCGATCCACGTTCTCCACACGCTGCGCGAGCTCGTGAAGATCTGGGGCCGCATCCGCCTCCGGTGACTCGCCGCGAGCCGATCCTTCGAGAGGCGCTCCTCCTCCTCGCGCTCGTCCTCGCGTTCTTCGCGCCGGTCCTCTTCTCGCACTACACCGAGGTCGCGTGGGACGAGCGCGTCCTCTCGCCGTGGGCGACCGAGGAGGGCGCGCCCACCGTCGGCTTCGGTCGCGCGGGCGCCGGCGGCCTGACCGCCGACGGCCTCTTCTCGTATTACCCGCGCCGCGTCGTCGTGCACGAGTCGCTCCGCCAGGGGCGGCTCCCTCTCTGGAGCGGGGCGGCCTTCGCCGGGATGCCGTTCCTCGCCAACTTCCAGTCGGGGACGCTCTATCCGATCAACGCGCTGCTCGCGCCGCTCTCGCCCGCGCGCGGGATGGGCGTGTTCGCCGCCGCGCACGTATTTCTCCTCGGCCTCGGATGCCTCGTCTTTCTGCGCGGGCTCGGCGTGGGGCGCGCGGGCGCCGCCGCGGGGGCGGTCGCGGCCTCGTGGAACGGGTTCGTGGTTCTGCGGCTCGCGCACCCCACCGCGGTCGCGACGCTCGCGTGGCTCCCGTGGCTCCTCTGGCTCTCGCGGCGCCTCGTCCTCGCGCCGAGCGGGCGCGGCGCCGCGTTCGTGGCGGGCGCGTGGGCGCTCGCGGTCCTCGCCGGCTTCCCGCCCGTCGTCGTGCACGTGGGTTACGCGCTCGCGCTCTTCTCGCTCGCGCTCGCGCTCCCCGGCGACGGCGAGGCACGCGCGACGCCGCGCGGATTGGTTCTCCTCGCCCTCGCGCTCCTCGCGGGGTGCGGCCTCGCCGCGCCGCAGCTCCTCGCCACGATGGAGCTCGCGCGCTTCTCGGACCGCGCCGAGATCCCGTACTCGTCGATCCTCTCGAGCGCGATTCATCCCGCGCTCGCGGTGCGCCTCTTCGCGCCCGGGTTCTTCGGGGACCCGATCGACGGGAGCGACCTCTCGCGCGTCTTCTCGCGGGGCGACGGCCACTACGGGCAATCGTTCCTCTCCTCCGGGGTCTATCTCGGTGTCCCGGTCCTCCTCCTCGCCTTCGCGGGCGCGCTCGACCGCCGCCGCGAGGCGCGCGTCCTCGGGCTCCTCGCGCTGCTCGGCCTCCTGCTCGCGTTCGGCACGCCGCTCCTGCGCGTCGCCGCGGTCGCACTCCCCGGGTTCCGCATCGCGCGGATCGACCGCGCGATCGGGCTCACGGCCGTGGCGGCCGGGCTCCTCGCCGGGATCGGCGTCGACCGCGCGGAGCGCGATCCGCGCGTCCGCCGCGCTCTCCTCGCCGCGCTGGGCGCGCTCCTCGCCGTCTTCGCCGCGCTCCTCCTCGTCGGGATTGTCCTCCGCGGAAATCTCGTGGCGCCGTTCATCGCCGACGCGCTCCAATGGTCCGACCCCGACGCGTCGGCGCGCGCGCTCCTGCGACCGGCGGCCGCCACCGCCGCGACTCTCGTCGCGCTCTGGTTCATCGCACACGGCGCTCCCGGCCGCGCGGCGCTCCTCCTTCCGCTCCTGGTCGTCGACCTCGGGTCGTTCGCCCTCCGCCACCACTTCCCGCGCGACACGCGCGACTTCCTCGCCGAGACGCCCGGCATCGCGTTCCTGCGCGAGCGGGCGCGGGCCTCGCGCGCCACCGGCGGCGGCGGCGATCGGATCGTGCGGTTCGGCGGAGCGGAGGCGCAAGTTCTTCCGCCGAACCTGCCGGGCCTCTTCGGTCTCGAGGACGTTCAGGGCTACAACGCGCTCGCGATCCGCCACACGATGGAGTACTTCGGCGCGATCGAGCCGGAGGCGCGCCGCGACCGCCGGCTCCTTCCGCTCCGGCGGATGGCCTCCCTCGGGTCGCCCCTCTTCCGGCTTCTCGCCGCGCCCGTCGTCGTCTCGCAGCGGCCGTTCTCGGGACGGATCCCCGCTTACGTCGGGGCCGACCTGATCGTCACCGAGTTCGAAGCCTTTCCGCGCGCGTTCCTCGTGCACCACGCGGTCCGGATCGACTCGCTCGCCGAGACGCTCGCCGCGATCGGCGGCGGCGCGGTCGATCCTCTGCGCACCGCGGTCGTCATGGAGGCCGACGTCGCTTCCCTCGCACTCGACGCTGACCCCGCCGGCCAGGAAGTGGGGGAGTCGGTCACGTGGCGCGCGCAGCGCGACGAGGAGATCGCGCTCCAGGTCCACGCGCGCCGGCCGGCGCTCCTCTTCCTCTCGGAGGTCTGGTATCCCGGTTGGGAAGCCGACGTGGACGGCGCTCGCGCGCCGGTCCTCCGCGCGAACGGGATCTTCCGCGCCGTCCCGGTGCCCGCGGGCGAGCACGTCGTCCGGCTCCGATTCCGACCGGCTTCGCTCCGGCGCGGCTTCCTGATCGCCGCCGCCTCGGCGATCGTCCTCGCGTTCGCGCTTCTTCCCCTTGCGGCCGCCGCGAGACGCTCCCCGTGAGCCCGCCGTCCCGCCGCGATCTCATCCCGATCCTCGTTCTCCTCGGCCTCGCGGCCCTCTTCTTCCACAAAGTCCTCTTCGGAGGAGAAGTCGCGATCACCGACTCGTACGCGCGCTACTACCCGTGGCGCACGACGGCGCCCGACTCGCTGATCGCCCGGCCCGCGTGGAACGCGGACAACATCGAGGCGTACTTCCCGCGCCGCGCCGTCGCGACGGACCGCGTTCGCCGGCGCGATCTCCCGCTGTGGGAGCCGTGGACCGCGGGCGGGACGCCGTTCTTCGCGGATCCACAAGTTGCGCTCTTCTACCCGCTGAACTGGCCCCTCTTCGCCGTCGATCCGGCCGATGGGATGGGCCTCTTCCTCCTCGCGCACTTCGCGTGGGCGGGGATCGGCATGTACCTTTTCCTGAAGCGCATCGGGATCCCGCGAGCCGCCGCCCTCGTGGGCGCGGTCGTCTTCATGTGGAATGGGTTCTTCGTGACGCGGACGGGTCACCCGACGGTGGTCGCGTCCTCCTCGTGGCTCCCGTGGTCGCTCCTCGCGTTCGAGCGCTTCTGGGATCGCCCCACCGCGCGGCGAGCGGCCCTCCTCGCCCTACCGATCGCGCTCTCGCTCCTCGCCGGCTTCCCGCAGGCCTTCCTCTTCATCGCGTACGCGGTCGCGGCCCTCGCGCTCGCGCGCGGCGCGCGGGCGCTCCGCGTGGGCGCGCCCCGTCCGCCCGCGCGGCGCCTGCTCCTCGTTCCGCTCCTCGCCGTCGGCCTCGCGGCCGTCCAACTTCTCCCGACCGCCGAGCTCCTTCGCCACTCGAGCCGCGAGCGCTGGGACTACGCGACGCTCCTCTCGTCGGCGCAGCACCCCGCGATGCTCGTCCGCGCGGTCCGCCCCGAGGCGTTCGGAAGCCCGATCGACGGATCGCTCGACATGGGCCGCTTTTCGCGGGGGAACGGGTACTTCGTCCAGAGTTACGTGAGCACCGCGAACTACGCGGGGATCGTGGCGCTCCTTCTCGCGGCGGCGGGCGCGCTCCTCTGGCGCGGCCGTTGGCGCGCGACGCTCGTCGCGATCGCCGCGGTGGCGCTCCTTCTCTCGTTCGGGACGCCGCTCCTGCGCGTCTATCGTCTTCTCCCCGGCCTCGGCGTCTCGAGGGTCGACCGCGTGATCCTCCTGTATCACTTCGCGCTCGCGGCGCTCGCCGCGGCGGGGCTCGCGTCGATCGCCGAGCGCGCTCGCCGCGCCGCCGCGTCCGCCCATGCCGCCGCGGGCCCGCGCGCCGCGCCCGCCCGCGCCGCCGCGCGCGCCCTCGCGCTCCTCGCCGCGCCGGCCGCGCTCGCGCTCGTCGTCCTCGAGCTCTACCCGTACGGGATGCGGTATAATGTCTCTCAACCGCGGGGCGCGCTTCCGAGGAGCTACTGGGAAATCCACTACTTCGATCACGATCTCTACCGCTCGGCGCGCGTCGGCGAGCCGGCCCGCGCGATCCTGCCGGGAAACGTGACGGCGTCCCTCGAGATCCCCGAGCTCCAGGGGATGAGCGACCTTCCGCTGAGGCGATGGCAGGAGCTCCTCGAAGTGATCGAGCCGGGGATCTACTCGCGACGCCGGCTGGGGCCGATCCGCTCCGAGGCGAGTCTCGTCTCGCCGCTCCTCGATCTCCTCGGCGTCAAACGCCTCCTCCTCTTGGTCCCGCGCGATGAGGGGGCCGCGATGAAGATCGTCGAGCGCCCGACCGCGCTGCCGCGCGCGTTCGTCGTGCCGCGCCACGAGGTCGTCGCCGATCGGGCGGCGCGGCTCGCGCGCCTCGCGCCGCCGGGCTTCGATCCGCGGGCGGTCGTCCTCCTCGAGGAGGCGCCCCGCGCCTGGGTCGAGGGCGAGGGGACCGCCGAGATCGCGGCCTACGATCCGGAGCGGATCGTCGTGCGCGTCGACGGGTCCGGCGGGGGCCTTCTCGTCGCCGACAACTGGTATCCCGGGTGGAGCGCCTGGATCGACGGCCGCCCGACGCCGATTCTCGTCGGGGACCACGCGCTCCGCGTCGTCGCGCTGCCGCCGGGGCACCACGAGGTGGAGATGCGCTTTCATCCCGCGTCGCTCTCGATCGGCGCGGCGGTGAGCGTCGGGAGCCTCGCGCTCCTGCTCGCCCTCTCCTCGCGGGCGAACGGCGCGCGGGGCGGCGGAGAACGGTCCGCGGCGGCCGCCGCGGAAGAGGAGTCACGAGCCGGTGCCTGACGCGGTGAAGAGCCCGAGGCGAGTCCTCGTGATCGGCCTCGACGGCGCGACGTTCGACCTCCTTCTGCCGTGGTGCGGCGAGGGCGTCCTCCCGCACCTGAAATCCCTCGTCACCCGCGGGGTCGCCGGCCCGCTCCGTTCGGTCTTCCCGCCCGTCACCGCGCCGGCGTGGGTCTCGTTCCAGACGGGGAAGAACCCGGGGAAGCACGGCGTCTTCGAGTTCCTCCAACACGACGAGACCTCGTTCGAGCTCGTCCCCGTGAATGCGACGATGCGCGACGGCCTCCCGATCTGGGACCTCCTCTCGCGCGCCGGCAAGACGGTCGCGATCCTCGGCGTCCCGGTGACGTACCCGCCGACGCCCGTGAACGGGATCCAGATCTGCGGCTTCCTGGCGCCGCGAGGCTCGCGGGACTTCACTCACCCGGTGTCGCTCCTGTCGGAGATCGAGTCGCGCTTCGGGCCGTTCCCGCTCTATCACTCCGAGGTCTACTCGCGCGGCCGCGTCGACGCTCTCCTCGACGAGGCGTTCCATCACCTCCGCTACAAGCGACGCCTCGACCTCGCGCTCCTCGCGGAGCGCGAGTGGGACTTCGCCGTCGCGTACTTCGAGGGGGGCGACCGCCTGCAGCACGAGCTCTGGCACCTGATGGAGCCGCGTCACGCGATGCACGACCCCGACGAGGCGCGCGCGCACCTCCCGCGGCTCCTCGACTTCTACCGCGAGGTCGACGCGACCGTGGGCGACTTGGCGGCGCTCGCGGGCCCCGACGCGGCGGTCGTGGTGATGTCGGACCACGGCTTCGGTCCGATCGACCGCTACCTCAACTTCAACGTCTGGCTACTCGGGGAAGGATTCCTCGCCCTCCGGCGCGACCCGCTCACGATGGTCAAGCGCGCGCTCTTCAACGCGGGCGTCACGCCCTCCCTCGCGTACAAGATGTCGATGCGGCTCGGCTTCGCGAAGCAGCGACTCAAGAAGGGCGTGACGGCGCGCGCCTCGTCCTTCGCGCTCGTGAACAAGGTCTTCCTGTCGCTTGCGAACATCGATTGGAAGAGGACGCGCGCCTTCTCGCGCGGGAACTACGGTCAGATCTACGTGAACCTGAAGGGCCGCGAGCCGTTCGGCTCGGTGAACCCGGGGCGCGAGTACGAGGACGCCGTGAAGGAGATCATCGCGCGCCTGCGCGCGGCGCGCGACCCCCAGACGGGCGAGCCGATCATCGGGGAGGTCCACCGCAAGGAGGAGATCTACAGCGGGCGGCACGTCGGGCGCATGCCGGACGTCGTCTTCATCCCGCGCGACATGCGCTACAAGGCGATCGGCATCGTGGACTTCACGACGCGGCGCTTCATCGAGCCGACCTTCGGGAACTCCGGGGACCACCGCATGGACGGCATCTTCATCGCGGACGGTCCGCCCTTCGCGGGGCGGCGGCGCGCGGAGGGGCTGGCGCTCATCGATCTCACGCCGACGATCCTTCACCTCCTCGGGCTCCCCGTCCCGAGCGACATGGACGGGCGCGTGCTGACGGAGATCCTCGATCCGGCGTGGGTCGCCGCGCACCCGATCGTCACCGGACCGCCGGCGGTGGCCAGCGGCGGCAAGAGGCTCGACCTCTCGGAGGCGGAGCGCGAGGAGATCCGGAACCGCCTCCGGGGGATGGGCTATGTCAGCTGAGGGGACGCGCCGCACCCGCGTCCTCGCGCTCCTCCTCTTCGTCGCGAGCGCGGCGTACTTCGCCTCGTACGCCCGGATCGGCCTCTACGACGACGAAGGGTACCTCCTCGAGGGGGTGACGCGTCTCCTCGACGGACAGATGATCTACCGAGACTTCCACCACACGTATGCCCCGGGCCGCTTCTACATGTTCGCCGCGCTCTTCAAGGTCTTCGGAGTGGACCTCCTCGTCGTGCGCGCGACGTGGGTCGTGCTGCGCGCGGCGATCGTCGTTCTCGCGTGGCTCGCGGCGCGGCGGCTAATCGCGGGGCCGCTGGCGTGGGCGCCCGCGCTCGCGCTGCTCGCGGCGCCCGGGCCCTGGCACAAATCGTTCTTCCACCTATTCCTCCTCGCAACGCTCCTCGCCGGGATCGACCTCTTCGAGCGCGGCGGGAGGCGGCGATCGTTCACGGCGGGCGTCGTCCTCGCGCTCGCGCTTCTCTTCCGCCAAGACGTCGGGATCGCCGCGTGCGGGGCGGTCGCGCTCTACTTCGCGATCGACGCGCTCCTCGCGCGGCGATCCGGCCGCCGATCCGGAGCGCCCGTCTCCGCGCCGCTCCTCGCCGCCGGGTTCGCCGCGCTGATCGTGCCGACCCTCGTCTATTTCATGACCGAGAACGCGCTGGGGCCGATGCTCGAGAAGGTGCTTCTCGCGGGAGCGCGCGACAATCTCACCAACGAGCTCCCGTTCCCGGCTCTCCTTCCGGTGATCCCGCCGAACGCGCCCGATGAGGGCGCGGTCCTCGCGCTCCTCTTCCTGAAGGCGCTCTACTACGTTCCCCACGCGACCTTCCCCGCGTACGGGCTCGTGATCCTGGCGCGATCGGTCCGCCGGCGGGCCCTCCCCGCGCCGGGAGAGTTCCTCCTCCTGCTCCTGGGAGGCACGGCGCTCCTGCAGGTCGCGGCCCGCTCCGACGTCCCCCACCTCCTCCAGGCGATCGGGCTCGTCTACTTCGTCTGGGCGATCGCCCTCGCCGCCCTCGCGGCGCGGATCCCCTCCGCGGCGCGGACGCCCGTCGCGGTCGGCCTCGCCCTCCTCTTCCCGGTCGCGCTCACGGCGGGGTTCGCGCTCGTCGTTCGGACGATCGACCAGCGGGCGGGCGAGCGCTACCTCCGGCTAGCGGACGTGGCCATCCTGCAGGAGAACGGCACAGGCTCGCGCGTGTCGATCCGGAGCCAACCGCGCGTGCGCCTCGACTTCCCTCGCGCCCGGGTCGACGTCGCCCCCGACTTCGCGACGCTCTTGAGGGAGATCGGGGGCTTTCTCGAGGGGCAAACGAAGCCCGGCGACTACATCCTCACGATCCCGGGGCTTCAGATCATCTATTTCCTCTTCGACCGGAGGAACCCGACGGCGTTCCCGCACGTGCGGCGGGCGTTCGATTCACCGGAGGAGGAGGCCGCGTACATCGCCGACATCGATCGACGCGGGACGCGCTACATCCTCTTCCTCGACGCCGCGATCGACGGACGTCTCGAGAGACGGTTCGAGGTGTTCGCGCCCACCGCGATGGAGTGGATCGACGCCCACTACCGGCCAGTCCGGCCGATCGGACGCTACGTGTTCCTCGAGCGGATCGACGGAGCGACGTGATCGGCCGCATCCTCCGCGTCGCCGTCACGCTCGTCCTCCTCGCGCTCGTCCTCTCGAGAGCCGACCTCGCGGAGTTGGCGACGCTCGCGCGGACCGTGGTCCCCGCGCTCGTCCTCCTCGGATACGCGCTCCACCTCGTGATGGTCCTCTTGAACGCGTGGCGATGGCAGATCCTCGTGCGCGCCCAGGGGACCTCCCTCGGCATTCCTCGGCTGGTCTCCTATTATTTCGTCTGCATGTTCTTCAACACGTTCACGCCGACCTCCATCGGCGGGGACGTCGCCCGCGTCATCGATCTCGCGCGCGACACCGGGCGCCGCTCCACGGCCCTCGCCTCGGTGCTGGTCGAGCGCGTCGTCGGCCTCCTCGTGCTCCTTCCCGTGAGCCTCTTCGGCCTCGCGTTCTCCTTCCGGCACCTCGCCGGCCACCGCGCGCTCTTCGTCTACCTCGAGGGTCTTCTCGTCGGGATCCTCGCCGTCGCGTTCGCGTTCCTGCGCGTGGAGCGCGCGCACGGAACGGTCCGCCGCCTCCCTCTCCTCGGCGCGCTCGCCGAGCGTCCCGGCATTCGCCGCCGCGTCGCGAACGTCCAGGAGGCGCTCGACGTCTACCGCGGGAAGCGGGGCGCCCTCGTCGCGACGTTCTGGATCAGCCTCGCCTCCCGCGCGACATGGATCGTCTCGTGCTTCGTCTTCGGGAAGGCGCTCGGGATCGGGCTCGCGCTCCCCGCTTACTTCCTCGTGATCCCGCTCGTCGAGGTCGCGCGGATGGTCCCGATCTCACTCTCGGGGCTCGGCATCCGGGAGGGGGCGATCGTCCTGCTCCTGTCGTTTTTCGGGGTCGGCACGAGCGCCGCGCTCGCTCTTTCCATCCTCATCTACGCGCCGTTCCTCGTGAACGGCCTCGCCGGCGGCCTCCTCTACGCGGCCCGCGGACGCGCCCGTGAAGCGTAACCGCCGCGCGCCGCGCGCCGCGGCCGCCGCCGCGGCGCTCTTCCTCGTCGCGCTCGCGCTGCGCCTCGCGTACCTCGCGGAGGCGCGCGACAGCGTCTTCTTCCGCGCCCTCGGCCTCGACGCGAAGTACTATGACGACGAAGCGCTCCGCATCCTGTCCGGAACGCTCCCCGCCGAGCCGTTCTTCATGGGGCCGCTCTACGCCTACTTCCTCGCGCTCGTCTACAAGATCGCGGGCCATTCGTACGACGTCGTCCGCGTCCTTCAGGCGCTGATGGGGGCGGCGACCGCGCTCGCCGCGGCGCGGATCGGCGCGCTCCTCGCGGGGAGGACGGCGGGGCTCCTCGCCGGCCTCCTCGTCGCCGTCTACCCGCCCCTCGTCTTCTACTCGGGCTCGATTCTCTTCCAGACGCTCGCGGCGCTTCTCGACACGGGCGTCGTGCTCTTCCTCCTCGAGCACGAGCGGAGCCGGCGCGCGCGCGACCTCGCGATCGCCGGCGTCCTCCTCGGGGCGTCCGCGGTCGGGCAGGCGACGGTCCTCGCGGTCGTCCCCGGGGTCCTCGCGTGGCTCTGGATCCTCGAGCGCCGCGACCCGCGCCGCGCGGCGCGGCGGGCGCTCCCGCTCCTCGTCGGGCTCGCGCTCCCGATCGCGCCCGTCGCCGCGAGGAACGTCCTCGTGGGCGCGGAGCCGGTGCTCCTCACGACGAACGGCGGGCTCAACTTCTACATCGGCAACGGGCCCGAGGCGACGGGCGGCTACGTGAAGCCGAAGGGGCTCGACGTCTACGAGGACCCGAGCGGACGCGGGCTCCTCTCGAGGCGAGCCGGGCGCCCGCTCACCGCGCGCGAGACCGACCGCGCGTGGATGGAGGCAGCCGCCGCGCACGTGCGCGAGGACCCGGTCCGCTTCGCCGCGCTTCTCCTTCGCAAGACGGTCTTCTACTGGGGGGCGGCGGAGATCCCGCAGATCGAGAACTTCGAGTTCCAGAAGTCGGAGTCGCGGGTCGTGGCGGGGATCGACGGCCTCCCGCTCGGATTCGGGCTTCTCGGGCCGCTCGCCGGCGTCGGCGCCCTCGGCTTGGTCGCGGAGGCGCGCCGCCGCCGGGCGCTCGCGCGCCGCCTCGCCCCTCCGCTCGTCTTCGTGGCGCTCTACTCCGCGACGATCGTTCTCTTCTTCGTGATCTCGCGATACCGACTTCCGGTCGTGCCGCTTCTCCTCGTCTTCGCGGCGGCGGGGCTCGCGCGGGGCGGCGCGGCGGCGAGGGCGCTCGTCGCCGGGACGCGCGCGCGCACGGGCGCCGTCGAATCGCCCGCACGCGACCCCGCGCGCGCCGCCGTGCCCGCGCTCACCGCGCGCGACGCCGCCTGCGCGGCCCTCGCGCTCATCGCGTTCTCCGTCCTCGTGAACGCCAACCCGTACCGCGTCTCGAACCGCTCGGGCTTCGCGCAATGCCACTTCCGTCTCGGCATCGTCGCGCGTCAGGAGGGGCGGATCGACGAGGCGCTCGCGCGGTACTGCGAGGCGATCGCCCTCGACCCGGCGTACGCCCCGTCGCGCGTCAACCTCGCGGAGATCCTCGTCACGCGCGGCGACCGCGCGGGCGCGCTCGCGGAGCTCCGCGAGGCGGCGCGCATCGATCCCGAGTACCCGAAGGCGCATTACAACCGCGGCGTCGCGGCGGCGCAGTCGGGGGAGTGGGGCGAGGCGCGCGGCGCGTTCGAGTCGGCGCTCGCCGTCGCGCCCCGCTCGCCCGACGCGTGGTTCGGGATCGGGGCGGTTCGCTCGCGAGACGCCGACTGGGCCGGCGCGCGCGAGGCGTTCGACCAGATGGGACATCTCGCGCGGGCGCGTGGCGACGAAGGGAAGGCGAGGAGCGCGGCGAACCTCGCGCGCCTCGTCGGCCGGCTTGAGGTCATCGAACGCGCGGCCGGATCGGCGCCGGAGGGTGCGTCCGCGACGGTCCCCTCGCGCGCGGACGCGCGCGCCGCGGCGCTCTGGTCGGTCGTCGGCGAGACCGCGCTCGCCGGGACGAGCCTCGGCGCGGACCCGAAGTCGGGCGCCGGCGCTTCCGCGTCCGTGGGCGGCGCCGAGCCCGCTTCGATCGAGGACCCCGTCGTCCTCTACGTCCTCGGCGACTTCCTCGTGTCGGCGGGCCGGCACGCGGAGGGAGAGCCGTTCCTCCGCCGGGCGCTCGCGCTCGCGCCGCGCCTGCCGTTCGCGCGCTTCTCGCTCGGCGCCGCGCGCGCCCTCGCGAACGACCCGGCGGGCGCCGCGCGCGAGTTCGCGCTCGAAGCCGAGGTCAACCCGAGGAACGCGGAGGCGCACTTCAACCTCGGCGTCCTCGCGCTCGAGCACCGCGGAGACCGCGCCGCGGCGATCGAGCATTTCCGCGCGTGCGCCGCGCTCGGCGGCGAGAAGGCGCGAGAGGCGAGCGAGACGCTGCGGCGTCTCGGGGCGAACCCGGGCTAGCGAGCGGCCGGAGGCGCCTTCTCGCCCAGTCGGGCGACGACGATCCCGTTCAACTCGAAGACGACCTTCCCGCGCTCGCGCACGAACCGGTCGAGCGCCTCTCGGACGCGCGGGTTGTACGAGCGCCCGAAATGCTTCCCGAGGAGCACGTTCAGGAGGACGTGCGTCACGCCCTCCTTCTTCAGTTTCTCCGCGAGGAGGTCCCCGCCCTGGTCCTTCTCCAAGAGCTGCATGATCCACGACGCCTCGTAGAAGGAGTCGGCGATGTAGGGCCGGTCGAGGTAGTAGCCGCGGTTCTCCCACACGAGAAGGACCTTCGCGTTCGGCGGGAGCTCGCGGCCGGCGCGCACCATCGCGTCGTACGGCTGCAGGCGCCGATGCAGGTAATCCTCTCGCCGCTCCATGCCGATCGCCGCCGGGAGCTGGTTGGGCACCGTGTTCCCGATGACGCGCGCCGTGAAGAGGGCGAAATAACCGATCGTGCTCCAGAGGACGCAGCGCGCGAACCATTTGATCCCGGGGCGCTCGAGGATGCGGTCGAGCGCGTACGCCGCGAGGAGCGAGAGGGGCGGGAGCGCGGGCATGAAGAAGCGGAGTTGCTGCGGGCCCCAGGCCCAGAGGCCGAGCGAGAGGAGCGTGAGGAGGAAGAGCCCCGACGCCGCCTTCGGGATCGGCCGCGCGAGGGCGAGCGTCGGGATCCACATGAGGTAGAGGGGAGAGAGGATCCCGTCGAACGCCGGGTAGCCGAGGTTCCCGCGCACCGTCATGTTCCAGGGAAGCAGGATGGACTCCGCGATGCCGCGCCCCATCCCCATCTCGCGCTGCCACTCGAGGAGCCTCTCGCCCAACTCCACGTTCCAGTTCACGCTGTCGTACACGTCGGGAAGGAGCGGGTAGAAGGGGTTCCCGGTGAGGACGCGGTTCTTGATGAGCCACGGCAGGAACGCGAGGAACGCGGGAATCGGGAAGACGAAGTCGCCGAACACGCTCCCGCGCCCCGACCGATCGAGCACGCGGAACGCGAGGAGCGTCGCGAAGAGCGCGCCCGTGTAGAAGACTCCCGTGTACTTCATCCCCGAGAGGACGCCCGCGAAGAGCGACGCGACGATGAGGTGGCGGAAGAGGCCCGTCTCGCGCCATCGGAGGATCTCGACGAGCGAGAGCAGGAAGAAGAGCGCCATCGCCAGGTCGATGTTCGCGACGGTCCGGTTGTCGAGGACGAGCGGGCTCGTGAGGAGAAGGCACGGCGCGAGGAGGCCGCGCCGGATGCCGAGCCAGCGGCGCGAGAACCCGACGAGCGCGAGGAGGAGGAGAACGCGGAACCCGAAGTCGAGGCACTTCGCGCCGCCTTCGCCGCCGACGAGGAGCCCGAGCGTATAGAGGAGTTCCGTCGCGTGGGGCATGTTGGCGTACACGTTGAACGGGAGCGGGACGATGCGGCCGGCCTCGACGTAGCGCCAGGGGATCTCGAGGTGGTAGACGAGCGGGTCGGTCGCGACGAGAGGGGAGAGGCCCATCACGAGCCCCGCGAGGAGCGAGCCCGCGACGACGAGGATGAGAACGCGATCGGTCTTCGTCGGCGGGATCGACGGGAGCGTCCATCCCGAGAAGAGGTCGCGCTTCAGAAAGAGGAGAAGCGCGAGCGAGCCCACGAACGCGAGAATCAGCGGGAGCCCGATGAGCCCGACCGCGCCGCACGCGAAGACGAGGAAGACGGCGATGACGAGGCCCGCGCCGCACGCGATTGGCGCCGCGAGGGTCCGCTCCTCGGGGAAGAACGGCGGGATCGGCGCGGGGGCGGGGTCGCGCGCGGCGTCCCCGTTCGACCGCGGCCACTCGCCGAGGATCGCGCGGCCGAGGAGCCCGGCCCAGACGAGGATCGCGGTCGCGGCGATGATCGCGCCGAACGATCCGAGCAATGCTCCGGGCGCGAGGCCAGAGATCTTCGGCGTGAGGTCCGAGTACGGGTTGATCGTGAAGATCGCGGGGTGCTCGAGGAGGAAGAGAGCGAGAACGACGAAACCCCAGAGCGAGAGGATGATGCTCCGGATCAACCCGGGCCGCGGGGCCATGCGCCTGTCGACGTCCTCCGAGGAGCGCCGGGTCCACGCGCCACGTCGCGCCCGGCGGAGAATCGCGGCAGTCTATCACGCGCGCCGGGCCATCGCAACGAAGCCCGACGTTGGTCGTGGGCAGTTCGCGCTCTAGCGGTGCGATGGCTCCCCTTCGTCGGATGGCTCGCCGCGCGCGATCCAGTCGAATCGCTCGTGCGGTCATCGCTCTGGCGCGGCTGCGCTGATTCCGACTGCGGGGACCATCGCCCCGCGCGCAAACTGCCCCCGACCCGCCCGGGAATCTCCTTGACACCTCCGACGACCCGTCCGTATAGTGCGGCGAATACGATCCCCCCGGTTGTCCGGGACAGCCTCGAACCGCCGCAAGGAACTCAGGGGAATGCCTCAATCCTCGAGGGTCTTTTTTTTCACAGCGCTCGTCGCGCTCGCCGCCTCCGGCTGCGGGGACGACGCCGGCGGCGGCAACGGCGGCGGCTGCTCCAACTGCGAGTTCTGGACCCAGCTCACGACGGACGGCGGCCAGTTCCCCGCGGTGCATCCGACGAACCCGAACGTGATCGCGTATAGCTCGACGCGCGCGGACCCCGAGCTCGGGACGCAGGACATCTGGATCCGAGAGGACACCGGCTCGGATACCATGTACTACCACGTTACGGACGACCCGGGCGACGAGCGGCTCCCCGCCTGGTCCCCCGACGGAACGCGGATCTCCTTCGCGCGCGTCGCGGGGGGGCGATCCGACATCTGGGTCGTCGACGTCACGTCCTTCACGAATCCGACGGACCTCGAAAAACTGACGTCGAGCGAGCTCGAGAGCGAATTCTTCCCGGGGCGCTCCGTGTGGCGCGACGATGCGACGATCATCTTCACCGACGGCGACGACATCTACCAGATCGACGCGAACGCCGGCTCGTCGAGCGGCCTCGTCGAGATCGTGCGCGACCCGGCGGACGAGATCCTCGGCCTCGGCCTCCGATTCACCGAGAACCAGCCCTCCTATATCACGGATCCGGTGTCGCTCGACGAGCTCGTCGCGTTCATCTCGGACGGGCGCGGCCCGCAGGGCAACATCAACATCACCGCGTACGCGGAGACCGACGAGGAGGTCAACGCGGACATCTCCGTCGACGGGAAGCTCCTCAAGAACCCCGCGGGGGACACCCTGAGGACTCCGTTCGAAATCTTCGGCCTCGCTCCGGGCGATTACGTCGTCAGCCTGAACGTGAAGGTCGGGCCCGACCGCTTCTGCGACACGACGCTGTTCCAGCCCGCCCACGTGGAGACGAACCAGGTCGCGCAGTCGGAGTTCACCTTCACGCGGCCGCGCGGCGTGATTCGTGTCGTCTCGATCGTGGGGCAGAGCACGCGCATCGTCCTCGAGTTCCCCGACCTGCCCGGCCAGAAGGATTACGGGGGCGTCTCGGCGGAGACGACGTACATCGACTGCCTCTTTCCGAGCGAGACCGACTCCGCGTTCTACTCGGTGAAGATCCTGGCCGCGAGCGTCGTGAAGGACTCGGCGCAAGTCCTCGTCTGCGGCCGGAAGGTCAGCGAGGTGTGGCTCTCGTCCGCGCTCGGCGGCTTCCCCGACTCGCTCGACGTCTCCTGCCTCGACACGCTCGTCTACGTGCCCAGTGGCGGCCCGAGCGCGGCGTGGGGGGCGACCGCCGGGAAGGCGCCGCCCGGGCTCCTGGCCCCGGCGCAGGTGGAGACCGATCTCTGGATCTACGACATCACTCAGGACGAGTTCCGCCGCCTCACGAACGACAATCCCGACCAGAAATTCCCCGCGTTCTCGCCCGACGGCCGATTCCTCGCGTACATCGACGACGCGAGCGGCCAGAGGACCCTCCGCATCATCAACGTCGAGACGATCGCGACCACGACGGTCCCTCTTCCCGGCCGGGCGGGCACGAGGATCTGCCACCGCGCCGTCGCCCACCCGAGCTGGACCCCGTTGGGTGATGAGATCATCGTGAGCCTCTCGAATTGCGACGACGAGATCGAGCCGAACGAGGTCACCGAGATCTGGCGGGTCGACGTGACCGACTTCCTGCCTCAGTAAGTCACTCCGCAGCGCGACTTTCTGGTGCCGCGCCCCTTGACACTCCCTCGGAGGCGTGGGTATATTCGCCGACGTCCAGGGGTCGGAAGCCGTCGGCCCAGTCATTGTCAGAGTCGCTGGTTCAAGGAGATTTGGGACCGCACCCTATCCCCTGAGGGAAGCGGCCCGGTCCGGAGGAAACGGATCGCGTCGGGATGGATCCAGCCGATGCGGCGCTCCGGTTCGTCACGATCCAAGGCGCAATGGAGGGTGAACGTCATGCGGAAAACGATCGTCCAGGGGATCTTCATGCTTGTGGGACTCTTGGCGGCGACGGCCGCACACGCTGATCGCTCACAGATTCCCATTCCACTCAAAGACAGGAAACAGTCGATCGATCCGTTCTGGGATGCGTCGACTCCGCTCGTCCTGACGAAGGAGGGGTCGGTCGGCGACACAGTGTGGGTGCGTGTCAAGGACGACAGCTCCTGCTCGTACACCGGCAGCGCCCTCTTCGGAGGCCGGGGCGTGAACGCTCCGAGTTGGGCGACGTGGTGCTTCGACGGCGGCGCGGGCGACTCGTGCTCGAACACGACGCGGTACAACGCCAACACGGCGTCGAACCGCATCCCGGGCTGCTGGACCCACTACGACGCCCACACCTTCGGCTCGGCGAACCGCTGGCACATCGACACGTACGACGTGTACCAGCCGGGGACCGAGGACTCGACGATGTGGTGCGGGGAGATCGGCGACACGCTCACCTGGGTCTTCCCTCCCGGCTACGGGCACAACTACAACTACAGCCTGATCCTCAACCTCGGAAACTCCTCGACGTTCAGCACGGCGAACGGGATGACCGTCGGCGGCGTCCACCTCTACTCGGTGGAGTTGGCCTACGACTACTGCTTCCTCGAGATGTCGGCGTCCGGCGTCATCGACACCGCGCAGTGGCTCGAGATCGCGCGCTTCAACAGCATCTCCAACCCCGACTCCGCGAATTGCCGCGGCCTGGGCGGTTCCGTTTGGGGTGGCGGGCCGAGCGGCGAGACCGGGTCGCCGTATCTGTGCGCCGACTACACGAACTTCGAGGTCCGCGTGTCGACGACCCAACTCGCGGCTCTCGGCCAGAACGGAAGCGAAAACCTGTTCGTCCGCTGGCGCGCGCTCTCCGACCTCGCCTGGGACGACGTCGACGGCAACGGGGGCTCCACGGCCGACACGCGCGGTGCGTGGCGCGTCGACCATGTGTATGCGAAGGGCGCGAACTCCGGGTCCTCGTCCTACTTCCCGGCCGGCGGCTCCGGCTCGCGCAATCCGAACGACGCCTCCGGAAACGTCGACTGGGAGACGCTCGGCGAAGACGGGCGGAGCGCGTTCACGACGCCGCTCCTCCCGCTCGCGGAAGCGCCGGGCGGGTACTGGAACGCCACCAACTCGAGCTGGGTCCATGGAAAGCCGCGCATCGTGGACCTCTGGCACTTGACGAACACGCCGACCTACCCGAACCAGGGGAACACCTGCGAGACGTCGAACCGCTGGGTCTGGGCGTCGAACCTGACCCCGGGCGGAGTGGACGGGAACATCGAGGACAACGCGTGGAATATCCGGCTCGTCTCGCCGATCCTCGACACGACGCCGACGAGCCCGCTGACCGCGAACACGATCCTGGTCGGGGACCGTGTCACCGGAAACATCGTCGTCTACGACGACTACCTCTGCATCAAGCAGGCGTCGGACGACGTGACCGACACGCAGATCCGCCGTTACGAGGGCGCGCCGAAGAACCGGTGGCTCGACTGGGAAGGCGATGGGTTCGTCATCATCGGCGGCTGCCAGTTCTGGAACATCGGCGATTTCTCCGACTGGACGGGAAAGATGTCTGCGAACACCGACTCGATCCAGTACTCGTTCGACTTCTTCGACCAGTGCAACTACAACGCGAACACGTCGCAGACGTGCATGCCGGGGGTGATCGTGACGAACCCGCACCGGAAGAACACGTTCATCGCCGACAACCTGAGCGTCGGGTTCTTCAGCCAGACGACGACGCAGTGGGTGGCCGACCCGCAGGACCTCTTCCAGGACACCTTTGCGCGCGACGTCTACGTCCACCCGACGACGAAGGAGAACTGGGAGCTCTTCGCCGGCGACCCACGCCAGGACGAGGACTCGATGACCGTCACGGTCACGGACATCGACGGCGTGGAGCAGAACTCGGTCGTGATGCACTACCGCGTGTCGACGAACTGCGGGTCGACGTGGACGCACGACAGCAACGCCCAGCATCCGCAGGGCTCGAAGGCGAAGCCGTCCGTGGAGTGGTTCACGAAGTCGCTCAACTTCTCGTTCCCGCAGTTCCCGACGAACCCGCCGGTGAACCGTGAGTTCGACGGCATCTACCGCACGACCCTGGAACTCAACGGAACCGACCTCCCCGGGACGCTCCTCGACGCAGGCCAATTGCGGGCCGGCACCGTGATCGAGTACTACCTCACGGCGCTCGACCGCTCGATCCCGGCCCAACCGGACACGTTCCCGAACCGCCACTCGCAGCGGCGGAACTTCATCCACCCGCTGTACGGCGCGGAGCGGCAGGACGTGTGGCCGTTCGAGGTCACGGTGCTGCCGTGCCAGCCGGCGAGCGCGTACACGGCTCAGGGCGGCAAGAAGATCCTGCTCGCGAACGAGTGGTACCTCCGGACCTCCTACGATTCCGAGAGCGATCAGGGCCTCTCCGCGGCGCTCACCATCACGAACCTGCCGTTCCTCTCGCAGATGTTCGAGGAATCGCTGCGCGACCTGAACGTGAAGTTCGACCGGTACGACAACAACGCGTCTCAGATCTCCCGTGGGAGCAACATCCCGTTCTACTCCGAGCCAACCGATCCGGACGGCTTCGGGGGCGTCCGGGACCCGCAGACGGCGACGCACCGATACGACGCCCTCATCTGGGCGACCGGTCGCCACAACGAGTACACGGTGACCGACTCGAGCCAGCTCGAGTTGTCGAGCTACCTCGCATCCGACGCGAACGGCGGCAACATGTGGCTCGCCGGGCAGAACGTCTGCGAGGACGAGAGATTGTCGGCCACCGACGCCTTCAACAGCGCGAGCTTCTGGGTCAATTACGTCGGCGCGAATCCGCTCGCGGGCGGCTGCGCCGACAACGGCGGGCTCGCGGACCGGAAGTTCTACATCGAGGGAGTGAACGACGCGCTCTACACGCCGTTCACGCTCCTCGGCGGATGGGCGGACTGCCCGCTCCGTGACCAGCCCGACAACCAGATGGCGCTCAACACGACGGGTCAGGGGACCGAGGTCGTCGTCTTCCAGTTCGACAACCTCGCCCACACGCTCAACACGACGTCGGGCATCCGAAACACGCAGCCGGGCACTCCGAACAAGGTGATCACGACCATGTTCGACCACGGTCTGATCACGACCCGCGCGGCTCGGGCGTGCCTCACGCGCGCGATCCTGTCCGACTTCGGCGTCACGCTGCCGGCCGGCTCGAAATATACGTCGGGGGTCTGCGCCAACTCGGCGACCGACATCGGCGGGACGGGCGGGGCCCGGAAGTTCGATCTCGAGCAGAACTACCCGAACCCGTTCAACCCGAGCACGAAGATCCGCTACGCGCTGCCGAAGGACAACATGAAGGTCCAACTCTCGATCTTCGACGTGTCGGGGCGCGAGGTGGTGAAGTTGGTGAACCGTGTCGAGAGCGGTGCGCAGCACGAGGTGCTCTGGAACGGCAAGAACGCCGCCGGCCAGGACGTCGCTTCGGGCGTCTACTTCTACAAGCTCGAGGCGGACGACCAGCGGGCCGTGAAGAAGATGGTGCTCCTGAAGTAGCGCGAGTCGCTCGGGAGCGCGGCAACACCGGATCGCCGGGGGGAAGCCCCCGGCGATTCTCTTTCGGGACAGGGCCTTCCCGGAGACGGCCGGTCCCGCCGGGGCGCGGCCCCGGCGCGCCGGCGGAATCGTTGACACCCCCCGGAGCCGTTGTTATAGTCGCGCGCAGACTGGCCGGTGCGCCATTCCCGGGGGTGCCACCGCGCGTTGAACACCTCGCGCTTTCGAGGCTTCCTCCGCCGTGGGAAGGATCCCCCCGTCGCCACGAAAGGGCATTATTGAATCGGCTCAGAAACGTCGCGGTCGCCCTCGTCACGCTCCTCGCCGTCCTCGGCGCGCGCTGCGAGGCGCCCGAGTTGCTCCCCCCGGACAGGAACCGCCCGCCCGACACCTTCCTCACGCGCGGCCCCGACTCGGCGGACGTCGCCTTCTTCCGCGTGCCGCTCTACTGGCGCGGCTTCGACACGGACGGCACCGTTTCCGAGTGGCAGTTCGCGATCGACGACACGGTCGTGCGACCCGACGCGGTGATCGTGGGGAGCGGATGGATCCGAACGACGAAGACCGACAGCGTCTTCATCTTCAAGGCCTCGACGTCCGGCACGGACCAGCAGCGCGACCACCGCTTCTTCATCGCGTCGATCGACAACGAGGGGAAGCCGGACCCGACGCCGGCGCTCCTCGACTTCACCGCCCGCACGTTCGCGTACCCGATCCCGGCGGTCACTGCAGGCCCCGATGAGGGCGACACGCTGACCGTCTTCTCGAGCGTGACCCTCTGCTGGGGCGGCTCGGATGCGGACGGGGAGATCCTCAAGATGTCGTATCGACTCGACCCGATCGACCTCGGCTTCGCGACGGTGCCGATCGACTCGTTGAGTTGCGTGACGTACGAGAACCTCCCGTCGAACGGAAGCCGGGAGTCCTACCGGTTCCTCCTGATCGCGGAGGACGACGCGGGGTCGAGGAACATCGCGCCGGTCGAGCGCCGCTTCGTGGTGAACCACGACCCGCACACGCTGATCAATCGGTTCTATTCGACACAGATCGCCGTTCCCAACTACGTCGACCCGAGCATCGCCGATGGCGACACGATCGCCGACTCATCGGAGGTCACGTTCGAGTGGTCTTCGGACGACGTCGACGGGACGATCGAGGGGGCGTTCTGGGCGATCGATGGCCTTCAATCCGGAACGATCTTCTCCGATCCGGGCCTGCGGGACAGCGCGGACGCCCGCACGGCGACCTACAGGCCGATCATCTCCAACATCCGGGGTCTTGATGAGGGGGCAAAACTTCTCGTCGGTTCGGTCGACCAGTACGGCCGCTCCGAAGGAAGCCCGGACACGATCTTCTTCTTCGTGAACTTTCCGCCGAGCGTCGTGATCACCGAACCGGCGGGAGGCTCCGTCACCGCGCCGAACAACCAGCTCCGGGTGAGGTGGCAGGGGAGCGACCGTGACGGTCCCACGAACGCCATCGAATACGACGTCGAGCTCTTTCCTCCTCAAGGCGGCTCGGTGTTCGACGTGGTTCCCGCGGGACAGCTCCCGCAGAAGATTTACGATATCTCGGCCAGCGGCCTCTACCGGATCGAGATGAAACCGACCGATCGCCAGGGGCTCGGGAAGTCGGGTCAGAAGACCGTCAAACTGGTCGTCGTCACGACGGGGAGCGCACAATGATGACAGCGAGGATCCTGACCGAGTCGATCGCGCCGCGGCGGGCGATCGGCCGGCGAGTGGGCTTTGCGCCGGCGTTCGTTATCGCCGCGCTGGTCTCCGGCTGCGGGTCCGGCATCGAGCCGAGGGACGACCGCGACCTCTTCCCAGTGGGGAACGCCCGGCCGACCACGGAGATCGTGGATCCACGGCTCGCCGGCGAGGAGGAGACGTTTAGCCTGCTCGTTTCGTGGAAGGGCAACGACGATGACGGGACTGTCGCCGGCTTCGAGATCGCGGTCGACGACACGGATTCCTGGTACTTCACGACTGCTTTCGACAGCCAGTTCATCTTCCATGCCCAGCAGTGCTGTCTCGTCGACACCTTGCAGAGTTCGAGCGGGAGCGACAGCCTGGTCCCGATCTCCTTCGACTTCCACACGCTCTTCGTGCGGGCGATCGACAACGAGGGTGCCGAGGACGCGACGCCCGACCATATCTCGTTCACGTCGACGAACTTCTTCCCGAAGACGGTCCTCCAGCGCGGCCCTTCGGGCAGCGGAGGGATCCAGAACACCGCGACCTCCGTGATCCTCGAGTGGGAGGGTCAGGACAAGGACGGCGAGGTTGCTGGCTACCGGTATAAGCTGAACCCGATTGATGACGATCCCCGGACCGACGGACGACCTTGGATTGAGGTCGGAGCCGACTGCACTTTCGTCCGGCTCACCGAGCTCTTCACCGCCCAGTTCATTGGCGACCGGCGCGGCTTCCACAAGTTCACCGTGCTCTCGATCGACGACGCGGGCGCCGAGGAACAGTTGATCGACGAGCCCCGGAACCAGCGTCGCTGGGAATCGTTGCAGACGATCAGCGGGACCCTCGTCATCCAATCCAACGTGATGGGCTCGCGCTCTGGCTTCAGCGATTTCGAGGGCCAGATCTTCGAGGGGACGCGCGTCTTCTTCGATTGGCGGGGCGACGCGTCGCTCTACGGCGGCCTCATCCTCTGCTACCAGCACGCATTCGATCAGCAGGAAGTCTTCTCGGCCTGCGACATCAACGCGACCCACTTTCCGCCCGACCGCGACGACTTCATTCCTACGATCGGCTCGCACACGCTGTTCGTGAACGCGTTCGACGACGCGGGTCAGACTCTCCGCGCGAGCTTCCCCTTCGTCGTGTTGCGGGGCCCGGGAAGCATCGACCCGGTGAACCGCCGCATCCTCTACGTCGACGACTTCAACAACGGCGGGCGAGGCGAGGGCTCGACCGAATTCCCCGGCGATCCCAAGGAGAACGCTTACTGGGACACGCTCCTCACTGGCTACCCGCATTCCTCATTCGACTGCGACATCGAGGCCGACATCCCGACTTCTCGCATTGTCGGCGAGAACAGCACCATCATCTGGTACGTCGACGACCTCGACACCCAGCTCGAGACGTCGAACCTCCCCCTCAACTTCCGAAACCCGATGGGACCCTACATGAACGGCGGGGGCAATCTCATTTACTGCGGTAACAACCTCACGGATGTTTATACCCCGGACAACCGGTACGACCCGGTGGAGGTCCTCACTCCGGGCTGCCCTCACCGGCAGCAATTCACCTACGGAGGCGCGTGCGGATTCTGCCTCGATTGGTACCCGGCGTTCTGCGACACGGGTCTCACCCTCGTCTACGACTTTTTCAGGATTCGGTCGTCGTTCAACGTCACGCTTGACGGGGGCGTGAAGACGAACCTCGACAGTCTCAGGAGCCTATCGCCACTGGTGCCCAGTCTGCGCTTCGACCTCAACAAGAAGGGTTTCGGAGCCGACGGGAGACCGCTCCTAGAAGACGGCCTCACGGAATGCGAGTTCTACGTCCTGCGAGAGCCCGACTTGGGTGATCCCAACCCCGTGATTCCGCTCTGGAGCTACATCGACAACGAGGGCGTCGACCACGGTGTGTGCGCCTTCTACATCCCGAAGTCGGAGCAGACGGGCAGAGGCCACATCCTCGTGATCGGTTTCCCGCCCTTCTACACGGACACGTTCCAGATGCAGGCGATCCTCCGCACGTTCCTCGACCTGTTCGGCGAGAGGTTCGGGAGCTGAGCCCGCGCGCCCCGAGAACTGGTCTCCCGCAGCGGGGAGGTGACCGGGGGGAGGGATTCCCGCCGGAGTTTTGTCTGGTCGGCCGGATGCCCCTGGAGTATCATCCGGCTTCCACCTGACGACACTTCGGAGAACTCCCCAGGATGCGCTCTCGGCTCACCCTTATCGTCGCCGCCATACTCGTGTCCGGAAACGCGGCGGGCCAAGCGATCGACTGCCCGGACGTCGACTTCACGACGGAGGTCGGAGCGAGGGTCGTCACGCTGCGCTGGAGCGACTCCCCCGAATCCCTCCGGACGAAGGTCGACCTCTCGCTCCGGAAGATCTCGAAATTCCTGCCGGGTGATGACTCCATCGCGTGGCGCGGGACGTCGCTCCCGTCGGTCGGGGGGACGTACACCGGGCGCTGCGACTTCGTCTACACGCTTCGGAGCTTCAACAACGTCGTGAACTTCAGCACTGTCGACACCGCGCGCGTCTCGCCGGCATGGACCGGCACGTCCCTCCCGACGTCCGGCGGGACGTTTCGCTCCTGCGTCGACTCGAGGCCGTTCCTCTTCACCCTGCTGGACGGCGGCGCGATCACCTCGTCGGGCGGCGCCGCGATCCGGGTCGCGTGGGCGGACACGATCTCGCTCTCCGACACGCTCGTGGTCCCCGCGACCTACGTGGCCGGCACGCTCCTCGGCGTCCACGGAGGGCTCGCCGTCTCGTTCACCGCGGGGAACCTCGTGGCCGGCGACACGTTCACGATCCGGACGCGGGTACCGAGCCCGGCGCTCCTCGACTGCGCGCGCGCGTTCCCCGGCTCCGACATCGCCGAGAACTGCGCACAGTTCGAAATCTGCCGCCCCGATACGGCGATCGCGCTCGAAAACGGGCTCACGCTCACGCTCTCGCCCGGCGACCTGTTCGAGTACTCGTTCGACAGCGGGGACTCGGTCGGCGTCTTCCGCGTCACGGCGCAGGCGTACGACGGCTACCGGGTCTGGCGAAGCGACATTCGGAACCTGAGCGACCTCACGCTCATTCGTGAGTTCACCCTCTGCAAGGACGCGGACTCGACGTTTTTCACTGGCGCCGATCGCGTCTACGTGGACGCCGAGGTCCACAACGGCTTCCCCTACCGCTACGCGGTGACGTGCTTCGACACGTTGAGCGCGACGGAGAGCGCGCTCGAGCCGACCGCGACCCTCTACCCGCGAACCGACCCGGCTTCGAGTCCGGGCGCGATCGGCGTCGTGCCGAACCCGTACACGCGCCGCGTGGCGTGGGAGGAGGCCGGCGAGTCGAAGCTCCAGTTCACGAGCGTCCCCGCGGGCTCGACGATCCGGATCTACACTTCGTCGGGAAGCCTCGTTCGCGAGATCGGGCCCGATGAGGTCGCCCGCGGCTGCAGCGCGACGACGCTCCCCGGATGCGTGAACTGGGACCTCCGCAACGGTCGGGGAGAAGACATCGTCAGCGGGATCTATATCTTTCAGGTGGACTCACCCGGCCGTGATGGGCACGTCGGGAAGTTCATGGTGGCGCGGTAGCGCGCGGGGCCGTGCAGGCGACGGTGCTGGTCCGGTGGCGTGGGGAGGTGGTCGAGGGGGAGAGGTACGGTCACATCGCCGTCGTGGATTCGGGCGGACGGCTCGTCGCCTCGGTCGGCGATTCGACGCACCGGACGTATCTGCGGTCGGCGGCCAAGCCATTTCAGGCGCTCGAGCTCGTGATGTCGGGCGCGATGGAGCGGTTCGGCTTCGGGGACCGGGAGCTCGCGCTCGCGTGCGCGTCGCACGGAGGCGAGCCGGCGCACGTGGAGACGGCGCGCGAGATGCTCGCGAAGATCGGTCTCGATGAGACGGCGCTCGAGTGCGGAGCCCACGAGCCGCTTTCCGCGGCTTCGGCGGAGGCGCTGCGCGCCGCGGGCGTGAAGGCGACGGCGATCCACAACAACTGCTCGGGGAAGCACGCGAGCATGCTCGCCGCGTGCCGGGCGCGCGGGTTCGCGACGGCGGGTTATCACCGCCCGGAGCACCCGCTACAGAAGGAGATCCTCGGCCACGTGTCCGCGTACACTGGGCTTCCCGCGAGCGAGATCCGCATCGGGATCGACGGCTGCTCCGTGCCGTGCTTCGGCGTCCCGGTGGAGCGGATGGCGCTCGCGTACGCGCGCCTGGCGCGCGGCGGGGCGGGCGAGCCCTACGCGGCGGCGGCGGCGAGGATCCGCGACGCGATGACGCGGCATCCCGAGATGGTCGCGGGACGCGGGAGGACCTCGACGGAGATCATGATGGAGTTTCCCGGGCGCATCCTCTCGAAGGGAGGCGCGCAGGGCGTGCAATGCGGGGCCGCGCTCGAGGAGGGGCTCGGTTTCGCGATCAAGCTCGTGGACGGCTTCAAGGAGAATATGGGGCTCGTGCTCGCGCGGCTCCTCGCCGAACTGGCGATTCCCGGCGTGAGCGAGGCGATCCACGAAAAGGGCCGTTTCGTGGCGCTCCAGACGAACCACAAGGGCGAGCAGGTCGGTCGCGTCGAGGCGATCTTCCGTCTTGCCGCGAGCGCGACTTTCTCGGGATGATCGGGATCATGGATCATGAGGAAAGGGTCTCTCGCACGATGAGGTCATGGGCTCGGCTTCCCTTTGCGTTTCTCTCGGCGTTGCTCCTCGCGGCGGCCCCCGGCCGCGCGGCCGCCGAGGTCCGCTACGTCGTCGAGCCGAGCGCGGCGCTCGGCCCTCCGGCCTCCCCCTACACGACGCCGCAGACCGCGGCCGCCGCGATCACCGACGCGCTCGCGGTGTCGGCCGCCGGTGACACGATCCTCGTCGCCGGAAGCGCTCCGTCGTCTCTCGACTACGTGGAGCGCATCACGCTCACGTCGGGCGTCGCCCTGCTCGGCGGGTTCGACCTCGCCGGCACGCCCTTCGCGACGCGCGACCCCGACTCGATCGTCTCGGTGATCCGCGCGCCCGGGGCGAACCCCGGCACCGTCGTCACGATTCCGACGGGGGCCGGCCGCTCCACGGTCCTCGACGGGTTCCTCATCCGCGATGGCTCCGCCCTCAGGGGCGGGGGGCTTCTCGCGGTCAGCGCCTCCCCGACGATCAGCGGAAACGTGTTCTACCTCAACCAAACGACGAGCCTCACGACCGGCGGCGGCGGCGCGATCCGCCTCGAGAACGGCTCGAACGCGCTCATCATCGGAAACAGCTTCATCCGAAACACCTCGCAGGCGCTGAGCGGATCCCTCGACCTCGTCACGTCGAGCCCGGAGATCGTCAACAACATTTTCTTCCAGGACCTCGTCGGGGTGGGGATCCGCTGCGACTCGCTCTCCGCGGCGTCGATCCGGTACAACGACTTCTTCCTGAACCCGGCCGGCCCGACGCGCGGATTCTGCGCGGCGGACGCCGATTCTGGGAACCTCTTCATCGATCCGCTCCTCTGCGACGCGGACGGCGAGATTTTCACCCTCTTCCAAGAGTCGCGGCTTTTCGGCGCGGGCGAGGGCGGCGCCGGCATCGGGGCGACGGGCGCCGGCTGCCGCGCGCGCGTCAAGTTCGTCTCGACGGTCGGCGGCGACGACTACCCGTACAGCGCGATCCAGGGCGCGGCCCTCAGGATCACGGACGCACTCGCGATCGCGGGCGCCGGCGATACGGTGAAGGTGGCGGATGGGAGTTACGAGGGAACGATTTCGATCCCCGCGGGAGTCGTCGTGCAGGGCTCGTGGAACTCGATCTTCACGGCGCGCCGCGTATTCGGAGCCTTTTCGGTCCTCGCGAGCGACTCGACCCGTCAGGGGCCGATCGTCTCGTTCGATGACGACGGCGGCGTGGCGGCCACGCTGGACGGATTCGTCGTGACGGGCGGCCGCGCGAACGAGGGGAGCGCGATCCGCGCCACGAACGCGTCGCCGGTCCTGCGCGGCCTCTCCGTCCTCCTCAACGTGTGCGCCGACTCGCTCGGAGGGGCCATCCACGTGGACGGCGGATCGCCCGAGATCGTCAACACGCTCGTCGCCATCAACCGCGGGGCCGGCGTCTCGTGCGCCGGCGTCGCCACGCCGAACATCCACCACTCCGGGTTCTTCGCGAACTCGGGCGGCGAGACGGCCGGCTGCCCGGACCCACTGCCGCCGAGCGTCCTCATCGAAGACCCGTTCTTCTGCGATCCCGGCGCGTGCGCCGTCGTGGGCGACAGCGTGAACTGCGAGTTCGAGGACGGCGATTTCCATCTCTTCGAGGAGAGCCGCTACATCGGCGCCGCGGACGACGGCGGCGTGATCGGCAATCTCACCGCCGAGTGCAACGTCGAGTTCCACTTCGTCTCGCCGTCGGGCGGGAATCGATTCCCGTACATCACGGTCGCCGACGCGGCGACGAGCATCTCCGCGGCGGTCGCCATCGCCTCTCCCCTCGACGAGGTGAAGGTCGCCGAGGGCGTGTACATCGAGTCGCTCGACCTCGGGCCGGGCGTCCGCGTCACCGGCGGGTGGGACACGACGTTCACGGCGCGCGACCCCGTGGCGAGAATAACGACGATCCTCGGGAACGCGCCGGGCACGGCGACCGTGCTCGCGCAGGGCGTGCTGGTCGACGACCAGTCGCGCGTCGACGGCTTCACGATCTCGCACGAGATCGGCATGGACGGACCCGGCGTCGAGATCCGGAACGGGGCGTCGGCCTCGATCATCGGGAACTTGATCACGGGGAACACGACAGGCGCCGAAGCTGCGGGAATCCTCGTCGACGGGGGCGCGCCGATCATCCGGAACAACACGGTCTACCGTAACGTGACCTCATCCACGTCGCTGTTCAGAGCAGGGGGGATCGCTCTGAGAAACATCCCTTCCTCAGGGGGTCTCTCGGTCACTCGGAACATCTTCTATGACAATGACGGCGGGTACGGGATGTCGTGTTATCCCTCATCGTTCCCGTTCAACGCAGTCATTGATAATCTGGCCTTTTTGAATGATGGCGTCCCCGAGATCGGCGACGATCCGGACATTACCCAGGACTCGTGTGACGCGATCAGCACGAACTCCAATAGTCGACTAGATCCCCGATTCTGCGACTACGCCGCCGGCGACCTCACGCTCTACTTCAACTCTCCCGCTCGGATCTCCGACTGCGGGCAGACGGTCATGGGGGCGCGAGGCATCGGATGCATCGATCCAGTGCTTCCTCACACATGGCACGTGAAGACCGGGAACCCCGGCGCGCAATACCCGTACGGGGCGCCGAGCTGCGCGGCGACGCGCATCTCCGACGTGATGCCGCTGGTACGCCCCGGAGACGCGGTCCGAATCGCCCTCGGAACGTATCGTGAGACCTTCGCCGTCATCCCGCGCGTCACCTACTTCGGCAACTTCAACGACGATTTCTCCAATCGGAACTCCGAGACGACCCTGAACGGCGAGGGGGCGCGGAGCGTGCTGAGCATCCCGCCCGGCATCGACTCCACGACCGTGATCGACGGCTTCTCGTTCTCGAGCGGCAAGGCGGATAGCGGGGGGGGGCTCTTCGTGAGCGCCGGGTCGAGCCCCATCGTGAGAAACGTCCGGTTCACGTTCCACCAAGCGGACTCCGCGGGCGCCGCGATCTACTGCGCGCCGGGCTCCGCGCCGAGGATTCGGTCCTGCTACTTTAACAAGAACCGCGTCCCGGTTCCGAGGTCGCCGGTCGTGACGCTCGACGGGTCAGACGCCGAAGTCTCGAACTGCACCTTCTTCGACAACCTGACGATCGGGATCGACATCCTCTCCGGGTCGCCGCGGGTCTTCAACAACATCCTGTTCCGGAACGACCGGGGCGGGATCCGCTGCGGCGCCGGCGCGACGCCCGACCTCGGCCAGAACAACGCCTACTCGAACGACGACTTCCAGTACTCGGGATGCTCGGACAGCCTTCTCGCCTTCAACATCTCCGAGGACCCGCTCTTCTGCACCATCGACTCGAGGGCGCTGCCGCTTTTCGATCACTCGCCGTCCGCGGGGACCGGGCGCGGCGGGCTCAACATGGGCGCCTTCCCGATCGGTTGCCGCACGACGCGGCACTTCGTCTCCCTCACGGGGACTCCGCGTTACCCCTTCGTCTGCCCCGATTCCTCGACATCGAGTCTCGCGGCGGCCCTCGAGCTCGCGGGGAGAAACCGCCTTCCGAGCTTCTCGCAAGACACGGTGTTCGTCGCTGCGGGGGAGTACAACGAGAACATCACGGTGCCACCGAACGTGATCCTCCTCGGCGGGTACCCGCCCGGCTTCGGCGGGCCCGGCGCGTGCGCGAACTTCACCGTGAGCAGCCGCGACCCGACCCGCTATCCGGTTATCGTGCGCGGGACGGGGAACGGGTCGGTGGCCACGTACCGCGCCGGAGGCGACCAGAACAACAGCATCACCGACGGGTTCATCTTCCGGGGCGGGAACGCCGCGCGGGGCGGCGGAATCTTCGTCGACCGCGGCGCCAACTTCCTCATCCAGAACTGCACTGTGGATAGCTGCGTGGCCACCGTGGAGGGTGGGGGGATCTACAAGAGCCCGGTCGCGTTCGGGAGGTTTTGGTTCATCACGGCGCGTCACAACCAAGCACCCGCGGGGGCCGCCGTCTTCGCCGACTCCGGGGGAGGTCAGTTCCAGAAATTCACGATCGTCGAGAACGTCGCCGACCCCGGTGGGGGCGCCGTGCACTTCCGCCAGTACGGGGGGACGCTGAGGCTCGCGATCATCGCGGGGAACGACGCAATCGGCGCGGTCGGCACGAACACGACAGTGTTGAACGCCGAGTCGAGGGGAAACCTCTTCTGGGACAATGACCAGGGGGACACGCTCGGTGTGAAGTTTCCCACGAACCCGTTGCTCGTGTTCGCAAACCCGCGATTCTGCGGAGCCGACACGGGGAACTACTCCGTCTCATACACGTCGCTTGCGGTGATCGGCAGCAGCGGGTGCGCGCGGCCGGACATCAACTCCGGCGAAGTAATCGGCCGCTACCCGGTCGGGTGCACGGACCCCGGGCACAAGTTCCTCGTCCAGCCGGGGAAGTCGACGGCGGGCTCGTACCCGTTTGCGTGCCAGGCGACCGCCGCGCGAACGCTGAGCGAAGTCCTCCCGCTCCTCAACTCGCGCGCGGACTCGACCGACACGGTGCGCGTGTCGGGGGGCCGGATGCAGGACAACGCCCAACTCGAGAAGCGGGCCGTCATCCTCGGCGGCTGGAACGCGGCGTTCACCTCGCGGAACCCGGCAGCGAACGTGACGACGATGGCGCCTCCGAACGGGACGCAGGCCACGCTTCTGCGCGTCGAGTCGGCGAAGGACTTCGACGGCGTCGTGATCCCGGAGAGCGTGATCGACACGACGTCCGTGATCGACGGGATCACGTTCGAGCTGGCGAACTCCGGTCTCGACAACGGCGGGGCGATCTCCTGCGTCGACGCGTCGCCGCGGATCACGAACAACGTCTTCCGCGAGAACAGGACGCAGAACTTCGGCGGAGGCGTCTACGCGCTGCGGTCGAAGAACCAGACGATCCGCGGCAATCGGTTCCTCGAGAACCGCGCCGGGCACGGCGGGGCGATCTACCTGGTCGACTGCGAGGATCCGACCGTCTCGGGGAACCAGCTCATCGCGAATCGTGCCGACCTGCGGGGCGCCGGGATCCGCCTCGCGCGTCACGTGGGCGCGGCCGTCATCGACAACAACACCGTCGTCAACAACAAGGGGGACGGCATCTCGTTCGCGAGCGACGACCCCGCGAGCTCGAGCGCCGGCGAGAAGTCGCAGATCTACAACAACGTGATCGCGTTCAACACGCTGATCGGCCTCGAGCGCTACCCACAGACGGCGGCCGACTCGATGCCGGCGCAGGACCACAACCTGCATTGGGGGAACCGCGGCGGGAACTTCGGCGGGACGGCGGCGGGGGTCGGCGACGTCTTCCTCGACCCGCTCTTCTGCTTCCCCGACACCAACGACTTCCGTCTGCAGGCGTGCTCTCCGGCGATCGGCGGCGGCCGCGACTCGGCCGACTCGGTGATCGGACACCTCGGCAACGCGAACTCGCGCTGCCAGGACGGCGTCGATCCGGGGATCTCGATCGCGTTCCTCCGGAACACGATCGTTCCGCGCTTCCTCGATGTCTACGTGACCTTCTCCGAGGTGGTCGTCGAGTCGACGCTCGCGGTGCTGCGCATCTGCGAGAACCAGCCCTCGGCGCCGCTCGCCATGAGCCGCGCGGACAGCGCGACGAGCGTCTACGGCGCGACGGGGCTCGAGACGTCGAACTGCGGCGTCCTGACGGTCCAGGTCGACGCGTCGGACGCGTGCGGAAACGCGGCGGAGTTCAGCCGCCAGGCGGCAACGGTCCTCGTCGCCCCGGGCGCCGCCGCACTGCTCAAGAGCCCGGACGGCGCCCTGCGCGTCGAGGTCGGGGACCGCCACGTCGGCCGAGAGACGCTCCTTCTCGTCGCGACGGCGAGGAGTTCCGTCGAGGACGCCGGCGAGGCGGCCGCGCTCGAGAGCCTTGGTCGCCCGATCGGCCCGTCGCACGAGCTCCTGGGTGCGGCGGAGCTCGTCGGCGCCGGAGCCGACGTTACGCTCCGCTTCGGGCTGCCATCGGAGGTGCCGCCCGAGGACGCGGGCGCGGTGGCGCTCTACCGGCGCCTCGGCTCCGGCTGGGTTCGCGTCGAGAGCGGGCTCGACGTCGCGTCGCGCGCGCTCGTCGCGGCGCCGAGCGGGGACGGCGTGTACCGGCTCGTCCTCACGGGCGACCGCGCCACGTCGCCGGCGCTGCCGCGGGCGCTCTCGCTCCACCCGAGCGCGCCGAACCCGGCGCCCGGCTACGCGCTGATCGCGTTCGACCTCCCCGCGCGCGCGCGCGCGACGCTCCGCGTCTACGACGCGTCGGGCCGCCGCGTCGCGACGATCGTCGATGAGACGCTCGCGCCGGGCCGCCACGCGTTCCACTGGGCGGGGACCGACGCGTCGGGCCGCCGACTGCCGAGCGGCGTTTACTTCTACGAACTGCGCTCCGGGAACGCGACGGAGACGCGGAAGCTCGTCCTGGTCCGCTAGGTCGAGGAGGACACCGCGATGAGAGACGGATCGGTTCGGCCCGGATCGAAGCCCGCGGCGCGCGCGCGACGGGCGCGGCTCGGGCCGCTCCTCGCTCTCGCCGTCGCTCTCGCCGGCCCGGTCGGTTGCGGCTCGAACGACAGCGCGCTCGACGAGCGTTCCGATGCGGAGATCCTCGCCGAGCAGGGTTGGGACGAGTTCGCGGACGGGGAGTACGTCGCGGCGAGCGAGCTCTTCGAGGACGCGCTCGCCACGGACTCGCTCTACGCCGACGCGGAGAACGGCCTCGGCTGGGTGAACCTCTTCTTCGGGCTCTTCGCGACGGCGGACCGCCACTTCGAGCGCGCGATCGCGCTCGGGATCGCGAGCCAGGAGGCGGAGGCGGGCCACGCGATCGACTCCGAGCTCGAGGGGGACTTCGACGAGGCGCTCGCCGCGTCGGGGCGCGTCCTCTCCGCGCAGCCTCAGTTCTCGTTCTCAAGACGCGCCGGGATCGACTTCCGCGACCTGCGCCTCCTGCGCGCCCGCGCGTTCGTCGCGAAGGGGCTCTTCCTCGATGCGAAGGCGGAGATCGACATCGTGAACCCGTCGAACAACCTGAACCCCGGGCTCCCCACGTTCATCGCAGACCTCCTGGCCGAGATCGAGCGGCTGGGAGAGGAACTGTACGACCTCTAGCGATCGGGGCGGGACTCGCTACCGCCTGGTCACGATCGCGCCGGACCCGGTCGCGCGGGCGACCGTGGCCGCGGCGCTCCGCGTCCTCGACGGCGTCGGCCTCTCCGCGGATTCCCTCGCGGTGGAGCCGGCGTGGATCGGGACGGACCCGGCCGGGTCGCGCGCGAGGTCCCACGCGGCGTCATTCACCGAGGAGGACCGCGCGCTCGTCGCCGCGGCGGACGCGCTGCTTCTCGCCGTGGACCCCTCGGGCCCGCGTCTCGAACGACTCCTCGCGCCGGCACCCGCCCCGGGGTTCGCGCGCGACCTGGCGTGGCTCCTCCGGCCGCTCCGGCTCACGATCCGCTTCGAGCCGTGTCGGGGCGAGGTCGGCGACGTCGTCCTCTTCGGCGACGGCGGCTTCGATCCGCCGGACGCGGAGGCGCGGACGGCGCTCCTCGAGGCGGCCTTCCACTACGCGCGCAAGCACGGCCGGCGGCGCGTGGGCCTCGCGGTCGCGCCCGCCGAGGGTGCGCGCGAGGCGCGGTCGCTCGTCGACGTCGCGCGCCGCGTCGCGAGCGGCGTCCCCGGCGTCGATCTCGAGGAAGCGGACGTCGAGGAGTTGCGCGCGCGCGCCTCTCGCGGCGGCGGCCCGCGCGACCTCGACATCCTCGTCGCGCCCGGCGGGGCCTGGGCGCGGCTCGAGCCCCTCCTCGCGGACGCCGCCGGGGGGGCGCCGGTCGTTCCGCGCGCGCGCTTCGGCGAGGAGAGCGCCCTCCTCGAGGCGGGATGCGCGGGCTCGCGCGCGGCCGCGCCGCCGCGCCCCGAGCGCGCGTGCCCGATCGCGGCGATCCGCGCCGCCGCCCTCCTCTGCGAGTGGCTCGGCGAGACGGGGAAGGGCGCGCGCGTCGCCGCCGCGACCGACGCCCTCCTCCGCGAGGGGCTTCCCGCGGCGCCCGCCGCCTCCGAGTCCGCGCCCGGCGCGCCCGGCGCGCCCGACGACGCTCTGGCCGACTGGACGATGGACATCGCGGTCGCGATCGTGAGAAAGTTCTGAACTTCGTGCGGGGCCACGTGACCGCCAGGGGGGACCGGATGGCGAAGTCGACATCGGCGTTGAGATCGCGGGCGAAGGGCCGGAAGCGAAAGCTCGTCTACGCGTTCGGCGGCTCGAGGAGCGAGGGGCGCGCCACCATGAAGGAGCTTCTCGGTGGGAAGGGCGCGAACCTCGCCGAGATGGCCCGCCTCGGCATCCCGGTGCCCCCGGGCTTCACGATCACGACCGAGGTCTGCAACGCGTACGGCGCGGCCGGCGGCCGGTACCCGCGCGGGCTCGAGGGCGAGGTGGAGGAGCACCGACGCCGCATAGAGAAGGGATTGGGCGCGCGCTTCGGCGACCCGAAGAACCCGCTCCTCGTCTCCGTCCGCTCCGGCGCGCCGATGTCGATGCCGGGGATGATGGACACGATCCTCAACATCGGCCTGAACGACGCGACCGTGCACGGGCTCGCGGCCGCGACCTCGAACCCGCGGATGGCGTTCGATTCGTACCGCCGCTTCGTCCACATGTACGGCGACGTCGTCCTCGGCGTCCACAAGGACGAGTTCGAGAAACTCCACCAGGCGATGAAGGAGCGATGCGGCGCGAAACTCGACACGGACCTCGTCGCGGCCGAACTGGAGGCCCTCACGGCCGAGTACAAGGCGCTCGTGCGCGAGCGGACCGGCAGGGAATTCCCGACAGACCCCATGGAGCAGTTGTGGGGCGCGATCGGCGCGGTCTTCGCGTCGTGGAACGTTCCGCGCGCCGTCTCCTACCGGCGGCTCCACAAGATCGCCGAGCACTGGGGGACGGCCGCGAACGTGCAAGCGATGGTCTTCGGCAACATGGGCGACACGAGCGCGACCGGCGTCGCGTTCACGCGCGATCCTTCGACCGGCGAGAAGCGCTTCTACGGCGAGTACCTCGCGAACGCGCAGGGCGAGGACGTCGTGGCCGGCGTGCGGACGCCGGTCCCGATCAACATCGCGGGGCGCAAGGGCGAGGAGGGCCCCTGCCTCGAGACGGAGATGCCGGCCCTCTACGGCGAGTTGGAGAAGATCTACAAACGCCTCGAGAAACACTACCGCGAGATGCAGGACCTCGAGTTCACGATCCAGAACGGCCGGCTCTGGATCCTCCAGACGCGGACCGGCAAGCGCACCGCGATGGCGGCGGTGCGGATCGCGGTCGACATGGTGGACGAGGGGCTCGTCACGCGGGAAGAAGCGTTGCTGCGCGTGCAGCCGGGACAACTGGACCAACTCCTCCACCCGATGTTCGATCCGAAGGCGCCGCGCAAGGTGGTCGCGAAGGGGCTCGCGGCATCGCCGGGGGCGGCGACGGGGAAAGTCGTGTTCAGCGCGGACGAGGCGCACGAGGCGGGATCGCGCGGCGAGAAGGTGCTTCTCGTGCGGCAGGAGACGTCGCCCGACGACATCCACGGGATGGCGGTCGCGGCCGGGATCCTCACGGCGCGCGGCGGCATGACCTCGCACGCGGCGGTCGTCGCGCGCGGCATGGGGAAGTGCTGCGTCGCGGGCTGCGGCGACGCGCAGGTCGACGCCGAGGAGCGCGTCGTCCGGTTCGGGGCGCGCGTCGTCCGCGCGGGCGAGTGGCTGTCGCTCGACGGCTCGACCGGCGAGGTGATGCTGGGCCAGGTCCCCACGAGCGATTCGGAGATCGCGCAGGTCGTCCAGGGGCGGATGAAGCCGGAGGAGTCGCCGCTCTACAGGCGTTTCGAGCGGCTCATGCGCTGGGCGGACAAGGCGCGGCGGCTCGGCGTGCGGGCGAACGCCGACACGCCCGAGGACGCGCGCGCCGCGATCGCGTTCGGGGCGGAGGGGATCGGCCTCTGCCGCACCGAGCACATGTTCTTCGCGGAGGACCGCATCGCCGCGATGCGCGAGATGATCGTCGCGGAGGACGAGGAGGCGAGGCGGCGCGCGCTCGCGAAACTCCTCCCGATGCAGAAGCAGGACTTCATCGGGATCTACGAGGTGATGAACGGGCGCCCGGTCACGATCCGCACGCTCGATCCGCCGCTCCACGAGTTCCTCCCGCACGCCGACGAGGAGATCGCGGCGCTCGCGGCGCAGGTCGGGCTCCCCGCGGAGGCGGTGAAGGCGAAGGTCGAGAGCCTGCGCGAACTGAATCCGATGCTCGGGCACCGCGGCTGCCGGCTCGGGATCGCGTTCCCCGAGATCACCGAGATGCAGGCGCGCGCGATCTTCGAGGCGGCGGCGGACGTCTTCTCGCGCGGGATCGACGTGAGCCCGGAGGTCATGATCCCGCTCGTCGGGCACCGCGAGGAACTGGCGCGCGAGAAGGCGGTCGTCCTGCGCGTGGCGCGCGACGTCGAGGAGCGGTGGCGCGCCGGCGTCCGCTACCTCATCGGGACGATGATCGAGATCCCGCGCGCCGCGCTCACCGCCGCGGAGATCGCCGAGGAGGCCGAGTTCTTCTCGTTCGGCACGAACGACCTCACGCAGACGACGCTCGGGCTCTCGCGCGACGACGCGGGGAAGTTCCTCCCGCTCTACGTGGAGCGGCGCGTCATCCCCGACGACCCGTTCCAGACGATCGACCGGAGCGGGGTCGGCGCGCTCATGCGGATGGGGACCGAGGCGGGGCGGCGCGCGCGGCCGAAACTCAAGGTCGGGATCTGCGGCGAGCACGGCGGCGACCCGGCGTCGATCGAGTTCTGCCACGACCTCGGACTCGACTACGTCTCGTGCTCGCCGTATCGCGTGCCGATCGCGCGCCTCGCTGCGGCGCAGGCGGCGCTGCGGGAGAAGATGAGGGGGAAGGGTGGGAAAAGGGCCAAGACGGTGAAGAAGGGGAGATAGCGAAAGGGGCGCGGTGCGCTCGAACAGCGGGTGTCAACTCCGGCGTCTTAGAACCACGTTTTCCGGGCGGCGTACATGTCGGCGCGCGCCTGGATTTGGTCCGCCAAGGGCCCCTCGCCCCGCGATCGGCAGATCGTGACCGCGGCCTCCGCGGCACGCCGTGCCTCCGTGAACCGTCCGACCGCGGCGTAGGCGGTCGCCAGCGTGTCGAGGACGCGAGCGTCCCGCCCGCGGGTGAAGCGGCGCAATCGCTCTCCGATCCGCACGGCGGTCGCGCCGTCGCGGAGCGTCGGGTCCGGGCAGGTCGCGAGGAGCCGCGCGAGAACGGACGACATGCCGATGTCGGCGGGAGCCGCGTCCGCGCCCTCGCGCAGCAGGCGAATCGCCTCGGTCAGGTCGCCGACCTGCACGAGGGCCAGGCCAAGGTCGAAGCGGATCCGCGGGCTCGCAGGATTGCGGTTCACTGCGTGTCGGAGATGCGGAATCGCGCCCGCGGCGTTGCCCGTATCGAGCAGGAATGCCCCGAGGTGGTGTCGAGGGAGGCCCGCGTCCGGGTTCAGGCGCAGGGCGTTCTCGTATGCTCCGATGGCGCGCGCCCGCTCGCCGCGCACCGAGAGGATATCGCCCAGGTTCGACCACGCCCACCACGGGCCCTCGGGCTCCTTCGCCAAGCGTTCGAAGTAGGCGCCTGCGTCCTCGAGGCGTGGTAGTCGCTTCTGCGCCCATGACGGTCCACCAGGGGCGAGCGCGAGGAGGAATCGATCCGGACCCACGCTCGTCGCGAGGAGCGGGAGGCCCAGGTCGACTCCCATGGCCGCGTACTCGCGCATCCGCGGATCCCCGGCCGAGAAGATGAAATCCGAGATGTCCACCGCCCAGAGATCGACGCCTCGGGAGACCGCGTACTCGACCGGGGCGATCTTCTCGTGGGCCATGAGGCGCACGCCGGGGGCGCTCGACGGACCGCGCGCGATGAAACGGTCCGTGAGACCCAGCCTGTCGAGCGTGCGGAGCCCCGAGTAGTACGGGAGCGCGCCGACGGCGCCAAGCGCGACATGCGTGTCGCTGGGCAGGATCCCTCGGGCGACCAAGTTCGCTACGATCCGCCCTTCCTCCGAGAGCCTCGGAATGCCGACGCCATGCTCTTCCTGCCGAAGGCCGACCGCATGGCTCGACGTTTCGCAGATGAGGTCGTTGTAGACATCGAGGGCCGCGCCGAGGATTGGAACCTGGAAGATCCATGGGAAGCGATCGCGCGGCACGAGATCGCGCGTCCCATCCGCGCGTGGCGTCGCCCCGGGGAAGCCCGGTCTGTATTCCTTGGGGAAGCCGAGATGCCCGAGGAGGGGGACGAGGACGGCGTTCGCGAGCACCAGGAAGAGGAGCGCGCCGGCGACGGCCTGACCGGCGCGGCCCCTCGCTCGAAGCGCGGCCGCGCCGTCAGCGAGGAGGAAGTATGCGAACGGGAAAACGAGATCGAGTGGGCGGTACTCGAAGTGGTCGCCGCCGATCGCGACCACGTACACGACGAACGGGACGAGCGCGCCAATGAACAGGGCGGCGCGCACCGGCTCGGCGGGCAAGGGCACGGCCCGGGGACGGAGCGCGGAGGAAGCCACCGCCGCCAGGAGCGGGAGCCAAAACACCACACCGTACTCGATCGCGAACGTGGTCGCGTAGGCGAGGCCCATGGACCACCAGGTCCTCCCGCCGACCTTCGCGTAGTACGTGTTCGGGAGCCAGTCCCCGTAGTAGGCGAGACGGAAGACGAGGTGGGCGGCGAGGATCGCCACGAAGAGGCCAACACCGCGCGCGACGGCCGGAGGGTGCGCCCCTCCGCCGCGGCGTTCGAGGACCCAGCGCGAGGCGAAGAGTCCCGAAGCGACGACGACGCCGTCCGGGCGCGTGAGGGATGCAAGCGCGAGGAGGAGCGACGAGAGGACCCACGTCTCCCGAGTTCCCGCTCGGCGCGACTCGACCTCGGAGACAGCGCGGAGAGCGCCGGCGAACGTGAGAAGTTCGAACGCCTTGGTCTCGAGACCACTCGTGCACCAGACGGCGAACGAGCGGGTCGCGGCAAGCAGGACGACCGGGGTGAGCGCAAGCCAAACGGGGCGTTCGAGACGGAGCGACACACGGAGGACGAGCCACCAGATTGCCACGCCGCACAGGAGCGACAGGACATTCGCAATGCGTTCCGGCGCAACCCCAACGCGGTCGAACGCGGCGAGGACGATCACCCAGAGGAAGTTCGTGTAGCCCTCGACGCGCTCGAAACCCGCATTGAAGACGAGCCCATGACCGCGCGCCAGATTCCGGGCGTAGCGGAATGAGATGAACGCGTCGTCCGTGAGGAAGCGATACCACCATGCATGCGCGAGAAGGAGCACGAGCGACATGCCTGCGCCAGCGAGAAGCTGCTTCGACCTCGTGACTCCGGTCATTGGGTGCTCCGCGTCTCGATCCCCTCGCCCGTGATAGAGAGCACAAAGTGGCGGGGTGGATTGGTGATCTTGATGAACGGAATCGGGTCGTCCATGAGATGGATCGGCTCGAGCCGCGCATCGGGCTGCGACCCGAGCCCATCCACCCAGTGATACGCGAGGACGACCTCGCTCCCGCTCACCTCGGAGCATGAAAGCTTTCCGAGCCTCGCCTCGACGCGTCCGCTCCCCGAGAGAAACCACGTGGGTTCGCGATTCACCCGGAAGAGGACGACGTTCCCGCTCTTCTCGAGCGGCGTCACGAGATCGCCGAGCGCTGTGAGCCGGCGGATCGAGAAGGGATGGAACGCGACGATCGCGACGACGTTGTAGGTCTCGAAGGCGCGCCGAAGTTCGTCGTCGGAGAACCGCCAGATGCCGCGCTTGAAGAGCATGCCGGAATGAAACTCGGCGAAGTGATGCCGGTCGTTGTACAGGTTGATCGGCCCGCCGATCAGTTGGTGCCCCGTGACGTGGGGAAGGAAGGCGCCGAGGTACGTCTCGCCGTAGACGAAATCCGACTCGTCGCCGGACTCCTCGAAGAGGACCCGTCCAGTCCGCGGCACGATCGTGTAGAGCCAGCGGACGACGTCCGTCGCGGGCGGCTCGAACTCGGTCTTGAGCCGCATCGCGCCGGACCGCTCCGTCACGAGGACGTTCAGCGCGCATCCGAGGAGCCCGGCGAGTAGCACCCCGACCATCCAGCGGGGCCGCGCCGCGCGCGCGACGTCGGCGTCGGGCGGCAAGACGGCGTACGCCGCGGCGAAGATCAGCGCGAGGTCGAGCGGAACCTTGAAGCGAAGCGGTTGCCACGGCGCGAGCCACCCGACGAACGATCCGAAGTAGGCGACGAGGAAGAGCGAGAGCGCGGTCGCGGCCAGCGCCGCGGCGAGGCCCCGGCGCCCTCGCCGCGCCATGCCCACGATGCCCGCGATCCCCACGACCGCGATCGCGATCCGGAGCGTTCTCTCCATCGCCATCGTCGTCCGGTTGGTCCAGAAGACCTCCGCCGTGAATGTGTCCTTGAGGAACGTCCACGGGTCGTGGCTGTTGTAGATCGGAAGGTGGGCGATGATCTCGCTCGAGACGTCGTCGCCGATGTGAGCGAGGGCCGGGAGGAGCCAGAAGCCATTCGCGATCACCGCGATCGGGACGGCCGAGATCGCCCAGAGAGCGCGGCGCGGACGCTTCGCGCCCAGCAGGAGCACCACGCCGGGCACGAGAGCGACGACGCACGCCTGGACGTGAAGAGGAATGAGAAGCACGCACGTGGCGAGCCAAGCGAGGTGCGCCTTCGAGAAACGCCGCTCGCTCTCGAGCGCTCGGCCGAGCAGCGAGACGGCGAGGAATGCCACGTAGCACGCGATCGGGAACCCCACCATCCCGTAGAAGAACATCTCCCTCGGGAACGAGTTCCACCAGTACGCCGTGCCGAGGAACGCGGCGAGGACCGCCGCTGGCCGCACGTCGCTCGCCCCGCGGAAGAGATTGCGATGCGTGGCGTAGACGACGATCGGGACGCTCGCGGTCGCCAGGAACACCATGAACTTGAACGCGAGCACCGGCGTCGCGATCGGCGCCCACACCGCCGCGATTTCGAACAGCTTGACGCTCAGGTCCTGGAACGTGTTCGACGGGTAGCCGGCCATGAAGAACGGGTTGTATCCCCAGAGTTGGCGGCCAGACTCCCAGAACCCGGCCAGTGATCGCAGGTGGTGATAGTGGAGTCCCCAATCGGCGTTGAGGATCGGGTGCTCGGTGAACCAGAACGCCGGGCGATCGAGGAGAAACAGAAGCCCGATGGCGTGCAGCGCGCAGACGAGAGCGAGCAGAGCGCGTCCCCGAACGGCGGCGGCGCTCACCGCGTTCCCGCGTCCATCGGGCGCCCGTCGTCGACCGATGGCCGCGGCCGATGGCCCGTGTGGGCGGCGATCCGCGCGATCGCCGCGACGCAGACGATCGCGTACGGGGCGACGAAGAAGCGGCCGTCGGGCGTCGGGTAGAGGAGAAACCGAGCGGCCATGCATCCCAGCATGAGGAGGATGAGGTCCCGGCGGAGAATCGAGGAAGGGTCGGAGGAATCGCGCGACACGAATCCGACGACGCCCAGGAGCGCGACGAGGAAGAATCGGTCGCCACTCAGTAGGCAGTTGCGACTCGCGGCGGCGAGAACGCCGAAGTACTGGGCGGGCTCGATGGTCGGCTGGAAGAGAGACGGCCGGAGGATGCGCTCCACGAACGAGGCGTAGAAGAGGGCGTTCCACCCAAAACCGCCGGCGAGGCGGTGGATGAGCAAGGCGACGAGCGTGGCGGCCGAGAGCACCGCGATGCCGATACGGAGAGGCATTCGGTATTCCCGGGGAGCGAGAAACATCGAGTAGAGCACGATCCCGCCGAGGTAGACGATGTTGTCGGGGCGCGCGAGGAGCGACAAGCCGAGGAAGAGGGTCGCGAGGCGGAGTCGCCGGTGGACGATGCGGTCCACGCCGACGAGCAGGAGGACGTTCGCCAGCGCGTCCGGCGTGTAGAGGCGGGCGACCTCGAGGCAGCCGCTGACGACGACGACGAGGAACGCGACGAGCGCGCCGGCGACCGGCGAGAAGGCGCGGCGATGGAGCCGGCGGATCATGACGGCCATTCCGGCGGCCGAGACCAGAGAAACGAGCGCGATCGCCGTGACGATCGGCACGGAACACTTGTGGAGGATGTAGACGAGCGCGATGAAGAGCGGGCGGATGCGATTGAGGCCGAGTTGCTCGTGGAAGACGCGCGGGTCCTCGAAGACGCGCCCTCTATACGACCCGCGCGTGAGGGTCGCGAACACCTCCGGCGAGACCGCGCGCTCCACCTCGGCGTAGGTGCGGGCGTGGAGCCGCTCGACATCCCGAGTCTCGATCTCCAAGACGACGCCTGTGTAGGGGATCAGGTCCCAGTTGTACGCGGGGGATCGGGCGGCCAGCGCAAGGGCGGTCGTGACGGCGAGGACGTAGACCCACTCGGCGAGCCGCCGCGCGCTGGCCCCGGCGGAACGACCGTCGGGGAGGAGCTCGGAACCCCGGCTCATCATCTGGGACCCAGCGCGCTCATTCCGGCTTGGGGACGAGAATGGTTCCCGACGCGCCGCGACGCAACTCGAATCCGGCCGGGAACGGAATCAGCGCGAGGACGCTCGCCGAGTCCACCCGATCGAACCCGAGCGGCGCGGCGCCCGCGCCCGCGCGCGCGACGCGGAGCCGTCCCGGGCGGAAGAAGTGCGGGTTCGGGTGCTCGTCCACGAGAGACCGCCCGAACAGCGCCACGCCGTGCCGCGTGCGCGTGAACCGCCATCCTTCCTCCGGCGGCACCTCTCCGGCGGGAATGAACGATACGATGTAGAGATCCTCGGCGGGTAATCGGACGCGTCCGTCGGCGTCCGTCGCGGCGTCCTCGATCGTAATGAGGCGGGCGCGCGGGTCGAAATAGCGGAGCACCGGTCCGTACGCCTCTTCGAGCGTTCGCGTCACGATCAGGTGGTGCGCCGCCCCGGGCAGCGCGGCGGCCGTCTCGCCGAACCGCGCGAACTCTTCGTGGCCTATTTTCATCGACGCGATCGCGAGCGCGCTCGCGAGCGAGCCCGAGGCGAGCACGAGTGCCAGCGCGGTGATGCGTAGGGCGCGCGAACACAACCCCGCGAGGAAGCGCCCGCCGAGGAGGGCGAGAAACGGGAGGAGAGTGAGCAGGTAGTAACTGTGCTTGTGCACTAAAAGGTAGAAGACGGCGAAGGCCGCGGCGGGAGCGAGGGCGAAGAGCGCATCGCGCGACGGGCGTCGCAGCGCGGTCGCGACGCCGAGCGCAAGCGCGACGAAAACGACGGGCGAGAAGGCCCATACCGCTTCCGTCGAGAGAGCGACCCAGTCGGCGCTCCCCGCGGGGAAGGTCGTCGCGGCCGCGGCGCCTCCGGCGACCTCGCGCGCCACGTGCGCGGGATCGCGGAGGGCGTGGTAGCCGTAGTACGCGCCGGGCAGGACGGCCGCGATCGCGGCGGCGCGCCAGCGCGAGCGGTCGCGAAGCCAACCGCGAGCCCCTCTCGTCGCGACCTCCCACAGGAGGACGCCGAGGAGCGCGACCCCCGCGAAGAGCTTCGTGAAGAGCGCGAGACCCGCGAAGAGACCGGCGAGCCGAGATGCGCGCTCGCGCTCGGGCGTTTCCAGCGATGCGCCCGCCGCGTCCATCGCAACTCGGTGGTACCAGTGGAGCGCGAGGACGAGGAAGAGGAGGAACGTCGAATCGGTCTGGATGTTGCGGCCCGTGAGCACCGCAACCGGCGAGACGGCGAGGAGGAGCGCAGCGGCGAGCCCGGCGCTCGCGCCGAAGAGCCGCCGTCCCAGGAAGAAGGTCGCGAGGACGAGCGCGATGCTCGACGCGACCGACACCCCGCGCGCGGCGAGCACCGAGACACCCGCGAGCCGGAAGACCGCGTGCACGAGGTACGGGTAGAGCGGGGGCGTCTCGAGGAAGACGTGCTCGCCGTCCGCCGTCGGCTCGAGGAGCGAGCGCGCGAAGAAGTTTTTCGCGAGGAGGACGTAGTGCGCTTCGTTGTACGCGTGGAACCCGCCGATCGGGGAATCCAGCGAGCAGAGCCGGAGCCCCGCCGCGAGAATCAGCACGAGGACGATCGGCGCGAGCGACGAGAGGCCGCGGCTCATCTCGTCTCGATCACCCGCCCGAGGACTGAGCATTGGCGGGAAGACCTCCTCCACTTGGCCCTCGCTCGATCCTATAGGTCGAAACGATGTTCTTGCCCCGCAGGTCCGGAATCGTGTCTCGCCCGACGACCGCCGCTCCCGAGAGCCGCGCGGCGAGGTAGTGGACGAGCGCCTCCTCCTCGCCCGCGAAGCGCTCGAATACGAGAACGTAGAGGCGGTCGCGATCGGTGAAGAGCGACTGCAATCGGGGCACGAATTCCTCCGGCGTGAACGCGTCGATCCGGAGGACCGGGAGGCGCCGCTCGGAGAAGTAGCGCGCGGAGTGGAAGAGGTTCCAGTCGCGCGCCACGATGGCCGCGCGCGGCTCGCCGTCCTCGCGCTGCCGGGCGCCGATCGCGCGGATCGCCGCGAGTTTCGCGTCGGTTCTCGGCCCCGGAACGAACGTGTTCTCCGCTGCGGTCGCGGCGTCGTGGAGGGGACGCCAATAGGACGCGCGCCAGGCCCACAGGCCCGCGAGAACGAGCGCCGCCACGCCAACGCGCGCGGCGATCCCCGCTGCGCGGGACGAGCGCCTGCCCGCGAGCGCTTCCTTCACGAGGTCCGGCGCTCGCGCCGCGCCGTACAGGAGCGACGGGAAGAGCGCGACCGCGTAACGTACGTTCCCTGGCGGCGCGAGGTCCGTCCGCGGGATCGCCGCGAACCCGACGGCGAGGTGAAGCGTCGCGAACAGCGCCGCGCCGCGCTCGCCTCCGCGCTTCGAGAGGAGGCCGAGCGCGAGGCCGACCCCCGAGAGGAGGAGAGTCAGCGCGGCGAGGATCGTGGCGAGCGCCGGCGGCAGCGGCGGCTCTCCCGTGATCCATCGGATCGCGACCCCTCCCGTCACGAGTTCCGCGAGATCGGTGGGCGGCCGCGCCGCGGAGAGCGCGCGGATCCCTTCGTCGCCGAGGCCGAGGAGGCGTGGAAGGGCCGGCAACACTCCCCGAGCGGCGACGAGAAACACCGCGAAGGCCGCGCCGCCGGCGACGAGCCCGACCCGGAGCGCCGCTCGTGGGGGAGCGCCAGCGCGACCCCGCGCTCGCGCCAGCTCCATGAATCCGGCGACCGCGGCGACCGCGGCGGCCGGCATCGCGAGCCATCCGGTCGGATGGAACGACACGCAGAGCCCCGCGAGGAGGGCGGCCGCCACGAGATACGCTGGGCGATGAGGCGGGGCGCACCACGCCCGCAGGGTGAGAAGCAGAAGGACGACCGATGCCGGAAGGAGCGACGCATCCCATCCGAGCCGGCCGAAGACGAGGAGCGCGGGGTGAACGAGGAGGAGGAGGCCGAAGGTCGCGCCCGCGATGAGGCCCGCGCCCCGCGCCAGCGCGAGCGCGGCGACCGCCGGGACGACCGCGGCGGCGAGCGCCGACGGGAGCCGGAGCGCGGTCGGTGTCGCTCCCAAGAGACGGATCGACCACTCGACCATCCGGACGAAGTAGGGCCCGAAGTACTCTCGCGTCGTGGCCGGATCGTCGCCGCGCGCCATGGCCAGGGCCCCGTACTGGGCCTCGTCTCCGTTGATCCCGGGGATGAACTCGAGGTCCGTGAAGTGGAGGCCCCAGCCGATCGGAACCAAGAGGACGGCGAGGACGATCGACCCCCAGCGCGTCACCCTGGCTGGGCCCTCACCGTCCATTCATTCCGTCTCACGTCGCTCCCGAGTAGCGATAGATCGACACGAGCCGATTCCCGTAGACGCGCTCGAGGTACGGCTTCGATTCGGGCGAGTACGGGCCGAGCCGCCGCTCGATCTCGCCGTGGAAGAGATAGACGATGCCCATCGCGCGCAGGAACGCCTGCTTTTCCTCGTCGCGCTGATCGGTCTCGAAGAACCCTTCGACGGTCGCCTTCTTTTCGTGGACGGAGAGCGTGAGCCCCCAGTGTCCGACGTAGACGGTGTTCCCGGCGATTCCCGGGATGAAGGATCCGGTCGCGAGCGATGAGAGGACGGCGTGATCGGGCCACGTGCTCTCGCGAAGCCAGCGGAACGCGTCCAGGTATTCCCGTCGCAGATAGTATGGGGCGACCCCGCTCCGATAGGCCTTCACGTTTTCCGAGATCATCCAGATGTTCGACGCGGAGAGGAGGAGCGCCGCGGCCGCGGCGAGGACCCCTCTCGGGAGCCGGTCGCGCCGCGCGACGGCGCGCGCCCGCGCAGCGATCCACGCTCGAAGGCGCGAGACGCCGCTCGCGGCGAGCACGCACAGGGGAAGGTGCGCCCCGTGCACGAGACGGCGCTGGAAGCTCGCGGGGGCGTACACGAGCAGCGCGGCCGCCACGATCCACACGAGCGGAAGGAGCCGCCTGTCGTCGCTTCCGCGGAGGAAGTCGCGCGCCCCGAAGGCGGCGAGGGGGAGCAAGAGCCCGAAGCCGAACCCGTAGCCGAGCGGCGACGGCGACGGGGCGTGGACCATCTGCGCCCAGCCGCGGAAGACGGGTTCGGCGAGCGTGATCCATCCGTTGTAGGCGATCGCGGGGAGAGCGCCGGCCGTGACGCACGAGAGCCAGATCGCGGCGCCGCGTCGATCGCGCCCTCCGTCGCCGCGCCGCCGGAGTGACACGAGGACCGTCCAAGCGGCCCCGACGACGAGCACGGTCACGACGTCGTACGGGTGGATCCAGGCGAGCGCGAAGCTGGCGCCGGTCGGAGCGGCCATCCGGCCGGGCGTCGGCTTCTGCGACGGGCCCGGCGCCCCGCGAAAGATCACGAGCATGCACGCGAGGCTCGCGACGAAGAGCGGCGATTGGTAGAGACTCATGAACGTGATCGACTCGGGAATGCCGAGGTCCGTCGATGGCAGGTCCCAACGGCGCGCGAGCCACCCCAGGCCCGACGAGAACGCGACGAGGAGGAGCGCGACCCGCCGCGTTCCGACGTCGGCGTGCAGACGCGCGATCCAGTGGTACGCGATGACAAGGAGCACCGCGGAGAGGAGGACGCGGAACGCGTGATACGTGACGGGCGGCGAGAGGCCGGAGAGGCGCGAAATCCATCCGCCGACGAGAAAGAGGGGAAGGAAGAGGACCCGATCGTGCGACTCGGTCGTGAACCGGTCGCGAAAGAGGAGATTCCCCCGGGCCCCCTGATCCATCCAGGAGAGATAGGTGTAGAGGTCCTGCGCATCGAGGCGGTTATTCCAGAGGAACACCTTGCCGGGCGGCGTGACGCAAAGCGCGTAGACCAGCGGGAGGATCGTGGCGAGGAGGCAGATCGCCGAAACGGCTCCGACCCACCGCCACTCGGACCTTGCGACCACGCCCGGACGAGAGGCGGTGGCAGCGGCCGGCGCGTCGTCCCCGTCCCTCGTCACCTCGGAGCGCCCCGCCCCTCGAGCCGGTACTCGTGGATCTTTCGGTAGAGGGTGCGCTCGCCGATACCGAGGAGCCGCGCCGCGCGCCGCCGGTTTCCGCCGGTCCGCTGGAGCGCGCGCGCGATCGCGTCACGCTCGAGTTCCGCGAGCGTGAGCGGAGGATCGCCGCGCGCCCCCGGGCCGCCGCCAAACGCGCTCGCCGCGGCGCCGCCGCCCCCGCTCCCCGCCGCCCCCGCGGCGCCCCCGCCCGCCTCCAGGGTCTCCGGCACGTCGGTCACGATCGGCTCCACCATCTCGCTGTACGCCGCGAGCTCGCGCGCCGCGCTCGACGCGAACTCCGAGCCCGCGGCGCGACCGAGCTGCTCCGCGCGCCCCGCGGCGAGGTGCGCCTTGATCTCCGCCACCTCGGCGCGCAGCGCGAGGAGCGTCCGATAGAGAAGCTCGCGGTCCCCCTCGTCTCGCGGCCCGCTCACCACCGCCGGAAGGTTCCCGCCGCGCCGGATCCGCCGCCCGACCGTCTCCTCGATCAGTTCGGGGCCGATCTCGCGTCCCGCGTACAGGACCGAGACCTTCTCGACGAGGTTTCTGAGCTCGCGGATATTGCCGGGCCAGTGGTGCGACAGGAGAAGGTCGATCGCCTCCCTCGCGAAGCGCACGGGCCGAAGATCGTTTTCGCGCGCGACCGCGGCCGCGAAGCGCGCGACCAAGTGCGGTATGTCGTCGCGCCGCTCGCGCAGCGGCGGGATGTCGATGTGGATCACGTTCAGGCGGAAGAAGAGGTCGCGCCGGAAGCGCCCCGCCTCGACCGCGCTCTCGAGATCGATGTTCGTCGCGGCGACCAGCCGCACGTCGACCTCGATGTTGCGCATCCCGCCGACGCGGAGGAACCGCGACTCCTCGAGCACGCGCAGGAGCTTTACCTGGATGCTCGTGGGCATCTCGCCGATCTCGTCGAGGAAGAGCGTCCCCTTGTTCGCCAGTTCGAACCGCCCCGCGCGCGCCGCGTGCGCCCCGGTGAAAGCGCCTCTTTCGTGCCCGAAGAGCTCGCTCTCGAGCACGCCCTCCGGGAGCGCCCCCGCGTTCACGGCGATGAACGGCCCGTCCCGCCGCGGCGAGAGGTCGTGGATCGCGCGCGCGACGAGCTCCTTTCCCGTCCCGCTCTCTCCAGTCAACAAGACATTGAGCTTCGTCGGCGCGACCTGCTGGACGACCTGCTTGATTTGCCGTATTGGCTCGGTCTCGCCGATGATCTGGTCGAGGGCGCGGCTCACCTGCCGCTGCCGGTACGCCCCCGCGAGCGTCGAGACGATCTCGGCGGTCTTGTCGATCGGGAGAAGGATCGTGTCGGGGGGGAGGTCGATCGGCGGCGGCCCCGCGCCCGGCTCGCGGAGCAACACGGGGAGGAGGTCCTCGCCCCGCCGCACCCCTTTTCGCAGGAGCCGCTCGCCGTGCGTCTCCTCCATCGCTTCCGGCACGGCGACGATCGGGTACGATCCCTCGCGGAGCGCCTTCAGGATCTCTTGACCTCCCCGCACGAAGCGCACGGGGACGCCTTCCTCCTCGAGCCCGCGTCGCACGGCGTCGAGCCGTCCCGCCGGGTCGTCGGCGAGGAGGATCTCGGGTCTCGAACTCTGGGTCGGAGCGCTCATCTTTACCCCTGTGTCAGATTGGCAGTCCAGCGTCCACTTTCTAACACGGGACGCCTCCTGGCGCAAGACCCCCCGGCCGCCGCGTGGAAACCGGCCGGCCGGCCGCGCTCTCAGTAGAGAATTGTCTTGACTGGCGAGACGCGTATGCTATCTTGCTGGCCGTAAACGCCCGATTTCACGGAGCATAACTGGAGATAGACTAGTCCTTTACCCTGCCCATGGGGCTACCCGGCGCCCGGGGCAGGTGCCCGCGAAAGGTTGTGGAACGGATGACCCGGGTCAAGGTCAAGGAAGGCGAGTCGATCGACAAGGCGATCCGCCGTTTCAAGAAGAAGTGCGAGAAGGACGGGATCGTCCAGGACATGCGCAAGAAGGCGCGCTTCCTCAAGCCGAGCGAGAGGAGGCGCAAGAAGATGCTCAAGGCCGAGAAGCGCCGCCGCACCGAGGAGGAGCGCTGAGTCAGTCCGAGCGGCGTCGGGAGGGAAGCGAAACGATCGTCAAAGCCTGAATCACCAGCCTGAATCTACCAGTCGCGCGTTTCGATCGACGGTTGGGTGGGTTCTCTAAGGCCACAAACCAACTTCACCCCGAGGAGGTCTTGGCCGTGAGAAAGGGAGCGCCTGGAATGATCGTGCAGGAGCAGGAAGATCGTTCACTTCTGATCAAGAACCGAAGTTCGAGCACCTACGACATTCTCATCAGGAAGGCGGAGAAGGAAGGCCGGCTGAACGGCCGGCACCGCTGCCCGATCTGCGGGATGCGCTACCATGGCGTGGCGGAAGCCGACGCGTGCTGCGAGCGCGTGAGGGAGCGGTTCTAGAACTCCCCGAGAGGAAGCGAAGTCGACATGCCGAAGATGAAGTCGAACCGGAGCGCGGCGAAGCGCTTCAAGATCACGAAGAGTGGAAAGGTCCTCCGTCGGAAGGCGTTCAAGCGCCACCTCCTGACGGGCAAGAGCCGCAAGACGAAGCGGAACCTCCGCCGCGCCGGAGTGCTCGAGTCCGGCGACGCGAAGCGGATGACCCGCCTCCTCGAAGTCTAGCGACGGTGCACGCGCTTCCGTTTGGGCGAGGGGCGCGCATCGCGCTCTTCGCTCTCCCGATCCTCGCGCTCGCGGCGGTGGCTGCGATCGTCTCCTCCGCCGGCGGCCAGGCCACGCCCACAGACTCCGCCGCGTCCGCGCGACTCGCGATCGAGCAGATGATCAAGGCGATCCAGGACGGCAACACGCCGATCCGCGATCGCATGTTCTTCAAGCTGCGCATCATCGGGAAGGAGTCGGTGGCACCGCTCGTCGAGACGCTCGCGCACGCCGATCCCCGCGTGCGCGACTACGCGGCGTTCACGCTCTCGTTCATCGACGACGACCGCGCGGTGGATCCGATCCTCAATCTCTTCCACAACGATCCCGAGATCTCGGTGCGCGCGCAGGCGGCGCGCGCGCTCGGCCGGATGGAGGAGCAGCGCGCGATCGATCCGCTGATCGCGGCGCTCAAGAGCGACCGCACCGAGATCCGGCAGGACGCCGCGTACGCGCTCGGCCTCATCGGGGATCCGCGGGCGAACGCGGCGCTCCAGGCCCTCGAGATCGACCCGAACGAGGTGGTCCGCTTCATGGCGAAGGACGCCCTCGCGCGGATCGACCGCGCCGTGAAGCGGAAGGCGGCCGAGAAGAAGTAGCGCCCGCGGCGCACCGCTCGCGGCACGCCACCGGAGTCGCATGGCCCGCCGGCTGATCCTCTTCCCCCTCTTCGCCGTCTCGGGCGCCGCCGCTCTCGTCTACGAGACGCTCTGGCTCCGGACGCTCGTCCTCACGTTCGGCTCGACCGTCTTCGCGCTCGGGACGATCCTCGCCGCGTTCATGGGGGGGCTCGCCGCGGGGAGCCTCGTCATCGGGCGCGCGACCACGCGCCATGCGAACCCGCTCCGCCTGTACGGGATGCTCGAGGTGGGGGTCGGGCTGTCGGCGCTCGCGCTCCCCGTGCTCTTCGCCGGCGCGCGCGGCGCCACGGTCGCCCTCTTCCCCGACTGGCCGGAGGGGAACGCGCTCTTCCCGATCTTCCGGTTCGTCGTCTCGTCCGCGATCCTGCTGATCCCGACGTTCCTCATGGGCGGGACGCTCCCCGCGATGACGCGGCTCTTCGTCACGGCGCGCGAGGACCTCGGGCGCGAGGGGGGGCTCCTCTACTTCGCGAACACGGCCGGGGCGGTGGTCGGGACGCTCGCGGGCACGTTCGCGCTGCTTCCAGCGCTCGGGATGGCGGGGACGAACCGGGTCGCGGTCGCGGCGAACCTCGCGGTGGGGGTCGCGGCGCTCGCGCTGTCGCGGCGCGCGATGACCGCGCCGGCCGCCGAGGCGGAGTCGCGGGGCGCGGAAGCGATCGCTCCGCCGTTCGACCCCGCCGCGTCGCCCGCCGAGGAGCCTCCCGCGGCGATCGCACCGCACGCGCCGCGGGCCGTGTCCTTCGACGGGACGCCGCGGGTCAGCCCCTCCGGCGTGTACGCCCTCTACGCGATCGGCGGGTTCGCCGCGCTCGCGCTCGAGGTCGTCTGGACGCGCGCCCTCCTCCTCACGCTCGGCACGACCGTCTACGCGTTCTCGACGATGCTCGCGACATACCTCCTGGGCCTCGCGCTCGGCGGGCTCCTCGGCGCTCGGCTCGCGTCCCGCTCGCGCGCCCCGGAGCGCGTCCTCGCGCTCCTCTACCTCGGCGCGGGGATCGCGGTCCTCGTCGGGAACCGATTCCTCGGCACGCTCCCGCTCCGATACCTCCGCCTCCAGTTCCAACTCGGCCTCGACTGGAACGCGAGCCTCCTCGTGAAGTTCTTCCTCGCCTTCCTCATCATGCTCCCGCCGACGTTCCTCCTCGGCGCGGCGTTCCCCGTCGCACTGCGCCTCGTGGGGCGGTCGGTCCGCGAGTCGGGGGCCGCCATCGGCCGTCTCTACGCCGCCAACACGACCGGCTCGATCCTCGGCTCCTTCCTCGGCGCGGTGCTCTTCATCCCGCTCTTCGGCCTCGAAAAGGGGCTCGTCGCCGTCGCGGCGCTCTTCCTCGCGGTCTCGCTCGGGCTCCTCGCCCTCGCGCGCTCGCGCGCGCTCGTCCCGGCCGCCGCCGTCGCCGCGCTCGCGCTTCTCGGGAGCGCCCTCCTCCCGGAGTGGGACCGCTACCTCATGCGGAGCGGCGTCTACGTCTACGCCTCGCGCTACCGCCAGATCGACGATTTCCTCCGCGCGCGGCGAGACTACCAGATCCTCTTCTACGAGGAGGGCCCCGAGGCGACGGTCGCCGTCGTGGACGGCCAGAAGTATCGTTATCTGCAGATCAACGGGAAGACGGACGCGTCGACGGGGAAGGACATGATCACGCAGGTGATCTCGGGGCACCTGCCGCTCCTCTTCCACGACAACCCGAAGAAGGTGCTCGTGATCGGGCTCGGCTGCGGCGTCACGCTCGGCTCCGTCGAGCGTCACCCCGTGGAATCGATCCGATGCCTCGAGATCGCGCCGGAGGTCGTCGAGGCGGCGGCGCTCTTCTCGGAGGCGAATGGCGGCGCGCTCGAGGATCCGCGAGTCGCGATGACGATCGGCGACGGGCGGAACTTCCTTCTCCACACGCGCGAGACGTTCGACGTCATCGTCTCCGAGCCGTCGAACCCGTGGATCGCCGGAATCGGCAACCTCTTCACGCGCGAGTTCCTGCGTTTGGCGCGCGCGCGCCTCGCGCCGGGCGGCGTGATGTGCCAGTGGACGAACCTGTACGACCTCTCCGAGAGCGACCTCGCGATCATGCTCGCCACGTACCGCGAGACGTTCCCGCACGGCGCGATCTTCCTCTCGCACCTGGGCGACCTCCTGCTGATCGGCACCGAGAAGCCGCCCTCTCTCGGGTTCGAGACGCTCCTCCACCGCCTCGACGACGAAGGAATCCAGAAGGACCTCCGCCGCGTCGGAATCACGACCGTCTACGACCTCCTCGGGAACTTCGTCACCGACTTCGGCCATCTCGGGCCGCTCGCTCCGGCCGAAACGCCGATCCACACCGACGACCGGGCGCAGCTCGAGTTCTCCGCTCCGAAAAACCTCTACACCGACTTCACGCGCGCGCACCTCGCGCGGATCGTGCCGCTCCAGCATCCCATCCTTCCGCTCGTCGCGGGGATCCCGGAAGACACGGTCGGTGTGGAAATCCGCCGGGCCTTCACATCGTCCGCCGTCGCGAGGAACTTCTTCCTCCAGGGGACGCTGCAGGCCGGATCGGGGGAGATCGTGTCGGCCGTTCGAAGCCTGCGGGAGGCGAACCGCCTCGCGCCCGACGAGAGGAACATCGCCGAGACGTTCGCGGAGTATCTCGCGCTCGAGGGGACCGGGCTTCAGTCGATGGGCGACTTGGACGGCGCGATCGCGCGGTTCCGCGAGGCGGTCGCGGCGGAACCGAAGGACGCGCGCTACCCCCTCTACCTCGGCCGCGCGCTCGTGCCGAAAGACCCCAATCAGGCCGTCGACGTGCTCGGCGAGGCGGTGCGGCTCGACCCGAAACTCCCCGAGGCGCGGCGGGCGCTCGCTCAGGCCCTCTCGGTGTCGGGCCGCGAGCGCGAGGCGCGCTTCCACCTCGGGGTCCTCATCGAGGCGCGCCCCGACGACGCGCCGCTCCTCCTCGAGCGGGGGAACATCTCCGCGAAGGAGGGCGACTTCGGGACGGCGATGCAGGACTACCTCCGCGCGCTCGCCGTCGAGCCGCGGCTCCGCGAGGCGCGCGTGAACCTCGCGTTCGCGTACGCGCAGACCGGGAATCCGGAGAAGGCAATCGCCGAGTACCGCGTCCTCTTCCGCGAGAAACCGGACGACGTCCCCGTCCTTTTCAATCTCGCGACGCTCACGGCGCGGGTGGGCGAGCGCAAGGAGGCGACGCGCCTCTGGGAGGAATTGGTGCGGCTCCAGCCGAACAACGAGGAGTTCCGGAGGAACCTCGCGCTCGTGAAGGAGGGCTCGTGAAGGACGCCCGTGCCGCGACCGCTGGGCGCGCGCGGTACGCCGCCGCCGTCGCGCTCGCGGCCGCGCTCACGGCGACGCCGTTCGCGCGCGACGGCGCCGCGGCCGGGGCGCGCCTCTCCGCGGAGGAGCGCGCCGGGCTCGCGCTCCTCGATTCGATCGAGGCCGCGCAGCGCACGCTCACCGATCTCTCCGCGCGTTTCACGGAGACGGCGTTCCAGGCCGTCTTCGAGGAGAGCCTCACGTCGCGCGGCGAAGTCTTCTTCCGGAAACCCGGGCGGCTCCTCCTTCGCTACGCGGCCCCCGACTCGAGCCTCCTCGTCGTGAACGAGCGGACGGTCTGGCTCTATCACGTCCCGAACCGGCAGGCGCACCGCTTCCGGTTGAGCGAGGAGTCGACCGCGTACGGTCTCCTGTTCGGGTTCGGCGGCTCGTTCCGCGACGCGCGGAAACACTTCCGGTTCCTGGCCGAGAAGGCGGCGACGCGTCACGGCGAGCGCGTCCTCCGCGCGGTGCCGATCGCGGAGAGCCCCGCCGCCGAGGACCTCGAGGAGATCGTCGTCGCGATCGACCCGAAGCGGTGGCTCCCGGTGCGCACGCGATTCCGCGAGAAGGGGGGCGACGAGCGGCTCTTCGTGTTCGAGGAAGTCCGGCGAAATCCCGGCGTGCGGGAGGACCTCTTCTCGTTCACGCCGCCCGAGGGCGTCGAGGTGTTCGACATGGAGTCCGAGTGAAGGCGATGGACTACGTGGCCGCCGTCGCTCTCCTCGACCGCTTCGTGAACTTCGAGCAGACCCCGGCGCCGGCGGGCGGGCGCTCGTGGGACCTCGACGCGTTCCGCCTCTTCCTCGGCGACCTCGGGTTTCCCGAGCGGGCGTTCCCCTCGGTGCTCGTCGCGGGCACGAAGGGGAAGGGCTCCGTCGCGACGCTCGTGGCCGGTGCGCTCTCCGCGGCCGGCCATCGGGTCGGCCTCTACACGTCGCCGCATCTCGCGTCGCTCCGCGAGCGGATCGCGGTCGACGGCGCGCCGATCTCCGAGGCGGAGTTCGCGGAGCGGATCGCGGGGATCGCGCCCGCCCTCGAGGGGCGCGACGGGGTCGCGGCCTCGTTCAGGACGTGGTTCGAGATCGTCACCGCCGCCGCGTTCCTTCATTTCCGCGCCGCGCGCGTCGACGTCGCGGTCCTCGAGGTCGGCCTCGGCGGCCGGCTCGACGCGACGAACGTCGTCGATCCCGAGATCTCCGTCGTGACGTCGATCTCGCTCGACCACACGAGGACGCTCGGCTCGACGCTGGAGGAGATCGCGCGCGAGAAGGCCGGGATCCTGCGCGACGGCGGCGTGGCCGTGTTCGCCCCGCAGCCGCCGGAGGCGCGGCGCGTCCTCTCGAGCGAGGCGCGCCGCCGCTCGGCGACCGTCTTCGAGGCGGGGCGCGACTTCACTTGGCGCGAGCTCGGTGCGGAGCCGCGCGGCGGTCTCTTCGACTACGCGGGGGAGAGGCGCCTCGAGGAGGTCCGGCTCGGCCTCGCGGGCGCGTTCCAGTTCGAGAACGCGGCGGTCGCGCTGCGCGCGATCGAGGCGCTCGGCGCGAGCGGGTTTCCGGTCGGCGAGAGCGCCATCCGCTCCGCGTTCGCCGCCGCCCGCTGGCCCGGGCGCTTCGAGGTCTTCCCCGGCGAGCCGACGATCCTCCTCGACGGCGCGCACAACCCGTACTCCGTCCAGGTGCTCGTGCGCTCCATCGGACGCATCTTCCCCGGACGGCGGGTCGTCGCGCTCTTCGCCGCCTCGCGCGACAAGGACCAGACCGGGATGCTCGCCGCGCTCGCCCCCGCCGTCTCGCGCGTCGTCTTCACCGAGGCGTCGGCGCTCCGCGCGGCGCCGGCGCCGGCGCTCCTCGCGCTCTCGCAGGGCGTGGCGCCCGTGCGGCCCGCCGAGGCGGTCCCGTCGCCGCTCGACGCGCTCACCCGCGCCCGCGCGATCGCGGAGCCCGACGATCTCCTCCTCGTCACCGGCTCGCTCTACCTCGTGGGCGCCGTGCGCGAGGCGCTGCTCGCCGAAGCGGAGCCGGTTGCCGCTCCCCGCGACGCGGTGCTACATTCGCTGCGAGACGGATCGATGCTCCACCCACCCACGCGGGGCCGCGCATGAGGCCGCTCGATCTCATCCACGACTGGAACCCCGTCGCCGAGCGGGACGACGCCGCGCGCCCGTGCCGCGTCGTCTTGAACGACGAGACGCTGCGCGACGGCCTCCAGTCGCCTTCGGTCACGGACCCGGAGCCCGAAGAGAAGCTCCGCATCCTCCACCTCATGGATGCGCTCGGGATCGGTGCCGCGGACATCGGCCTCCCGGGCGCCGGGCCGCGCGCGAAGGAGTCCGCGCTCCTCCTCGCGAAGGAGATCGCGCGAGAAGGCCTGCGGGTCGCTCCGAACTGCGCGGCGCGGACGATGATCCGCGACATCGACCCGATCCTCGAGGTCTCCGAGGCGGCGGGGATCCCGATCGAGGCCGCGACGTTCATCGGGTCGAGCACCATCCGACAGTACGCCGAGGGATGGGACATCGACCGGCTCCTCATGCACACGGAGGAGGCGGTCTCCTACGCCGTCGGGAAAGGGCTCCCGGTCATGTACGTGACCGAGGACACGACGCGCGCGGCGCCCGACACGCTGCGGCGCCTCTACACGACGGCGATCGAGTGCGGCGCGCGTCGCATCTGCATCGCGGACACGGTCGGACACGCCTCGCCCGAGGGGACTCGCGCGCTCGTCGCGTTCATCCGCGATGTCGTCGCCGACACGGGCGAGGACGTGGGGATCGACTGGCACGGGCACCGCGACCGCGGGTTCGGCGTCGCGAACGCGATCGCCGCGTGGGAGGCGGGCGCCGAGCGCCTCCACGCGACGGCGCTCGGCATCGGCGAGCGCGTCGGCAACACCGAGATGGACCTCCTCCTCGTGAACCTCCGACTCATGGGCGCGATCGACAACGACCTCTCGAGGCTCCCCGAGTACTGCGAGACGGTCGCGCGCGCGTGCGGCGTGCCGATCCCGTGCAACTACCCGGTCGTCGGGAGCGACGCGTTCCGCACCGGCACCGGCGTCCACGCGGCGGCGATCATCAAGGCCGAGCAGAAGGGGGACGAGGGGCTCGCGGACTACGTCTACTCGGGCGTCCCCGCGCACCTGTTCGGGCTCTCGCAGGAGATCGAGGTCGGGCCGATGAGCGGCGAGTCGAACGTGGTCTACTGGCTCACGAAGCGCGGGCGGGCGGCGACCGCGGAGGTCGTCGCGCGCATCCTCGCCGCGGCGAAGTCCTCGAAGCGCACGCTCACCGAGCAGGAGATCGAGAGTCTCCTCTCCTCCTGAGGGCCCCGTGCGGCGCCGGGACCTCATCGTGATCTTCGTCGCCGCGCTCCTCGCGCGGCTCGTCTACCTCTGGCAGCTCCGCGGCTACGACCTCGCGGACGTCCTCATCCTCGACCCGCGCGCGTACGACGGCGAGGCGCGCCGCATCCTCGCCGGCGGCGCGTTCCCGCACGCGTTCTACCAGGCGCCGCTCTACGCCTACTTCCTCGCGGGAATCTACGCGCTCTTCGGGCACGGCTTCCTCGCGGTCCGCGTCGCGCAGGGCCTCCTCGGGGCCGCATCCGTCGCCCTCACCGCCGACCTCTCGGCCCGCCTCTTCGGCAGGACCGCCGGCGCTCTCACCGCGGTCCTCGCCCTGCTCTACGGGGTCTTTCCGTTCTACGACGCGCAGATCATGAAGACTTCGCTCACGATCTTCCTCTCCGTGGCCCTTCTCTGGCTCCTCGAACCGGGTCGACGCGGCTCTCTCGGCGCGGCGCGCTCGCTTCTCTCGGGGCTCACGCTGGGCCTCGGCATCCTCACGCGCGAGAACCTCCTCCTCTTCGTTCCGTTCGGCGCGTTCCTCGTGTGGATCGCGGGCCGGAACCGCCGCGGCGCGGTCCTGTTCGTGGCCGCTACCCTACTCACGCTCCTCCCCGTGACGCTCCACAACCTGCGCGCGAGCGGCGAGTTGATCCTCGTCACCTCGCAGGGCGGGCAGAACTTCTACATCGGGAACCACGCGCAAGCCACGGGCACCTACGCGAACCCTGCGTTCGTGCGCCCCGACCCGCAGTTCGAGCGGGCCGACTTCCACGCGGAGGCCGAACGGCGCGCCGGGCGACGGCTCTCCGCGAACGAGGCGTCGACCTTCTGGTACGTCGAGTCGCTCAAGGAGATGCTGGACGACCCGGGCCGCTCGGTGCGACTCTTGGGGACGAAGTTCCTCATCTTCCTCGGAGGGATCGAGCTGCCCGACAACGAGAGCCTCTACGCGTTGCGCGACGCGGTGCCGATCCTTCGATTCCTGCCGCTCTCGTTCGCGGTCTTGACGCCGCTCGCGATCCTCGGGTGGATCATCACGCGGGCGCGCCGGCGCGAGATGCTCTTCCTCCACGTCTTCGTCCTCGTGAACCTGGCGACGCTCGTCCTCTTCTTCGTGGTGTCTCGCTATCGGGTCGCCGTCGCGCCGGTCTTCATGATCCTCGCCGCGCCGGCGCTGCTCGCACTCGCGGGCTGGGCGCGGCGCGCCGAGCCGCGCCCCCTCGCCCTCTCGGGCCTCCTCGTGCTCGGCGCGATGGCGCCCTGCTCGCTCCCGGACCTCGCCGGCTTCGACCCGCGCGACTACCGCTCGGTGAACCATTTCGCGAACCGCGCGCGGATGTTCGCGAGCGCCGGCCGGAACGCGGAGGCGATCGAGGCGTACCAGGCGGCGCTCCGGCAGAACGACCAGGTCGCGGTCCTCCACTACGAGTTGGGGACGCTCTTCGTGAAGGAGGGACGGCTCGCGGAGGCGCGCTCGGAGATGGAGCGCGCGGTCGCGATCCGCCCCGAGTCCCCGAACACGCGGAACGACCTCGGCATCGTTCTCGCCGAGTTGGGGGAGGCGGGGCGCGCGGAGGGACAGTTCGTCGAGGCCGCGCGGCTGTCGCCCGAATGGGAGGCGCCGCTCGGGAACCTCGCGCGGCTCTACGAGACGCGCGGGGACAGCGCGCGCCGCGCGGAGGTGCTCGAGCGGATCGCCGCGATGCGCCGGAGCGCGGCGATGAGGGAGCGCCGGTGAGGCGCGCGCGCCGTGGGCCCGCCCGGCCGCTCGCCGCGCTCGCGGCGGCGGCGATCGCGCTCGCGTGGCTGGTCGCGCTGGCCGCGGCGGGCGACGCGGCGCGCGCGGGCGGGGGCGCGGCCGCGCCCGCCCTCTGGGAGCTCACCGAGGGCGAGCTCGACGCGCGGCTCGCGCGCTGGCAGACCGAGCACCCGGACCTCGACGCGCGGATCCGCGCGATCCTCCTCGCGCGGCTCGGGACGCCGGTGCGCCTCGGCTGCCTCGGGGAGGAGGCGCCGCCCGACACCGAGCCGGTCTTCCGGCTCGACGAGGCGGACTGCACGGTGCTGGTCCTCACGACCGCCGCGCTCGCCCACGCGCGCACGCTCGAGGAGGCGGTGCGGAACATGGCGCTCGCGAACTACCGCGAGGTGGAGGGCGAGCGCCCCATCACCTACGAGACGCGCCTCCACTTCACCGAGGATCGGCTCGACGCGTCGCCCTACTTCCGCGACATCACGGCGGAGGTCGTCCCCGAGAGCCTCCTCGCCACCGTGACGCTCACCCTCAACAGAAAAGACGGCGGCGAGCGGCTCCTTCCGATCGCCTGGGAGCGGCCGATCACGCTTCGCTACCTGCCCGCGTCCCGCGTCACGCCCGCGCTTCTCCGCTCGCTCCCACGGCTCGCCGGCGTCGCCCTCGTGAAGAAGGCGACGCTCCCGATCGGCCTCGCCGTGGCGCACGAGGGAGTCCTCCTCGACGGCGATCGCTTCATCCACGCGTCGTCCGAGGACCGTAGAGTGGTCAGAGTTTCGTTCCGGGAATACCTGGCGAAACACGGCCGCTTCGACGGGCTCGTCTTCTACGAGTTCCGCTAGAGCGCTCGGCGCGCGGCTCGGCTTCCTCGGTCCGCGGGCACGCTCCGCGGCCTCCCGGCCGCTCGCTCCCGCACGCTTCGCCGCCCGCTGCTCCGCGACGCTTCGCGTCGCGGTCGGCGGGCACCCGGCGAAGTCGTGAGGGACCCGCGGACCGAGGAAGCCGAGCCGCGCGAGCGATGATCGCGGCGGCCCGTTCGTAAGGCCGGTTACAGCGACCGACCGACGCGCGGCACTATAGTCGGCCATGAACGTGGTGGAGGGCACCCAGGAGGCCGGGAGGACGACCCGGCCGCTCCCGAACAACCTGCGAGAGGGGTGACCATCATGCGGAGTCAGAGGGAACTCGAAAACACGCCCGATCGGCACGAGGAGGAGTGGGAGGAAAGCGGTGGGTCCAACGACGCGCGGAGACGGGACGACCCGGACGTCCTGACGATCTACCTGCGCTCCGTGCGGCGCATTCCGCGACTGAAGGCCGGAGAGGAGTTCGAGCTCTCGCGGCGGTTTCTGCGCGGTGACCAGCGCGCGAAGGCGCGCATGATCGTCTCGAACCTGCGTCTCGTGATCTCGATCGCGAAACGCTACCAGGGCCTCGGACTCTCGCTCCCGGATCTCGTGAGCGAGGGGAACCTGGGCCTGATCCGCGCGGTCGAGAAGTTCGACCCCAACCTGGGCTTCCGGTTCTCGACGTACGCCTCGAAGTGGATCCGTCAAGCCGTGACGCGCGCGCTCGTGAACCAGAGCCGCACGGTGCGCATGCCCGCGAACGTCGTCGAGCTCGTCCGGCACTACTACGCGGTCGAGCGCCGCATGGAGCAGAGCGAGGGACGCCGGATCCCGCACGGGGAGATCCTCGCGCGGATGCGCCTCGCGCCCCTGCGCGCCGCGGAAGTGCTGAACGCCGCGAGGCCGCTCCTTCTGCTCGACTCGCCGGTCGGCGACGACCCGGGCCTCGCCGTGAGCGACGTGATCGAGGATCGGACCGGCGCGCTCCCGCGCCCCGACGCGAAGTACCTCTTGCGGCGCGAGGTCGCGGAACTCATCGAGACGCTGGAGACGCGCGAACGCAAGATCCTCGTCCTGCGCTTCGGCCTCTCCGGGCGCGATCCGATGACCCTCGAGGAGATCGGCCGGGTTCTCAACCTCACGAAGGAGAGGATCCGCCAGATCGAGAAGAAGGCGCTCGGAAAGCTGCGCGCGCTCGTGGAGCAGGTGGAGGGGCGGGGGCCGGCGGCGGCCACCTTCCAGCAGGCGGGGTAGGCGAGCGCGCGTCGAGCGCTCGGGGGATCGCGGGACGACCCCGCGCGGTCGGGGCGCGGGTTTAGCCCGCGAGCGCCTCGGCCCAGGGACCGGGCCCGGGGATCGGCGTGCGGCGCGCGCCGACCGCGAGGTGCCACCACCACCGCGCGACGAGCGACGCCTTCGGGACCCGGGCGAGATCGAACTGCCCCGCGAAGCTCCGGATGAACGCGAGCCGCAGGTCCTCGTTCCTCTCCTGGAACGAGTAGAGCGTCCAGAACAGGCGGCCGTAGAAGAGGTCGGCGAGGCGCCGCGAGAGACGCAGGTCCCGCCCCATCGGCGAGCGCGCGACGCGCGCTCCGTAGTCGGCGAATCGGAAGTCGTCCGCGCCGTACGCCGCCGCGATCGACTCCGCGACGAGCCGCCCGTACTCGAAGCTCTGCCAGATCCCTTCCCCGGTCAGCGGATTGACCCCCGCCGCGCTCCCCGCCAGGAGGACGCCGGGCCGCGCGATCGGCGCGCGCGGGTCGTACTCGACGTCGGGGTAACTGCGCAGACGCGCCGCGCGCGGGTCGTGGCCGCGCCGCGCGACGTGATCCGCGAGGAGCGCGAGGAGACGCCCGCGCGACGGCTCTCGCGCCGACGCGTTCCGGTGGAAGATCCCGCAGTTCATGTGCGGCTCGCCCGCGATCCTCGACGGAAAGTCCCAGACGTAGCCCTCGACGCCGGACGGCACCGGCGTGTAGTCGAAGGTGAAGGCCCCGTCGAGGAAATCGCGCGTCTCCCCCTCGCGGACGGGGAACTCGAGCTGGTGCAGTCGCGCGTACGCGCGCGGCTCGGGGAGGCCGGCGAGACGGCGCGCGAGGCTTCCCGCGCCGTCCGCGCCGACGACGACGCGCGGCGCGAGCGTCCGGCGCGTCGTCCGCGCGCGCGGCCGGCCGTCCTCGCACGCGAGCGCGACGAGCCCCTCGCCCTCAGCGACCTCGATCCCGCGCTCGCGAGCGACACCGAGGAGCATCGCGTCGAACTCGGCGCGGCGCACGACGCGGCAAGCGCCCGGGACGTGATACGACGAGAGCCGCTCGCCGAAGCGATACCGCACGATGTCGGTCGCGACCGATGGGACCGTGACGCGCACGCCCATCTCGTCGAGCGCGGCGAGCGCGCGCCCCGACAGGCCGCCCCCGCACGGCTTCTCGCGCGGGAAGACCTTCTTGTCGACGAGGAGGACGCGGTCGCGGAGCGACGGCAGGAGCCGCGCGAGGTGGATCGCCGTCGACGCGCCCGCGGGCCCGCCGCCGACGATCAGGATCTCATGAGACATCGGAAGGATGGTGCCGAAGGGGGGATTTGAACCCCCACAGGCGCAAGCCCACATGACCCTGAATCATGCGCGTCTGCCAGTTCCGCCACTTCGGCACGCGAACCATCGAGAGCGAATCGGCGCCCATCGTACGCGTCGCGGAACGCCGCTGTCAACGCGCCCGTCCCGGGCTTTCCGCCTTGAAGCGCTCCGGGCGGCTCTGATAGCGTGAACGATTCGAATGAAGGACGCGGGCCGCAAGATCGTCTGCCAGAACCGAAAGGCGCGGCACGACTACGAGATCCTCGAGACGGTGGAGGCGGGGATCGCGCTCACGGGGACCGAGGTGAAGTCGATGCGCGACGGGCGCGTGAACCTCACGGACGCGTACGCGCGAATCGAGGACGAGGAGGCCTTCCTCCACAACATGCACGTGAGCCCCTACGAGAACGGCGGCCGGTTCAACCACGAGCCGACGCGGACGCGGAAACTGCTCCTGCACAAGGGCGAGATCCGCAGGCTCTTCGGGAAGGTGCAGATCAAGGGCCTCACGCTCGTGCCGCTCGCGGTCTACTTCCAGAGGGGGAAGGTGAAGGTCGAGATCGGCGTCGCGCGCGGGAAGAAGCAGGTCGACCGGCGCGAGGACGTGGCGACGCGCGAGGCGAAGCGGGAGATGGAGCGCGCGATGAAGCGCGACCGGCGGAAGTGAGGCGCGCGCGGCCCAGCGGCGCTCGCGCGGCGCTCGCGAGCGCGCTCGTCGGCGCGTGCCTCGCGACCGTCGCCGCCGTCGTCCTCGCGGTCGACGCGCGCGCGCAGTATGCGGCCTCGGGAGCGGCGCCGGCCGACGCCCCGCCGGTCTCGTTCCGCTATCGCGACGGGCACAAGGAGGACGTCGCGGTCCGCGCGTGGGAGGAGGTCCCGTACGTCTCGGCCGGCGACGCCGCGCGCCTCGTCGCGGCGCGCAGGTCGTGGAGGAGCGAGTCCCTGCGGCTCACGCTCCGGGTGGGGGATCGCGAGGTCCGTCTCTCGCCCGGCAATCCGGTCGCGATGATCGGCGAGAGGGCGGTGCTCCTGCCGGGCCCGGTGCGCGTCTGGGAGGGACGGTTCTGGGTCCCGCTCGATCTCGTGACGGAGGAGCTCGTTGCGCTCTCCGGCGGACGGGCCGCGTGGTGCGCGCCCCGGCGCGAGTTCCTCGTCGGGAGGGGAGCGGCGAACATCCGTTCGCTCTTCGTCGGTCTCGGCGGCGGGAGCACGCTCATCCAAGTGGAGACCACGAAGCTCCTGCCGTACGACCTCATCCTCGAGGGCTCGCGCGCGATCGTCCTGACGCTTCGGGGCGGCGTGCTCCCCGCCGAGCCGCTCGTCGCGCGGGGCGAAGAGGCGGCGCTCGTCGACTCGATCGAGGGCGAGCCGGTCCCCGGCGGCGCCGCGCTTCGGATCGCCCTGACGCGCGACCTCCTCGGCGCGACCGCCGCGGCGTCGAAGGTCCCGGTCGGCGTCCGCCTGCGCCTTTCGCTCCCGAGCGCCCCGGACACGCTCGCGCCGCCGCCGCTCTCCGCGCTCGACGGCGGCGGCGACGATCGTCCCGAGGAGAAGGGGCGCGCCGTCGCCGAGCCTCCGCCCCTCCCGACGGTCGTCATCGATCCGGGACACGGCGGCGCGGACGAGGGAGCGCTCGGCGCGTCCGGAGTCCGCGAGAAAGAGGTCGCGCTCGCGGTCGCGCTCGCGCTGCGCACGCGCATCGAGCAGCGCCTCGGGCTGCGCGTCGTGCTCACGCGCGAAACCGACGAGGACCTCCCCGTCGAGCGCCGATCCGAGATCGCGAACGCGGCGGGCGGCGATCTCTTCCTCTCGCTCCACTGCGCCGCGTGGGGCGACGGCGTCGCGCACGGCGTGGCCGCGTACTATCTCTGGACGACGACCGCGGACGACTTGGCCGTGACGCGGCGCGGCGCCGATCCGTCCGCGTCCCCGTTCGCGGACCCGCGCGGCGCGCCGGTGGCCGAGCCGCGCTTCCTCCCTTGGGTCGAAGCGCAGACCGCGGTCGTCGACGAGTCGATGCGCCTCGCGGCGACGCTCGCGGCCGCGCTCGCGCGCGTCCTCGAGACGCCGGGCCGCGGCGCCGTCGAGGGCCCGTTCCGAGTCCTCGCCGGGGCCTCGATGCCCGCGGCCGTCGTCGAGTTGGGCTTCCTCACGAACGCGGAGGACGAGCGGCTCCTCGCGTCGCCCGCGTATCGGGACCGCGTCGCCGACGCGCTCTTCCAGGGCGTCGAGAGGTACTTCCTCGAGGAAGGCGGGCCGGGCGTCGAGGTCGGGATGAAGGGGAGCGGTCCACGGGAGGGCCGCTGATTGGCAGACGAGACGACGATCCGGCGGCCCGCGCGCCCGTTCGCGGGGATCGTGCTCCTCTTCATCCTCGCCGTGGGGGCGATCGTCCTCATCCGTCGGGGGGGTGGCGGGGAACGGCCGGCCGCGCGCGACGGCGCCGCGGGCGGCGCGCGTGAGGAGGAGGTCCTCGCGGCGACCCTCTTCTTCGGCGCCGAGGACGCGACGGGCCTCGTCTCCGAGGCTCGAGACGTGCCGGTCGGCGACGAAGCGAAGGACGAGGCGGTGCGGCGCGTGTTCGCGGAGCTCGCCCGCGGCCCGCGCGAGCGGGGCGTTCCGCCGCTCCCGAAAGATTCCGCGCTTCGCCGCGTCTTCCGGGACGGCGAGGGGACGCTCGTCCTCGACGTGAACCGCGCCTTTCTCCAAGGAGGCCCAGTCGGGTCCGCGGGAGAGCTCTTGACGGTGCGCGCCCTGATGGAGACGATGGCGGCGAGCTTTCCGGAGGTCCGGTCGATCCAGATCCTCGTGGAGGGGCAGGTCGTGGCGAGCATCTCGGGACACGTGGCGATCGACGCGCCGCTTCGGGTCCGGCCGTGACGCCGGCGGGCGGGAGCGCTCGCTCCGCGCGCGGCGCGGGCCGGGCGCGCGATCTTCCCATCGGCGTCTTCGACTCGGGGATCGGCGGCCTCACCGTCGTGCGCGAGCTCAAGCGCCTCCTCCCGAGCGAGGCGATCCTCTTCTTCGGCGACACGGCGCGCGTCCCGTACGGCCCGAAGTCCCCCGAGACCGTGCGGCGCTTCGCGCGCGAGGACGCGTCCTTCCTGGCGCGGAAGGGCGTGAAGATGATCGTGGTGGCCTGCAACACGGTCTCGTCGGTCGCCTTCGAGGACCTCGCGGGGAGCGTCTCCGTTCCGCTCGTCGGCGTCGTCGATCCCGCGGCGCGCGTCGCCGCGTCCGGCTCCGCCACCGGCCGGATCGGGGTGATCGGCACGCGCGCCACCGTCGCGAGCGGCGCCTACCCGCGCGCGATCCTTACGCTCCGGCCGGACGCGCGCGTCGAGCAGGCGCCGTGCCCGCTCTTCGTCCCGCTCGTCGAGGAGGGATGGAGCGAGAGCGCGGTCGCCGAGGAGGTCGCGCGCGCCTACCTTGAGCCGCTCCGCGCGCAGGCGATCGACACGCTCGTCCTCGGCTGCACGCACTACCCGCTCCTCAAGCGGGTGATCGCGCGCGTCGTGGGGGAGGGCGTCCGCCTCGTCGACACCGCGGAAGAGACGGCGCGCGACGTGAGGGACCTCCTCGCGCGCGAGGGGCTCGCCGCCGAGCGCCGCGCCGAGGATCGGTTCTTCGTGAGCGACATCCCGTATCACTTCGCCCGCGAGGCGGAAGCGTTCCTCGGCGAGCCCCTGCCGCGCGTCGAGCGGGTCGATGTCGAGGACCTCGAGGAGGTCGGACCGTGACGCGCCGCGGCGAGGCGCGCGTCGACGGGCGCCGACCGGACGAGCCGCGCGCCGCGCGCATCACGCGGGGGTACCTGAAGCACGCCGAGGGATCGGCCCTGATCGAGACCGGCGACACGCGCGTGATCTGCGCGGCGTCCGTCGAGGAGCGCGTGCCCGGATGGCTTCGCGACTCGGGGAACGGATGGGTGACGGCGGAGTACGGGATGCTCCCGCGCTCGTCGGGGACGCGCATGACGCGCGAGTCGCGAGGGACCGTGCGCGGCCGCACCCACGAGATCCAGCGGCTGATCGGACGGAGCCTCCGCGCGGTCACCGATCTCAAGGCGCTCGGCCAGCGCACGGTGACGCTCGACTGCGACGTGGTGCAGGCGGACGGCGGCACGCGGACCGCGTCGATCACCGGCGCGTTCGTCGCGCTCGCCGACGCGCTGCGCGGTCTCGTCGAGCGCGGCCTCCTCCCCGAGGTCCCGATCACCGATGCCGTGGCGGCGACGAGCGTGGGGCTCGTCGGCGGGCGCGTGCTCCTCGACCTCCGCTACGAGGAGGACGCGGCGGCCGAAGCCGACCTGAATCTCGTGATGACGCGCGGCGGCCGCTTCATCGAGGTCCAGGTCACCGCGGAGAGGACGCCGTTCTCGAGGGCGCGCCTGAACGAGATGATCCGGGTCGGCGAGCGGGGCCTCGTGGACCTCTTCGCGGCGCAGGAGGAGGCGCTGCGCGGGGCCGCGCGGCGCCCCGCGGCGCACCCCCGCGCGGTCCCCCGCCGCGCCACGTCGCGGTGAGCGCGCCGACCCTCGTGCTCGCGACCGCGAACCGCCACAAGTTCGCCGAGATGCTCCTCGCGCTCGGCCCGCTCCCTCTCCGCATCCTCTCGCTCGCCGACTTCCCGGAGGCGCCCGAGGTCGAGGAGGACGCGGACGACTACGCGGCCAACGCGCGCAAGAAGGCGGTCGCGTGCCGCGCCGCGACCGGGTTCCCGTCCCTCGCGGACGACTCCGGCCTCGAGGTCGACGCGCTCGACGGCGCGCCGGGCGTCCGCTCGAAGCGGTACGGCGGCGAGGCGACGGGCTTCGGCGAGAAGATGGCGCGCATCCTCGGCGCACTCGAGGGGAGAGCGGACACGGAACGCGCGGCGCGATTCCGATGCGCCGTCGCGCTCGCGCTCCCCGACGGCCGCGTGGTCGTCGAAGAGGGCGCGTGCGAGGGACGGATCGCGCGCGCCCCGCGCGGCGCCGGCGGCTTCGGCTACGACCCGATCTTCATCGATTCCACGACTGGCCGGACCTTCGCGGAGATGGCGCCCGAGGAGAAGCTCCCCCAGAGCCACCGCGGGCGCGCGCTCGCGAAGATCCGCCCCGTCATCGAAGCGCTCGCGCGGTGACGGCGCGCGGACCGGTCGCGGCGACGGGACGCCGCACGGCCGCCGCCGCGTTGGCGGCCCTCGCGCTCTCCCTCGTCCCAACGGGACTCGCCGCGCTTCCGCTCTGGGCCGACGGAAACGGGGACGGGCTTCCGGATCCGACCGATGGCGTTTCCCTCTCGGAGCGGTCCGCGCTGGTCACCGTCGACGTTTGGATCGATTCGCAGTCCTTCGTCTGGACGAATTTCCAGGTCTGGCTCGAGCACCCGACCGCCCTCGGCTACGAGAACGGGGTCTACATCGTCTCGGGCGGGAACGCGTTCCCGGTCGACGATTTCACGCGCTCGAAGCTGATTGGGCTCGGCGGCTTCGGCTACCTCGGAGGACGACACGGGGTGACGCACCTCGCGAGGCTCGCGTTCCACAAGATCCGCGCGGAACGCGAGGGCGTCTCCTTCCTCATCGATCCCTCCGATTCCAACGACACCTTCTCGACGCTCGGGACGCCCACCGGATACTTCCTCTTCGACCGGGCGATCGGCACGTCGTGGTCGACGCCGGGCCGCTTGGAAACCGACGAGACGCCGTGGCGCCGCATCAAGGGTCTCTACGAATGACGCCGAGGCGCCGGGGTGATCGAGCGCGCGGCCGCGCGCGTGCGGCCGCGTTTGTTGACGCCCTCTCCGGGCGCCTGTATCATGCGCTCGCCGGGGCGTAGCTCAGCTGGCTAGAGCACCTGCTTTGGGAGCAGGGGGTCGGAGGTTCAAATCCTCTCGCCCCGACCACCTGCGCCCAACGCCACTCCGGGTCGCGTCGACCCGACCCGACGGGTCTTCTCGACGACCCTCCACGATGCGGCGCCTGTAGCTCAGTTGGATAGAGCAGCGGATTTCTAATCCGCCGGTCGGGGGTTCGATCCCCTCCAGGCGCGCTTTCCTTGTGGCGCGCGCGGACGCGCCCTATAATGCGCGGGCGCGCGACCCCAACTCGGCGGTGGATGTAGCTCAGCCCGGTAGAGCCCCTGACTGTGGATCAGGTTGCCGCGGGTTCAAATCCCGTCATCCACCCCACGAATGACGAAGCCCCCGGTCTCGTGGACCGGGGGCGATCGCGTTTCGGATCGGTTCCGCGCGGCTACGAGTGCCGGTCCGCGAAGCGGACCTCCCGCGTCACCGCCTCGTGCGGCTTCCCGTCGACCTCGACGACCGGGTAGATGAAGAAGTTGAGCGGGTTGCCTTCGGGGAGCCCCTCGATCTGGACGTCGCGCCCCGTCGTGAACCGCACGCGGTGCGGGTCGAGCGAGCCGAAGTAGAATTCGAGCCGCTCCGGGTTCTTCGACGCCTCGGAACAGTCGACCGGCACCCAGCCCCGGTCGGGCACGAAGAACTCGGCCCAGCAGTGATAGCCCGGGATCACGCCCTCCGGCTTCCCCTCGGGGAGCGGAAAGCCCATCTGGAAGCGGGCGGGGATCCGCGCGGCGCGCGCGAGCCCGATGAACAGCGCGTGGAAGTCAGAGCAGTTGCCGGTCCGGACGTCGCACGCCCGGGTCGCGTCGCCCTTTCCCCAGCCTTCGCCCGATTTGTCGTACCGCATCGAGCCGGTCACGTAGTCGTAGATCGCCCGAGCCTTGTCGAGCGCCGTCTTCCGCCCCTTCGTCACGTCGCGCGCGATCTCCGCGATCCGCCCGTCGATCGGAACGAGCCGGTCCGCCTCGAGGTATCTCGCGGGCGGCCGACTCACGCCCTTCCCGCCGGGAGACGCGGCGTCGCCCGCGCCGGTGAGATCGGCGCGCTGCGAGTGGCGCCGCACGTCGGCCTCGAGCCGGATCGGAACGCTCGCCGGGAGCGGCGCATCGCCCTCGAGCGCGAGGATCAGGTTTCCGTACTCGGGGTCGCGGAGGAGACGGTGCCGGATCGGCGCCTCCACGCGAAGCCCCGTGATCTCCTGATGCTCGTCGGTCTGGGGGATGGGGAGCCACGCTTGGACGTGCCGGGCGCCCTCGGGGATCTCGATGATGTCGACGGAATAGACGAGCGAGAACGCGCGCGTGGGCTGGGAGTCCGCGACGCCGGCCGGGACGGCGCCGCCGGGAGCGAGCAGAGCGCCCCCGGCGACCGTCGCGGCGACGAGCGCGGCGACCCCCATCCCGCGACCTGGGAGGGGAACGCGCATCATCCTACCTCGTCGCGACCTTCATCCAGACGCCGCCCTTCTCCTCCCAACCGTAGCGGGGCTTGCCGTTCTCCTTGTGGACGGCGATCTCGCTCACGGTGAGGCCGGCCGTGTAGTCGGGCTCCGCCCAGCCGAGGAGCATCTCGCGGGTCATCGTCGCCGCCTCCTCGGCGTGGTGCTGCTTCGCGTGGCTCATCGCGCTCGCGACGACCGCGTCGTCGTTCGCGCCGCGGACCGTGAACCCGCACTCGGGCGGGCACTGGATCATCTTCCCCGCGCCATCGGTCATGAAGAAGTCGAGGTCGTACGTCTTGCCGTCGCTCGCCGCGAAGTCGCAGCAGGCGAAGTAGAGGCCGTCGCTCACCTTCGCGAGCTTGTCCAGGTGGATCTTCGCGAGCTTCAGAGAGAGCGTCTTCGACGAGGTCGGGTCCCACACGAGGAACGAGCCGCCCTTGAGCTTCGCGTCCGTGTCGACGTACGACTGGATCGCGCGGGCCATGTCGTCCGTCGTCATCGTGGGCTTGAAGCGCGGCGCCGCCTTCGTCGGGTGCTCGCTCTGGGGATGCTCGGTCTTCGGATGCTCCTTCGTCGCCTGCACGGTCGTCGTCGCCTGGGCCGTCGCTGACGCCTGCTGGCCCTTCTGCGGATGCTCTCCGGCGAGCGCGAGCACGGGGAGGAGAACCAGGACTCCCACGAGAACGACCGCCGTCACGTTTCGATTCGACTGCATGGGGCACCTCCTCTTTGGGATGCGGACGCATCCCGAGCGCGGATGGATGGCTGGGGTGAGGATTACCTCACCACACAGCCGCTACCATAAACCCAGCGTTTCCGTGACGCAAGACGGCGGCGCGCGGCGCGCCTCGGCGCTCCGTCAGCCCTTGGTGCCGTCCGGGACCACCTCGATCTTCGCCTTCGCGCGGGCCTCCTCGATGACCGCCTGCATCGCGCGGTTCCCCTTCGTCTGATCGAGGTACTCGACGATCTTGTCCCGAACTTCCTCGATCGGGATCAGGCGGGACGCGCGCTTCTCCGCGACCTTCAGGATGTGGAACCCGAACGGGGTCTCCACGATGTCGGAGACCTTGCCGATCTCGAGCGTGAATGCCGCCGCCTCGAATTGCGGCACCATGCGGCCGCGCGCAAAGTAGCCCACGTCGCCGCCGTTCTGCGCGCTCCCCGGGTCCTGGCTGTGCTGCTTCGCGGCGTCGGCGAAATCGCGCCCTCCGCGCAGCTCCGCGAGGACTCCCTCCACCTTCTTGCGGGCGTCCGCGCGCACCGCGGCGGAATCCGTCTCCGCCGAGCGGATGAGGATGTGGCTCGCGCGGACCTCCTCGGGGCTCTCGAACTCCTCGGTGTGGTCCGCGTAGTACTTCGTCGCGTCGTCCGGCGTCGCGGCCGGGTACGACGCGGCGAGCTTCTCCTGGAGACGCGACAGGCAGAGGTTCATCCGGATCTCGCCCTTCACGTCCTCCTCGCTCGTCGAGAACTGCGCGAGCCGCGCCTGGAACGCCGCCGCGTCCGGGAACTGGGCTCTCACCTTCTCGAGCTCGGCCGCCACCTCCTCGTCCTTCGGGACGAGGCCCTCCGCCTGGGCCCGCTCCAGGAGGAGTCTGCGGTTGATCAGGTTCTCGATCGCGCGCGCGCGGAACTGCGCGGACACGCCGGGGTCGGAATGGGCGCTCGCTCCGGCCGCTCCCATGCTCGAGATGAGGTTGTTGACCTCGCGCGCGGCCTCGGCCTCGTGAATCGCCTGGCCGTTCACGCGGGCGACGACCGCCCGGAGCGAGGGGTCGCTCGATTCCTTCTTGCCGCAGCCCGCGGCGAGCAGGCTCATGGCGAGCGCGGCGGCGGCGACGGCCGCGCGGAAGAGTGCTCGTGTCATGGAATGGATCGCTCCTCTGAAAGGAACCGGTGACCGGCGCGCGGGGATGCGCCGAGGGAAGGATCTCAGGGATCGCGCGCCGCGCAGTATAGCAGATCGCGAGGGACCGCTCGACTCGGATTTGGGAGAAAAACTTTGACCCGCCGCGCGCCCGGTTGCTAGCGTTCGCGGGATGACCGACTCCGGACGCCCCGGTCCCGATTCTCCCGGGGGCGCCGATCGTTACGGCGCGCCGGCCGTCTGGGCCGGCGTCGCGGCGCTCCTCCTCATCGCGCACGGGCTCGCGATCTCCTTCCCGAACGACGACGCGTTCATCTCCTTCCGATACGCGGAGAATTGGGTGCGCGGGCATGGGCTTGTTTTCAACGCGGGCGAGCGGGTCGAAGGGTACACGAACTTCCTCTGGACGGTCCTGATCGGAGTCCTCGCGCGCGCCGGCGCCGAGCCGCTCGCCGCGGCGCGGGCGCTCGGGTTCCTCGCGTCCGTCGGGACGCTCGTCCTCGCGGCGCGCCTCTCGCGCTCGATGACGCCGCGCTCCGGCCGCGTGCGGCTCGCGCCGCTCCTCCTCGCCGCGTCGAGCCCGTTCGCCTACTGGACGTTCGCCGGGCTCGAGACGCCGCTCTTCACGTTCCTTCTGCTCCTCTGCGTCGAGCGGACGATCGCCGCGTCGGAGGCGGGCGCGAGCGGCGGGGGGCGGCGGACCCTCCTCGTGTCCCTGGCTCTCGCCCTCCTCGCGCTCACGCGGCCCGAAGGCGTGGCCATCTTCGGTCTCTTCCTCCTGGTCCGCCTCGTCGCCGGGTTCCGCGCGCGCCGGATCCTCGCGCGCGACGACGTCGTGTTCGTCGCCGGGTTCCTCGCGGTCTACCTCCCGTACTTCGTCTGGCGATTCACCTACTACGGTTACCTCCTCCCGAACACGTTCTACGTCCGCCGCGGCGAGGGCCTCGCGCAGAACCTGGGACTCTGGGCGGACGGAGTGGGCTACGTCGCGGCGTTCTTCCGCGACGGCGGCGGCGCCCTGCTCCTCGCGCCTCTCGCGCTGCTCGGCGCACCCGGCGCTCGCGAGGGCGCGGGCCGCGCACGCCTCCTCGTCGCGCTCGCGGCGGCGTGGTGCGTGTATATCGTCTGGGTCGGCGGCGACGCCAAGATCCTCCACCGCTTCTTCGTGCCGATCCTTCCGGTCGTCTACCTGCTGGTCGAGGCGGCGCTCGCGCGGCTCCTCGAAAGGGCCGCCCGCGACGGCGCGGGCGCCGCGTCGGCGAGCGTGTCGCGTCTCGCGGGCGCGGCCGGCCTGCTCGGCGTCCTCCTCCTCCTCGCGCTCCCCGGCCTCGCGCCGTCCGAGAAGCATCGCACCGACCGCACGTTCTTCGCGATGCTTGCCGAGGGAGGCCGGTGGCTCGCGCGGAATGCGCCGCCCGACGCGACCGTCGCGTGCTTCGCGGTCGGCGCGCTCCCGTACTACTCGGGCCTCACGACGTACGACCTCCTCGGCGTGACCGACGCGCACATCGCGCACGGGCCGCTCCGCGCGGACGAGATGGCGGGCCACGGGAAGACGGACTGGGGCTACGTCCTCGCGAAGCGCCCGACGTACGTCTTCCCGATTGGGAACCCGGATCTCTCGGCCGCGGGGTACGAGTACGCCCCGATCTCGGTGGAGGTCCGCGGCGAGGTGCTGTCGCTCCGCGCCTGGCGCCGCGTCGCGCCGTAGGAGAGCCGAGGGAAAGACCCCGTGGGCACGGTCCGGGCCTCTCGGCCCTCCCTCCCGCACGCTTTGCCGCCCACTCGTCGCGCGGCGACCGCGCGACGTCGTGGGCACCCGGCGAAGTCGTGAGGACCGACCGCCTGCTCACGCGCGCGAAGCGGCTTCTCGGGGGCCCTCACGACGGCGCCGGGTACCCGCAAGGGGCGGCGCGAAGCGCTGCACCGCGGGTGGCGACGCGTGCGGGAGGGGAGGGCCGTGTCACGGCCCGGACCCCTCCCCCGAGAGGCCGCTTCGCGCGCGCATTCTCAAGTTGTTGCGCCGACGTGCCGAAGAGTGGAGGACGCGTCGACACGCGAAGGTGCTGCCTCGGCCGCCGCGCGTCGACCGGAGGTACTGCGTGCTTCTCGATGTCCGCCTGGGCGAGATCCTTCGTCGCCGGGGGTTGGTCACCGAGGCGGCAGTCGCTCATGCGCTCGCAACTCAGATAGACACCGGCGAACCCCTCGGGGAGATCCTCGTCCGCGAAGCGGGAGTGAGCGAGGAGGCGATCGCGGAAGCAGTCGCCGACCAGCGCGGGATTCCGTACGTCCGCGTGACCTCCCAGGTGATCGACCGCGCCGTCCTCCGTCTCGTTCCCGAAGAGATGGCCCGCCGCCTGAAGATCCTCCCGCTCTTCCACGTCGAGGACGCTCTCACGGTCGCGATGGCGGAGCCCGCGAACGTCCACGCGCTCGATCAGATCCGCAAGGCGACCGGCCTCACGATCCTCCCCGCCGCGTGCTCGAAGGGGGGCCTCCTCGACGCGATCGCGCGCTTCTACCGCGTCGACACGTCGGTCCAGCACGCGATCGGGCAGTTCGAGATCGAGAAGAAGCGCGAGGACGCGCTGGTCACCCGCGGCTCAGCGGACGCGATCGACGCCGTCGCCGCCGCGGACGAGACGCCCGTCGTCGCGCTCCTCAACCTTCTTATCGTGCAGGCGATCCGCGACCGCGCCTCCGACGTCCACATCGAGCCGGACGTCGATTGCCTGCGCATCCGCTACCGCGTCGACGGCGTGCTGCGCGAGGTGAGCCGCTCGTCGCGCGACGTGCACCCGGCCCTCATCTCGCGCCTCAAGATCCTCTGCCAACTCGACGTCACGGAGCGGCGCCACCCGCAGGACGGGGCGATGTCGATCCGCCTCGAGGGGAAGCCGTACGACCTCCGCGTCTCGACCCTTCCGACGATCCTCGGCGAGAAGGCCGTGATCCGCGTCCTCGACAAGAGCACGGTCGCGATCGGGCTCGAGGAGTTGGGCTTCCCGCCGTCCCTCCTCGAGACGTGGCGCCGCCTGATCCGCCAGCCGGACGGCATCGTCCTCGTGACCGGCCCGACCGGATCGGGGAAGACCTCGACGCTCTACGCGTCGCTCGGCGAGATCAACACGCTCGACGTCAACATCGTGACGGTCGAGGACCCGGTCGAGTACGGGTTCGCGATCATCAACCAGGTGCAGACGAACGCGAAGGCGGGTCTCGGCTTCGCGGGCGCGCTCCGCTCGATCCTCCGACAAGACCCGGACGTCGTGATGATCGGCGAGATCCGCGACCTCGAGACGGCGGAGATCGCGATCCGCGCCGCGCTCACGGGGCACCTCGTGTTCTCGACCCTCCACACGAACGACACCGCGACGACGATCACGCGGCTCGTCGACATGGGGATCCCACCCTACCTCGTCTCGGCCTCGCTCCACGCGGTGCTGGCGCAGCGGCTCGTCCGGCGGATCTGCGTCAAGTGCCGCGCCCGAGACACGGAGCCGCGGCGCGAACTGCTCCCGTTCCTCGGCCGGCTACCGAAGGGAATGCGCTACTGGAAGGGCGCCGGATGCCAGGAGTGCCGCGGAAGCGGCTACCTGGGGCGCGTCGGCCTCTTCGAGATCCTCGTCTTGAACGACGAGATCCGCTCGATCGTGAACGCCGCCGGCTCGATCGACTCGGTCCGCGCCGCGTCGAAGCGGCTCGGCTTCGGGCCGCTCGTCGAGGACGGCGTCGCGAAGATCACCGAGGGCCACACGACGATCGAGGAAGTCGTGCGCGTGACGCGCGGGAGCGACTCGATCGTGGGCGCGCCGAACGGCCGCACGCCGAGCTCGTCTCCCGCCGAAGAGCTCGAGGCTTTTACCGCCGCGCAGTAGCGGGTGTCGCCGCCGCCATCCGGCGGATGCCGACGCGCGCCCCGCCGCATCCGCCGCCGCATCCGAGGCTTTGTTCCCGCTTCCTCCGGTTGTACAATCGCCGTCTCCCGACGAACCGGTCGATTCGATCTCGCGGAAAGGAGAAGGCATGACATTCCACGTCACACCGTCCGGCAAGAAGCTCGTCACGCTCATTCCCGGGGACGGCATCGGCCCCGAGTGCGTGAGCGCGGCCCGGCGGATCATCGAGGCGACCGGCGCGGCGATCGAGTGGGAGGAGCGCGAGGCCGGCGAGAGGGTCTTCCTGCGGGGGCTCAAGTCGGGCGTGCCGCCCGAGACGATCGAGTCGATCCGCAAGACGCGCGTGGTCCTGAAGGGGCCGCTCGGGACCCCGATCGGCCACGGCGAGAAGAGCGCAAACGTCACGCTCCGAAAACTCTTCGAGACGTACGGGAACATCCGGCCGGTGCGCGAGCTCCCGGGGATCACCACCCCGTACAGCGGCCGCGGCATCGACCTCGTGATCGTCCGCGAGAACGTCGAGGACCTCTACGCCGGGATCGAGCACATGCAGACGCCGGGCGTCGCGCAGTGCCTGAAGCTCATCTCGCGGAAGGGGTGCGAGAAGATCGCGCGGCTCGCGTTCGAGGTCGCGCGCGCCGAGGGACGCAAGCGCGTCCACTGCGCGACGAAGTCGAACATCATGAAGCTCACCGAGGGGATGCTCAAGCGGACGTTCGAGGCGGTCGCGAAGGAGTACGGCGAGATCGAGGCGCAGCACATCATCATCGACAACTGCGCGCACCAGCTCGTGAAGAAGCCGGAGCAGTTCGACGTGATCGTCACGACGAACATGAACGGCGACATCATCAGCGACCTCACGTCGGCCCTGATCGGCGGGCTCGGGTTCGCGGGGTCCGCGAACCTCGGGAACGAGGTCGCGATCTTCGAGGCGGTCCACGGGACGGCGCCGAAGTACGCCGGGAAGAACGTGATCAACCCGACCGCGGTGATCTTCTCGGCCGTGATGATGCTCCGGCACCTCGGCGAGTTCGAGGCCGCGAACCGGATCGAGCACGCCGTCCTCGTCACGCTCGAGGACGGGAAGGCGCGGACCGGCGACGTCGTGGGCTACGACAAGGGGACGTCCACGAGCGTCTACACCGAGACGGTCATCGCGAACCTCGGGCGGCGGTCGGAGCGATGGCGCGTGCGCGACCACAAGCCGCTCAGGCTCCCGCGGGTGGGGGAGGCGCCCGACTTCGTGAAGGCGAAGACGCGGCGCGTTGTCGGAGCCGACCTCTTCGTCGAGTCGCCGCTCGGGGCGGAGACGCTCGGGAAGAGCCTCGAGCGGCTCGCCGAGGGATCGGCGCTCCGGCTCAAAATGATCTCGAACCGCGGCACGATGGTCTATCCGGCGACGGGCGCGATGACCGACTGCACGGACCACTGGTTCTGCCGCTTCGTCCTGCGCGCCGAGGCAGGCGAGATGGCCGACGCGGACCTCTTCAACCTCGTCCGGAAGGTTGCGGCGGACCACCGCTGGGTCCATCTCGAGAAACTGCTCGAGATCGACGGCGCGATCGGCTTCACGAAGGCGCAGGGCGAGGACTGATGGCGGACGGCGGCGGCGGGAACGCGGCCGGCGGGCCGCTCGTCGGGATCATCATGGGCTCCCGGTCGGACTGGGAGACGATGGAGCACGCCGCGGCGACGCTCGAGAGCCTCGGCGTTCCGTTCGAGGTGCGCGTCCTCTCCGCGCACCGCACGCCGGATCAGACGCTCGAGTACGTCGCGGGAGCGGAGGGGCGCGGGCTCGAGGTGATCATCGCGGGGGCGGGCGGCGCCGCGCACCTCGCGGGCGTCGCGGCCGCGAAGACGGTCCTCCCGGTCCTCGGCGTCCCGATCGAGTCGAAGGCGCTCAAGGGACTCGACTCGCTCCTCTCGATCGTGCAGATGCCGGGCGGCGTCCCCGTCGGAACGCTCGCGATCGGGAAGGCGGGGGCGGTGAACGCCGCGCTCCTCGCGGCGGCGTTCCTCGGGGCGAAGCGCCCGGAGATCCGCGAGGCGGTCCGGCGCTATCGGGAAGAGCAGACGCGGAAGGTCCTCGCAGAGCCCGATCCGCGGGCCGGCCCGAATCCCCGACCGGAGTGAGGGCCCCGCGGCGCGAAGTCGTTGACAGAGCGGGCGCTGATGGGGGATAATCTGTCCCTGTTGTACGCAGCGCCCCCCACTGGTGATGCACCTGTCGCGCGAGGTTGAGATGAGCCGATCCCGGGTACCCGCGGCCCTGATTCTCATTGCGCTGACCCTCCTCATCGCATCGGCGTCGCTGCGGCCCCCCTCCGCCGCCGCGATCGCGCCCCCCGGCACCGACGCCGAGATCGGCGCCCTCGTCGACTCCGTCTCCGCGGACTCCCTCCGGGCGACGATCATCACGCTCCAGAACTTCTTCACTCGCCACACGAACTCCGACACGGTCTCCACGACCGTCGGGATCGGCGCGGCGCGGCGCTGGGTCTACGACCGCTTCGTCGACATCTCGAACCAGAACGACGGGAACCTCCAGGTCTCCTTCGACTCGTTCACGGCGACGATTTCGGGCATCACCAGGGTCCACCGCAACGTCGTCGCGACGCTGCCGGGCACCAACCCGTCCGCCGCCACGAGACAGTTCATCATCTGCGGCCACCTCGACTCGCGGAACGCGAACGGCGACGACGCGGTCGGCTTCGCGGGGGGGGCGAACGACGACGGGAGCGGCGTGGGGGCGGTGATCGAACTCGCGCGGGTCCTCGCGAAGACCTCGTTCGAGGCGACGATCAAGTTCATCGCGTTCACCGGCGAGGAGCAGGGGCTGTTCGGGAGCGAGCATTACGCGGCCTTCGCGGCCGCGGACGGCGATACCATCGAGGGCGTCCTCAACAACGACATCGTCGGGAACGTGGTGTACGGCGAAGTCGGCGTCGGCGACAGCCTCGCCTTCGACTCGACGCACGTCCGGATGTTCTCGGATGGGCCGAGCACGTCCTCCTCGCGGCAGATGGCGCGGCTCGTCGAGATCTACGGCGAGGCGTACGTGCCGACGATGGGCGTGAACCTCATCCCGGCCCAGGACCGGCCCGGCCGCGGCGGCGACCACATCTCTTTCAACACCGAGGGCTACACGGCCGTCCGCCTGATCGACGTCTACGACAACCTGATCCACCAGCACACCGACGGCGACACGTTCCAACTGATGAACTTCCCGTACTACGCGCGGAACGTCGGCATCGATCTCGCGACGCTCGGCAACCTCGCGCGCGCGCCGCGCCCGGTCGCGGGCGTCCTCGTCGGGAACATCGGCGACTCGACCGGCTTCAACGTGACGTGGTCCGCGAACCCGGAGACGGACCTCGCGGGCTATCGCGTGACGATCCGCCGGCCCGACTCGCTCCAGTACGAGACGGCGGTCGATCTCGGGAACGTCCTCTCGTACACGATCGCCGTTTCGCCCGCGGAATCGATCGCGGTCGGCGTCGCGGCGTTCGACAGCGGAGGCCACATCGGGATCGCGACGGAGCGGCTCGGGATCCTTTCGAGCGTCCCGTTCCCGCCGACGGGCCTCTCGACGGCGCCGAGCGCGTCGCAGATCGCCGTCGACTGGGCCGACTCGCCCGAGGGAGACATCGCGGGATACAACATCTACCGGGCGACCAACTCCGCCGGACCCTACGGACAGCAGAACGGCTCCCTCCTCGTCGCCTCGAACTACACCGACTCGGCGGTGATCGCCGAGCAGTTCTACTACTACAAGGCGACCGCGGTCGACCTCTCGGCGAACGAGAGCGCGCAGTCGGCGTTCACGCGCGGGCGGCTCGTGTCGCTCAGCATGGGGATTCTCCTGATCGACGAGACGGCGCCGTTGGGCGGCCAGCCCCACCTTCCGTCGGAGGCGCTCCAGGACACGCTCTACGCCCACGTTCTCGCGGACTTCCCGCACGACGTGTTCGATTACGACAGCGCGGCGGCGGCCGGGGGGATCACGCTCTCCGACCTCGGAGCGTACTCGTCGGTGATCTGGGCCGCGGACGAGCGCAACACGTTCCTCCAGGGGAACCCGGTCGTCACGCAGTTCCTGAAGGACAACACGCAGGCCCTCTCGGATTACATGGACCTCGGCGGTCAGGTGGTCCTGTTCGGCTGGAAACCGGTGGGCGGGTTCAGCGAGGCCTACCCCGTGCTCTTCGGCGCGGGCGATTTCCTCTTCGACTACTTCCGCGTCTGCCTCACGGCGATCACCGGCCCGGGGCAGTACTTCTGGGGGGCGTCGGGCCTCGGGTATCCGAACGTGGTCGTCGACACAACGAAAACGCGCGCGCAGTGGGTCGGGAAACTCCCCGACATGGAGTACATCACCGCCATCGCGCCGGGCGGCGAATCGATCGCGACGTTTCGGTCCTCGGCCCCCGACTCGATCTTCGCGTTCCTGCCGGTCGGGCTCCGGAACGACGCGACCACCTTCCGGACACAGTACTTCACGTTCCCGCTCTACCACTTGCGCGAGAACGACGCGCGTCTCCTGATCCAGGCCGCGATGGCGTGGTTCGGCGAGCCGCCGACCGGAGTCGACGGCGGCGAGATCGCGACGACGCTCCCCGCGCGGATCGAGCTCCGCAACTTCCCGAACCCGGGGACGCCCGCGACGACGATCTCCTACACGCTGCCGCGCGCCGCCGACGTCGAGATCGCCATTTTCTCGCCGAGCGGCCAGCGGGTCCGCCTCCTCGAGAAGGCCCACCGCGAAGCCGGTCGCTACCGAGTCTCCTGGGACGGGCGCGATGGCGCCGGGCGCGAGGTCGCGAGCGGCGTCTACCTCTACCGGCTGAAGGCCGGACCGGCGGAGGAGAAGCGGAAGCTCGTCCTGTTCCGTTAGCCCTCTCCGACGATCGCCGCGACGCCGACCCTGATTCCGACACTCACAACCGAATGGAGAGGACGCAACCTGTGACCCCACGCATCCTCGCGCCCATCGTTCTCTCGTTCTCGCTCGCGCTCGGGTGCCCCGCCGCCCTCCTCGGAAACCCGGCTTCGCAGGACGTGCTGAAGCTCGGAGGGCTGAACCTCGGGACACAGGGGGGCGGCTGCTGGGGCTACGTGAAGAACGGCCGCGAATACGCCGTGATGGGACAGGGCGGGTTCACGCACTTCGTGGACATCACGAAGCCCTCGCGACCGGTCATCGTCGCGTCGATCGCGGGCGCGACCAGCTCTTGGCACGAGATCAAGCGGTTCGGCGATTACATCTACGTCTCGAGCGAGGCGACGGCCGGCATGCAGATCATCGACATCTCGAACCCCTTGAGCCCGACCCTCGTCCGGACCTGGAACACGACATTCACCAACGCGCACAGCATCTTCGTGGACACGACCGCCGCGCGCCTCTACGCCGTCGGGACGTCGTCCGGGATGCGGATCCTCAACCTCGCCGCGAACCCGTCGAACCCGACCGACATCGGGAGCTACGGCCCGTACTACATCCACGATCTCTACGTGCGGAACAACGTCGCGTACGCCGGGGCGATCGGCCTCGGCGCGCTCAAGATCCTCAACGTCACGAACGCCGCGGCGGTGAGCCAGATCGGAGGCGTCACGTATCCCGGCGGCGCGACCCACAACGCGTGGCCGAGCGAGGACGGCGCCCACTGCTTCACGACGGACGAGACGAGCGGCGGGCACATCCGCGTCTGGGACATCACGACGCCGTCGAGCCCGATCCAAGTGGGGGAGGCGTTTTCCTGGGAGCCGAGCGCCATCGTGCACAACGTGGTCGTCAAGGGCGACTCGCTCTACAGCGCGTACTACACGGCGGGATTCACGGTCCACAACATCGAGGACCCGACGAACCCGGTCCTCGTCGGCTGGTACGACACGAGCCCGGCCTTCACGGGAGGCATCTACAAGGGCGCCTGGGGGACTTATCCGTTCTTTCCCTCGGGCACCGTCGTCGTCTCGAACCTCGGCGAAGGGCTCACGGTCGTGCGCCCCTGCGGGAAGTTGAACCACGAGGATGGGTGGCCGCTCACGCTCACGGGCGGGATGGCGGCGGGCGCGACGCTCGCCGACCTGGACGGTGACGGTGCGAGCGAGGTGATCGCCGCGTCGAGGGACGACAGCGTGCACGTCTTCACGGGCGCGGGGGTGGACTTCGCGGGATGGCCTCGGGAGACGGGCGGCGACGTGACCGCGACGCCCGCGGTCGGCGACCTGTCCGGCGACGGCGACCTCGAGATCGTGGTCGGGTCGGCGGACGGGATGCTCTGGGCGTGGGAGCACACCGGCGCCGTCGTTCCCGGCTGGCCGGTCGCGCTCGGCGTCGCGGTCGAGGCGACCGCCGCGCTCGCGGACCTCGACGCGGATGGCGCGCTCGAGGCGATCGTGGCGGGCGGAAGCCAACTCCACGTGATCGGGGCCGGCGGCGCGGAGAAGGCGGGATTCCCGGTCGCGGTCACCGGGAGCGTCGGCGCTCGCGGCGTCGCGGTCGGCGACCTCGACGGCGACGGCGCCCTCGAGATCGTGCAGGCGACCTCGACGACGCTCCACGCGTTCCGCGGGAACGGCACCGCGCCGGCGGGCTGGCCGAAGGCGTCCGCGGGGGTGACCTCGTCGCTCCGCCGCGCGCCGATCCTCGCGGATCTCGACGGCGACTCCGACCTCGAGGTGGTGATCGGCGGCGGAAGCGGGAGCGGTCTGGTCGAGGCGTACCACGGGAACGGCGCCGCGGTCGCGGGATGGCCGAAGGCGACGAGCGCCGAGTGCGGGGGCGCGATCGCGGCGGGCGACCTCGACGCGGACGGCGCGCCCGAGGTCGTCGCGGTCGCGGCGAACGGGCAAGTGCACGCGTGGCGCGCGGACGGCGGCGGGGTCGCCGGATGGCCGCAGGGCGGCACGGGAAGCGACGGCTCGCCGCCTCTCCTCGCGGACCTCGACGGAGACGGGGGCGCGGAAGTCTTCGTCGCGACGGCGGATTCGGTGCTCCGCGTCTACCGGGGGAACGGCGCGCCGTACTACCCGTGCCATCCGGACCTTCGCGAGTCGGTCGAGGGGGCGATCGCGCTGGGCGCCTCGGACGTCGACGGCCACGCGGAGATCTACATCCCCGAACGCGAGGGGACCGTCATGGGCTTCTCGTTACAAGATGTCGCGCCTCCCGTCGCGCGCCGCGACTGGCCCGCGTACCGCTTCGGGAACCGGCGGCTCGGCGTGCGCGAGAACACCTTCCCCGGCGCCGCGGTGAACGTCCCGCTCGGGAACGGCGGCGCGGGCGTCGTGTGGGACTCGGTACGGGCCGAAGGCTACACGCAGGTCCGTGTCGACCCGATCGGAAGCCCGGCGCCCAATCCGGCCTACCGCGCCTTCGGCGATTCGGTCGTCACCCTCCTCACGTCGACCGCGGCGGCGAGCGACTCGTTCCTCCTCACGCTCGCGTACGACGCGACGGGGCTCACGCCCGCGCAGGAGAACGCGATCGTCATGCTGACGTACCAGCAGGGCGCCTGGTCGGACGTGACGGCGTTGCGCGACACGGGTGCGAACACGGTGACGGGCCGCGCGGGCGCAAAGGGAACGTTCGGCCTCTTCGTGCTCGATCCGACCGCCGTCGACTCGAGTCCCGTCGGCGCGGCGCTCACCTTCCGCCTCGGCGCCGCGTCACCGAATCCGACCGCCGGCGTCGGCGTCTTCCGCTTCACGCTTCCCGTCGCGACGCGCGCGCGTCTCGACCTCTTCGACGTGAGCGGCGCGCGCGTGCGCTCCCTCGTCGACGCGCACCTCCCGCCCGGCGAGCACGAGGTCGCGTGGGATGGGCGGAACGCGAACGGGGGCGAGGTGGCGTCCGGAGTCTACATCTACCGCCTCGAGGCGGGCGCCCACGCCGCGACGCGCAAACTCGCGGTCGTGAGGTAGTCACTCGACCCCCGCGCCTCGCGACGGGATGGCCGCCCGGCCGGGCGATCCGTTCGCTGCGCGGCTCGTCGCGTGGAGTGGTGGTGGAGGTCGCCAACCTGAGGGAGCGGGGTGACCTTGCATGCTTCGGCGGATTCATCGGCGCAGGAACGGAATCTGATGCCGGAGCGCGAGATCCTCCAGAACGAGCGCCTCGCGCGACCTGAACACCGAAGCCTCGGCGCGGAGCACGATCGTAACCATCGCGCCAGGATGTTGAACCCGTCGGCAAACGTCCGTCGTGGCGCGGCGGGCGGAGTCCTTGGAACAGAAGATTCCGCTTGACTCCGCGGGTCGACTCAAATACACTGCCGCCTCCGAATCGGGACAGCCACTTCTTTCTTCGAGAGAGACAGGTCAGCCGCTCATCGTAGGGCCGCGCGGACGCCCGTTGAAGCGCTTCGCTTTGTTACATGACTCACACCTCATGATATCAGGCGGACCCAGCGGCAAACTCGACCACGGGCATGGCGTGTCAGGCGCTCGCTCCGATCCCCGCATAGGGGCGGGCGACTGCAGTGCGCTCGCCTGGGCGGCGCCGGCGACGAGTCCCGCCGCCACCCCGAAGACGGACGTCCTGCTTGCCGGCCCCATCGCGCCGACCCGAGTCCATGGCCGAACTTGATTCGGTGCGTGCGGGGGTTGCCCTGCGTGCAGACCTTGCCGGATACCTCGACCCCAACTGGTCGCTCGGGCGCAAAATCCGGCAAGTCGTGCTCACTGGCGAGATCTGGATCCTCTGCCTGCTGCGCTGGGGAACATGGCTGAAACGCGAGTGCCCTCGCCCGTTGGCCGTGCCGCTCCGCCTCCTCTGGCGTCCTTGGTTCGATTTCGTCTGCACCTTGCTCGATACCCACATTTCGGAAATGGGCCGCATCGGCCCCGGCCTCTTCATCAGCCATCACGGGGGGATCTGGATCAACGCAAACGCCCGTCTGGGCGCTCACTGTCACGTCGGCGCGGGGGTGGTGATCGGCGCCGCCGGCCAACCGCGCGAGTCGCAGCTCGCGCCGGTCCTCGGCGATCGCGTGTGGATCGGACCTCACGCAGTCATCACGGGCCGCGTCCGAGTGGGCGACGACTGCGTCATCGGCTCCAACACCCTCGTCGTCGCGGACGTGCCGGACAAGGGCGTGGTCATCGGGGTGCCGGGGCATGTCATGAGCCGCACCGGCTCGGCTCACCTGATTCCTTCGTCCCCTTCCTCCTCGATCGGGACGGCGCAGGATGCGAGTCCAGCCTGAGCCGGAGTCGATGATTGCTCGGGCCGCAACCGGAATCCCGTTCGCTCAGGCTGACACGGAACGGGTCTGGCGAGTATGCCGCGCGACTCGAGGTCCTAATGCAGGACAGACCGGAAGGGTAATGCTCCTGACGCAATACGCCCCGAGTCAGCCGCACTGATCGGGCGGCTCGACGCCGAGCCGCTTGAGGAAGACGCGCATCTCCTTCCCGGTCTGAAGATCGCCCGTCTCGCGCGAGACCGCGATCCCGTCGCGGTACGCGCGGATCGCGTCGTCGACGCGGCCGGCGCCCTCGAGCGCGCGGCCGAGCCCTCGGTACGCCGCCGTGTAGCGCGGCGAGAGGCGCGTTACGGTCGCGAAGACGTCGGCGGCCTCGGCGAATCGCCCCGCGGAGAGGAGCGTCTGCGCCAGGCCGAAGTTCGCGACGGCATCGTCGGGCTCCGCGCGCACCACCTCGCGGAAGGCGGCGATGCGCTCCTCGAGCGCGTCGCGCGGATCCGCGCCCGAGGGCGCGTCGCTCACGGGCGCCGCTAGCCGCCCGGCCGGTCGCCGAAGAAGAGCGGCAGGAGCGGGCGCGTGAGGTGATAGCCCACGACCAGGATCACGATCGCGAGGAGGATCGAGAACACGATGTACCAGGAGGACATTCTCCGGTAGAGCGCGCCGATCCAGGAGGCGGGCTCGCGGGCTTTCGTTCGGAGGTCGGGCATGTCGCTCGCACGGTATCGCCCACGCGCGCTCCGTGTCAACACGACCACGCCTCGCGACCGCGGACCGCGGCACGATTCGGGCGCGATCCGACGAATCCCGTTCCCGAGGCGATCCGACGCACCGCGTTCCCGGGGCGATGTGACCCCATCCGGAGTCGTGCGGTATAGTCGCGCGCGTGACATGATGCGACGCCTCCCCATCTGGACCGCGGTCCTCCTCGCGAGCCTCCTCGCCGTGGGCGAGCGCTCGGCGGCGGGAGAGAGGGCATCCATCTCGGCGTTGGTGTCTCGGACGGCGCCGCTTCGCGTCCCCTCGCAATACCAAACGATCGGCGCGGCGATCGCGGCGGCGCTTCCCGGCGACACGATCCTCGTCGCGCCCGGAGTCTACGGCGGCGCGACGGGCGAGGTGTTCCCGCTCCTCCTCCCCGGCGACGTCGTTCTCCGATCGGAGGCGGGGCCGTTCGAGACGATCGTCGCCGCGGACGCCGCGGGGACCGGTCCGCTCATCGCCGCGCGCGGCCCCTCCGCCGTCTCGCCGGGCACGGCGAACGCCGGAACGCGCCTCGACGGCTTCACCATCGCGGGCTCCGGCCTCGTCGATCTCGGCCTCCTCGTCGATCGCGCCGGCATCACGGTCGAAGAGTGCGCGCTCACGGGATTCACCGGTCTCGGTGGGCTCGGCGCCCGCGTAATCGGCCCGGGCGCCCCGACGATCGTCCGCTGCACGATCGGGGGAAACCAACGCGGCGTCGAGTTGCGTCTCGGCGTGTCGCCGACGATCGAATCGAACGTGTTCGTCGAGCACGACTCGACCGCCTTCTTCTGCGACGGCTCCGTATCGGCATCCTCGGTCCGCTGCAACGTGTTCTTCGCGAATCTCCTCGACGTGCGCGGCCCGAACGCGTCGTGCCTCGTGCCGTACTTCAACGGGACGAACCTCGTCCTCGACCCCTTCCTCTGCGGCCGCCGGTCGGGCGACTTCCGCGTCGCCGAATCGTCGCCGCTGTTCGACGCCGCCGAGGCGCTCGCCTGCGGTCAGGTCGGTGCCTTCGGGGTCGGCTGCGCGCGCCCGGCGCCGATCCTTTCCGCGATCGTCCCCGACCGGCTCTTCCGGCCCGAGCAGGTGGAAATCGCGCTCGAAGGCTCGTACGTCGGCCCGTGGCTCCTCGCGCGCCTCGAGGGACCGCAAGGGGAGATCGTGGCGGGCACCCTCGTCGACGCCGACTCGGTGAGCGCGCGCTTCCGCTTCGATCTCGCGGGGCAGTCGAAGGGGGATTGGGACGTCGTGCTCGCCGACTCGACCGGGCGCGAGGACCGGCTTGCGGGCGCGTTGCGGGTCGTGCGCGCCGAGACGGTCGCGGTGCCGGGCGCGTTCGCGACGATCGCCGCGGCGCTCGCGGCCGCCTTCGCTGGCGACACGGTGCGCGTGGCGCCGGGGGTCTACGGCGACGCGACCGGCGAGCCGGCGCCGATTCGGCTTCGCGCCGGGATCGCGCTCGTCGGATCCGGCGCCGACGTCACGACGATCCGTTCGCGCGGCGGCGTCGCGCCGCCAGGACTCATCGTCGGCGCGCCGACCGTCGTCGCGGCGCTCGGGCCTGCGTTCGGTGGCGACGCGGACTCGACGACGATACTGCGCGGGATCCGAGTCGACGGCGCGGGCGCGGCGACGTGGGGCGTTCTCGTCGCGGGCGCTTCGCCCACCGTCGAGGAGTGCGTGGTCGTCGGGAATCGCGGCGAGGCGACCGCCGCCGGCGTGCGGGTCGAGCGCGCCTCGCCGCGCCTCGCGCGCAACACGATCGCGCAGAACGTCACGGGGGTCCGCGTCGGCACGGTCTCGGCGCCTCTCCTCGAGGCGAACATCGTCGCGATGAACGAGGTCGGCGTGGCGTGCGAGGCGGACGACGCGATCCCGGTCTTCCTCTGCAACGACTTCTGGGCGAACGAGGACTCGGTGACGACGCGGTGCGCCGACCCGACCGGCGCGGACGGGAACGCGGCGCTCGACCCGCTCTTCTGCGACCGGCTGCGGGGGGATCTGCGAATCGCCGCGGCGTCGCCGTGCGCGCCGGAGGGCTCGGGGGGATGCGGGCGCGTCGGAGCGCTCGACGTCGGGTGCGCGCTCCCGAGCGCGAGCCGCCTCGTCGTCGTCCCCGAGGAGTCGCCGACCCTCGGCGACGCGCTCGCCGCGACCGTCGCGGGCGACACGGTGCTCGCGCTCCCGGGGGTGTACGGGGCGTCGGAGCGATTCCCGCTCCGCCTCCGCGCTGGGCGCACGCTCCGCGGCCGCGACGGCGCGGGCCCGACGCGCGTGACGGCGCCGGACGGCGCGCCGCCGTTGCCCGTCCTCCTCGACCTGCGCGGCGACGCGGCGACCGCGCTCGTCGGCCTCACGCTCGACGGCGGGGGCCGCGTCGATCTGCTCGTGCACGCGGACTCCGCGCGCGGAGAGCGCATCGACGCGTGCGTCCTCCGCGGCGCGACCGCGAACGGGATCTCGTCCGCGGCCGTGAGCGGCGGGCGCGGCGCGCTCCGCGTCGCGAACTCGCTCCTCTACGGCAACACGAACGGCGCGCTCGCCATCGCGGGCGGGGGAATCCTCCTCGAGAGGACCATCGTCGCGCGCAGCGCGCGGTACGGCCTCTTCTGCGACGGGCGGGGCGAGGCGGTCGCCGTCTGCTGCGACGTCTGGGGGAGCGGCGGCGCCGACTACGCGGGCTCGTGCGCCGAACTCCTCGGCATCCTCGGGAACCTCTCGGTCGATCCGCTCTTCTGCTCCGAGGCGACCGACGATCTCCGGCTCCGGCCCGAGTCGCCCCTCGCCACGCACTGCACGGAGACGGCGGTGATCGGCCCGTTCGCGGCCACGTGTCTCGCGCGGACGCCCGCGCGCGAGGAGGGGGGCGAGTCGGGCGGGGACAATTCCGCAGCGCCGACGGACCCGCGCGCCGAACCGACGGGCGTCACGGCGGGGGCCCTCGCGACCGGCGGCGCTCTCCCCGAGCGCGCCTTCCTCGAGGGGCCGTGGCCGAGCGTCGTGGCGGCGGACGGCCGCCTCGCGTTCCGGGTCGGCCTCCGCGAGGGCGGCCGCGCCCGCGCGCGGCTCGTCGCCCCGAGCGGCCGTCTCGCGCTCGACCTCCTCGACCGCGATCTCCCCGCCGGCGCGCACCACCTCGTGCTCGACCTGCGCGCCGCCGGCGCCGCGCCGCTCGCCTCGGGCGTCTACATCCTCGTCGTCGACCTCGGGCGCGACCGCCTCGCCGCGCGCGTCGTCGTCCATCGTTGATGCGGCGCGCCGGGCGGACCGAGCGGTGATGCCCATCCGGCGCTTCCCGCTCGCCTCGATCCCGTTCCTCCTCGTGATCGCCGTGGCGACGGGACTACGGATCGCCTCGCTCCCTTACGGATTCCCCGACGTCTACTACGCCGACGAGGACACCGTGATCGAGTCCGCGCTCTACACGCTGACCGGCGACCTCGACCCGCACCTCACCAAGTACCCGCACTTCCTCGTGAACGCGCTCGCCCTTGCGTTTCACGTCCGCGAGGGAATCGGTCTCCGCCCGGATTCGGCTCGCGTCGCGCGCGCTTTCGTCGCCTATCAGGAGACGCCACACTCGACCACGCTCCTCGCGAGGGGCTTCGCCCTCGCCGCGAGCCTCGTGGCCGTGCCGCTCACGTTTCTCATCGGCCGCCGCCTCTGGGGAAGCGCGGAGGGTCTCATCGCCGCGACGCTACTCGTTCTCTCGCCTCTCCACATCGATCTCTCGCGGCTCGCGCGCGTGGACGGCTGTGCGGTGACCCTCGTCGCCCTAGCGACTTTTTTCTCGGTGCGCTACCTCGACACGGGGAGGGCACACGACATCGTTGGAGCGGGGCTCTCCGCCGGGGCTGCGCTGGGATGCAAGTATTATCCGGGGCTCGTCGCGATCGTCGGTTTTCTCCTCATCGCGATCCGCGGCGGCCCGGCACGAACGCAGGCGAACCTCGCCGTCCGCCTCGCCATCGCCGGCGCCGCCGCGTTCTGCCTCTCGTCCCCGGCGCTCGTCACGAACATCGCGCGGTTCGCCGGGGAATTCCGCGAATTCTCGACGCACCTCTTCCGGACACCCCATCTCGGCACGCCGGGCCGGGCTTCCCTAGCGCACGAACTGCTCCCGCTCCTGCGGTACACGATCGGTTCCGCGGGCTGCGCCTGTCTCGTCGTCTTCGCGATCCACGCCCTCGCGTCGAAAGCCCCTCGCGCGCGCGCCGACGCCGTCGTCGTGCTCGCCTATCCGGCGCTCCTCGCTCTCCTCTTCCTCCGCTCCGAGACGTTCGTCCTCCGTTTCTTCCTCACGGCTCTCCCGCCGCTCTGCCTCGGCGCCGCGCGCGGCGCGACCCTTCTCTGCTCCGCGCCGGTCCGCGGCGAGCGACCCTCGAAGCGCCGCGTGGCCTTCTGCCTCGTCGTCTTCGCGCTCGGGGCGGCGCCTTTCCTGCGGGACAGCGCGGACACGGCGCTCCGGACGGTCGGCCGGCGTGACACCCGTCTCCTCGCGCACGACTGGATCGAGGCGAACGTCCCTGCAGACCAGCCTCTCCTCCTCACGCACCGCCGCCTCGCACCGTACTTCCCGACCCGCAAGATCCCGTTCGCCCACCCGGCGAATGAGCTGTGGTGGCGCGTGAGCACGTTCGCGCCACGCTACCTGGAGCCCCTACAGAGTTCGTTTCAGCGGGCGTCCGAGGCTGTCGCCCGTGGTGACCGAAAGGCCCGCTACGTCGGCGACGCGCTCGGGGACGGGCTGCGTCGAGCCGATGCGGACCCGGTCGTCGTGGTTCCATTCGAGGCCAACCTCCCGGACATCGAGGAGCGACGGGCCCGCGAGGTCGGGGAGCTCGCGAAGACTCATCGGCAAGCCGCGTGGTTCCCCGAGACGTGGAGCGATTCGTTCGGCCCGCCGATCGGCATCTGGGTGCCTCGGGAACCCGGGCCGTGATCGCGGGTGCGGACGTCGGTGCGAGCCCTCGTTGACACGCCCCGGGGCGCGTGCTAGATTGCGGAGGCTTCACGGCCAGACGTGCGCGCCGCTAGCTCAACTGGCAGAGCAACTGACTCTTAATCAGTAGGTTGATGGTTCGATTCCATCGCGGCGCACCACTTTCCGGCTCTTTTCCGGCTTCGGCTGGTTTCCGGCTCACCGACCGCCGGAATGCTGTCGATACTCCGTTCGGGTTTTGGGGGCGAATGGGTTCGACGGGGATCAAGTAAGTCGGAGGCGCGTGTCGAGGGCCTACGCCTCGTAAAAAACGCGGGATGAATCACAACTGCCAACGATAACTTGGCACTGGCTGCTTAGGTAGCCCGTCCCCGCTCGCCTCGCCTGCGTGGCGGGATGGGGGCGTCGCGAGAGCAGGCTGGCCCGAACCCTCCGTCCCGGGGGCGAGGGCGAGAGAAGCCGGGGCTGGCCCTAGCGTGGATCCTACCGACCGGAGCCGCCGATTGGGCGAGACAAGAATAGATCGGTCACACACGTAGACCCTTCGATCGAACGGTTCTCGGACGCGGGTTCGATTCCCGCCGCCTCCACTACTATCCGAAGCGGGCTCCGGGTTCCGGAACCCGCTTCTTCTTGCGCTCTGCGGGCTCTCAGTTTCGCCGACTTGTCCTCGAGGCGACGCCGCTCATCGCGCAAGCACGACCTTCCGCGCTTCCACGCGGGCGCCGAACTCGAGGCGCGCGAAATAGACGCCGGCCGAAAGATCGCGCCCGCTCGTAGTGCGGCCATCCCACATTGTAGTGTGTCGCCCCGCGTCTTGAAGCTCCTCAGCGAGCACGACGACCTCGCGGCCGGTGACGTCGTATACGGCCAGCCGCACGTCCCCGCGCTCGGGCAGCGTGTAGGCGAAACGCGTGGCTGTCGTGAACGGGTTGGGCGCGCTCGGTTCGAGCCACGTATCACCAGCTACCGGAGATGCATCGCCGACACCGGTGCTCGCCGATGCTGTGCGCAGGTCGGCCTCGGCGCTCCCGTTCGAGGCGAGCGTGAACCACTGATGCGACGCGACCGCGCGTGTGCCGGCGGGTGTCAGTCATCACTCCCTCGACGCGTTGGAGCTGCTGCGGCTACCGCGGCCCGATGGCGATGAACTGGAAGGTTCTATCCTGCCAGACGTTCCCTGAAGTGTTGCGGACAACGAACTCAAGGGTCGACGACGTTACGAGGTCGGTCATCACGCCATACGCAGCTTCCGTCCCAGAGCCAGGCGGGCGATCGGCCGTGGCGGTGACAGTCGGAATGTCGGCGAAGGGCGTGGTGAAAGTCACCCAGTACTGTCCTTCCGAGATGTGCGAACAACTGAAGCCTAAGCCTTCCAACAGCGTGCCATCTTCCGCGATAGTGCCCCGCACGATCCGCAGGTTCTCCTCCGCCCCGGGGGCACGCAACTGACCTGTGGGTCCAAGCCGGATGTCGCCGCGGACATCCAACTTCGCGACAGGCGTTGTCGTACCGATGCCGACGTTCCCGTTTCCCGTGCCGAGAGTGTTGAACGAGAACCCGGCATTGGGGTCGATGAAGAACTGCGAATAGTTCGTAGCGTCGCCCGACTTCGAAGTCTGCAGTCTAATCTTGCTGTTCGCGGCAGCGCTCCCGTTCTGTTCGATGAACATCCCAATGGCATCCTGGCCGGAATAGCCATGATCGGACGCGCCACCGCCCCAGAATATGGAGCCGTTGACGTGAAGCGGTCCTTGTGGAGCGGCCGTGCCGATGCCGACCCTGCCGTCACCGTCGACGAACACGGCGTTGGTGGGCGAGCCATCGGCCGCGTCGAGTGAGAAGGCGGAGTTGGCGTGTGTGGCCATCGGCGCGGGCGTGATCTGCTGCCGAGGTGCCATCAAGACGAATCCGGCGACGTTCGCGCAGTTGAGTCCGGTGTCGCGCCGGACTTCGATCTCGAGAAACCGCTGCGCGGTCGTCGCGAACTGCTGGCCGAAGTCGAGCTGTGCCGTGAACACGCCTTCGACGACGCTCACGTTGTCAACGCAGAGCGTCGAACCGATCGGCGAGCCACCCGACGCCACGTCATACAGACGAAAGCGGAAATCGTGCAGGCCGCTGGCTGGCGCGCCGGCATCATCCAGTGATCCCTGGTAGGTGAACGCGGTGCTCTGCGCGCGGGCAGGCGAATGCGCCAATAACGTAAACGACAGCGCCGCAGCGAGAGCCAGCGACTTGTGAACGAGCGCTTTTCTCATCGCGAGAACTCCTTTGCTTGGTGGCTCGATGAGCCACAATTTCGGGCGGACGACCTGTCTTTGCCGCATTTAGGAAACCACCACGAGCTTCTGGCGGCTCTGGTGCGCTCCCGCGTCCAACCGCAGGAAGTAGATACCCGAAGCGACTGGCTGACCCGATCCGTCGCGCCGGTCCCACTCTCGTTGATGCCTGCCCGCCGGCAACCGCTCGTCGGCCAGGATGCGCACGAGACGGCCGGATACGTCGTAGAGCGCGGCCCGCACCGGACCCGCTTGCGGCAGATCAAATGCGAGCACGGTCCGATTCGCGACCGGGTTTGGAGCCGCCGGATACATCCGGAACACGAGCGGCGTGGCATTCGGCAGATCGAGGCCATCACCAGGCGTGTCGCTCTCAACGCCGGTGACGGTGCCGCCACCGCCAGACCAGAATCCGCCGCTCAGCGTGAAGCTCGAACCTGCCAGCCGGCCGGCGTCCGGCTGGCCGATCGTTCCGCCGAGTCCGAACGTGCCGCCCGTCGGGCGCGTCCCCCCGCCGCCGTCGATCGTGAACCGAGAAATGCTGAGCTGTGCTGACGCGGCCCCAGCCGCGCAGCTCAACAAGGCAGCGATCAGCACGGAACCGAGACAACGAACTGCTATGGATCGGATGCGCATGGTTTTTCCTCCGTGGTCTCGTTTGCCCGTTGGCGAAACTGAGGGCGATCCCTTCTGCTTCGAGGCGTGTCTCTAAAAGGGTATGCGCCGGAATCCGATCGGCGGTGCCAGAGGCGGCCGTCCGGTTGCTGGACGGCTGGCACGCACCGACGTGACAGGCAAGCGCGCCGGGAATCGCGTGGCACCGCGTTCCCGGATTCGGCGCATATCCAAGTAGCCGCTCCAGCGGCGAAAGGAGGAACCCAAGATGATCAAGCACCTCGCAACCGCCCTTGCGCTAGCCTTGGCGCTCGTCTCGCTCTTGCCCGGGCTGGCCGCGGCAAAGCTCGCCGGGAACCACAACCAGACGCTCCTTCGCGGGTAGCGTCGCCGGGGTCGGTTCCGGCGCGGGGCCCACGCCCGCGCCGGGCCGCGTCGGCGCGCACGCAGATCGAGCGGGGGAGACGAGCATGGGGCGGCGCTTCGACACGTTCCGCGCGCGATGGTTCGGATGCCGCGGCGACCTCGAGCGACGGGCCGGGCGGTACGATCGAGCCGAGCGCTTCGTGCGCGACGCGCTCGCGCTCGCCGAGCGGTCGACACCGCCGGACGATCGGCTCCTCGTGACGCTCCTGAACGGTCTCGGGATAGTGCTCAAGGAGCGAGGCCACCTCGACGACGCCGCGCGCGCGTACCTGCGTGGACTTCGGATCGCCCAGCGGCGCGTCGGCTCGGCCGACCCCGCGATCGCGGCCCTCTACCACAACCTCGGCGGTCTGGAGCACGCGCGCGGGCGGCACGCGCGCGCGGAGCCGTTCGCGCGTCGGGCCGCTGCCATCCGTGCGCGCGCGCTCGGCGAGGATCATCCCGACGTGGCCCGAGACCTCGCGGCGCTCGCCGGGATCCTCGACGGGCTCGGGCGCCATGCCGAGGCAGAAGCGCTACATCGACGTGCCCTTGGCGCGTTCGAGGGCCGCGGCGCGCGCGATCGCCGCGAGGTTGCGTACGTTCTCGAAAACCTCGCGGCCTGCTGCCACACCATGGGGCGAACGGCGGAGGCCGAGCCGCTCGCCCGGCGCGCGGTGGCGCTGAAGGAGGCCCTCCTCGGGGCGCGCCATCCCGACGTCGGTCGGGCTCTCTCGAACCTCGCCGTGATTCAGAAGGCCGAGGGCCGATTCGCGGAGGCCGCCGCGTGCTCCGCGCGGGCGCTCGAAATCCTGGATGAGAGCCTCGGCCCAGAGCATCCGGCGACCGTCACGTGCCGGCTCAATGCCGGATCCCTCCCCGGCTCGCGCGCGACGACCGGCACGCGCGGCCGCGCGATCGGCGCACCGCTTCCGCGCCCCTCGCCCTTCCTGTAGACTCGTCTCCTCTCGGAGGAGCCATGGACGAAAGCGATCGCCACTCGGGGGAGCGCAGCACGTTGAGCAGCGAAGAGTGGCGCCGACTGCGCGATCTGTTCGGCGACGCGCGGGAGATGCCCGAATCGGAGCGCAAGGCGTTCCTCGACCGCGAGCTCGCGGGCGAGCCCGCGCTCCGGGCGGAGATGGACTCCTTCCTTGCGAGCGCCGCGACCGTGGGCGCTTTCCTCGCGCCGCGGGATGCCGGCGGAGCGCGAACCACGGCCTCCCCGGCCCCGGGCTCGATGGTCGGTCCGTACCGCCTCGTCGAGCCGCTCGGCGAGGGCGGCTTCGGCGTGGTCTACCTCGCCGAGCAAGAGAAGCCGATTCGCCGCCGGGTCGCCCTCAAGTTGATCAAGCCGGGGATGGACACGCGGCAGGTGATCTCGCGATTCGAGGCGGAGCGCCAGGCGCTCGCGCTCATGGATCATCCCGCCATCGCGCAGGTCTTCGATGCGGGGGAGACGGAGGCCGGGCGGCCCTTCTTCGCGATGGAGTACGTCCCCGGCGTTCCGATCACCTCGTTCTGCGACGCGGAACGCCTTCGCGTCCGCGAGCGGCTCGATCTCTTCCTCGGCGTCTGCGACGCGGTGCAGCACGCGCATCAAAAGGGCGTCATCCACCGCGACCTCAAGCCTTCGAACGTCCTCGTCTCGCGGCGCGACGGAGTCCCCGCGCTCAAGGTGATCGACTTCGGCATCGTCAAGGCGACGGGTGCGACGGTGGAGGAGCGGAGCTTCGTGACACGCGAGGGGATGGTGCTCGGGACGATCGGCTACATGAGCCCCGAGCAGGCCGGGGCAATCCAGGCGGTAGTCGACACGCGCTCCGACATCTACTCGCTCGGCGTTCTCTTGTACGAATTGTTGGTCGGCGAGATGCCATTCGATCGGACGCGCTTGCAGCGGGCGGACTGGAGCGAGGCGGTGCGGATCATCCGTGAGGAGGACCCGCCGAGACTGACGGCGCGGCTGACACGGGGGGAGCCCACTCTCTCGACGAGCGGACTGACGGAGCGGAACGGGGGCGCCGCGACGCAAACGGCGCGAAGCGCGCGCGTGGCGGCGAAGACGGAGCGCAACGAGCGCCTCGCCGAGATCGCGAGCCGCCGCGACGCCGACGAGCGGACGCTCCTGCGAGAGCTGCAGGGAGAGCTGGAGTGGATCACGCTGCGTGCGCTCGAGAAGGAGCCGGATCGCCGCTATGCTTCGGCGTCGGAGCTTTCCGCCGACATCCGGCGGCACCTCGCGAACGAGCCGGTGCTCGCGCGGGCGCCGAGCACGATCTACCGCGTGCGGAAATATGCGCGCCGCCACCGCGTGGGCGTGGCCGCGGCCGCCTTCGTGCTGCTCGCTATCGTCGTCGGCGGGATCGCGGCGACGGTGGGTTTCACCCGCGCTGTGCGCGCCGAGCGCGAGGCGCGCCTTGAAGCGAAGACGGCTCGCCAGGTGTCGGATTACCTGGTCGGCCTTTTCAAATCCTCGAGCCCAGACCGCTCCCGAGGCGAGACGCTCACCGCGCGCGCCCTCCTCGAAGAGGGAACACGCCACATCCGCGACGGCGTGAAGGATGATCCGCAGGTGCGGGCTCGCCTGCTCGCGACACTCGGGAATGCTCATCTGAATCTGGCCCTCGACGACGAAGGGCTGGCGCTCCTTCGCGAAGCTCTGGCGGTGAGTGATTCGGCCGCGAAGCCGGACCCGATGCAGATTGTCAGGCAGCTCTACGAGCTGGCCCACGGCTTACGCGTGGTCGGCAAACGTCACGAGGACGAAATCGGGGTCCTGATGGACCGAGCGCTCGCAATCTTGGATGAGTCCGGCGATGAGCATCCCGACCTGCTGGCGGCTTGCCTGCGAGTGAAGGGAGCGTGGCTCAACGATCGGGGCGAGCGCGCTCCCGCGGAATCGCTCATCGGGCGCGCCATCGATCTGGCCGAGGCGGCTTCCTCGCCGGACACCCTCGAGCTGATCAGCATGTACGCCACCTGGGGGCACATCGCTTGGGGTGAGGGTCGATCCGAGGACCATGAACACCGCTACCTTCACGCGCTCGCTCTATCGGAATCGAGCGGCGCGTCGCCCAGTAAGTCCATCGATCTCCATCAGAGGCTGGCGACGTTCTATTCAGAACGCGCCGAGCCCGAAAAGGCGATCAGCCATGCGGAGCAGGGGGTGCGCCTCGCGCGACAGATCTATCCTCCGGACCATCCCAGCGTGGCGCAAGCACTGAACGGCGAGGTCGACGCACTCTTCAGCCAAGGCCTTTTCGAGAAGGCGAGCGTCGTGTGCGAGGAAGGGCTGCGCATTCTCAGGAAGAGCGCGAGGAGGTTAGAGATCGCTTATTCGCTGAATACCTTGAGCACACTCTACCAGCTCATGGGTCAGGCGGATCTTGCCGTCTCATGCGCCGAGGAGGCCTGCGCCATCCGTGCCAACGCCTTCGGTGCGGAGAACGTCCGCACAGCAGAGATCAGGATCAACCTGGCTCGTAGCCTTGCGGCCGCGGGACGGGCGGCCGGCGCGGAATCCTCGTTCCATGCAGTCATCGCTGTGTACGAACGGCTCGATCCGAAGAACATCTACAACGCGCATGCCTACGGGAGCTACGCAAACCTCTGCCGTGATACGGGACGCCTCGCGCAGGCAGAGACGCTCTACGTGCACGCAGAGGCCATGTTCGACTCCACGGACGCGGGGACCCGGCGCGCTCTTGGCTCCTACCTAGTCGACCATGGGTACCTGCGATCTCTGCAGAGCCGCCATGCGGAGGCGCAAGCGATGATCGCGAACGGATTCCGTCTTTGGGGTCGCAGCAACGAGGACAGGGAGGTCGGCGCGCTGTACTTAACGTGGGCCGCCGCGCGGGCTGGCGCCGGGGACGCGGATGGCGCCATCGAGAAGCTCCGCCAAGCCGGCTCGTGTGGCATCGGCGAGAAAGACGCAGCTCGATATCCGGAACTCTCTTCCCTTCGCTCCCGGCCGGACTATCCTCTGAAGCGGTCGACGTAGCACTTCGCAGTTGGGCGGTAACGAATCCACCCCCGCGGTGCGGCGCTTGATGTCGCGGCCCGAGCGGTGCGCGGTCCATGTCGTGCTCGCGCCTACCGAGTACGTGGCACCGCGAGCCCGGATTCGGCGCATGAATTGGTAGCCGCTCTGTCGGCGAAGGGAGGAACATCCGATGAACAAGCACCTCGCAGCCGCTCTCGCGCTGGCCCTCGCGATGGTCTCGCTCCTACCGGGGCTCGCCGTGGCAAGGCTCGCCGGGAACCACAACCAGACTCTCCTTCGCGAGTAACGTCACGGGCGATGGTTCAGGGCGCGGCGCTTCTAGCAGGCTGCTGAAAAACGCCTGTTTCTGGTTGCTCTGACATGACGGCTCTGTATGCTGCGTCTCGACCACTCACCGGAGGGGACGAGATGCGCGGATCGGACGGACGACGGGACGAGATGTG
>Ga0247727_10000168_pt1 | contig 148188 bp, 157 predicted proteins | sample WisWelCaveWW1625_FD_202498 | JGI IMG/M metagenome (GOLD analysis project Ga0247727, IMG submission 202498) | Biofilm microbial communities from Wishing Well Cave, Virginia, United States - WW16-25 | ecosystem: Environmental > Aquatic > Deep subsurface > Groundwater > Cave microbial mat... | reverse complement strand
CGGTGGTGAAGTTTGAGGCAAATGGCTCGTACGGAGTACGTGTCAAGGGGGGTTTGGCCGCACAAGGGAGTTCGGCACCTGGTGGGAGGGTCACGTTCACGTCGATTCGAGATGATCTCGCGGCGGGGAACACGGATGGTGCAGGCGGCTCGCCGAGTGCGGGGAGTTGGGACGCTCTGCACATTGATGCGACGGACGGATCGGCTGCTATTAACCTTGCGTACGCTGACCTTCGGTACGGTGGAAACAGCTGTTGCACCGGAGCTCTGGTTGGAAACTCGTCTCCGACTGGAACTTTGTCGGTGACGCATAGCAACTTTGAGTCAAGCAACTACTACGCGATTCGGCTGAACAACTACAGAGACAGTGTGAGCTTCACCTGTTCCGACAATACGCGGTCCGGCAATTATCGCAATGGTGTGCTTCTGGGGAGTTTGGCGGTGGGTGTGGCCACGTTGGGGCCGTGCACGGCGGACCTGCCCTACGTAGTAAGTGGCACGCTGGAGGTTCCGGTGGGTGGCGTCTTCAACCTTGAGCCAGGCACGGTGGTGAAGTTTGAGGCAAATGGCTCGTACGGAGTACGTGTCAAGGGGGGTTTGGCCGCACAAGGGAGTTCGGCACCTGGTGGGAGGGTCACGTTCACGTCGATTCGAGATGATCTCGCGGCGGGCGACACGGATGGTGCAGGTGGCTCGCCGAGTGCGGGGAGTTGGGACGCTCTGCACATTGATGCGACGGACGGATCGGCTGCTATTAACCTTGCGTACGCTGACCTTCGGTACGGTGGAAACAGCTGTTGCACTGGAGCTCTGGTTGGAAACTCGTCTCCAACTGGAACTTTGATTTTGTCGCGTGTTGTCCTCGCGCTCAGCAATAGCGGGGGAGCGCGGTTCGCCTCGATCGGCTGCAACATGCAAAAGTGTAGGGTCACGGGGACGGCGCTTGTGCAGATGGGTGGAACCGGGCACGGCATTCGAAACGACGCCTCCGGAAGCGAGGTTGACGGGCGCTACAACTGGTGGGGGCATTCGAGCGGGCCTAGTGAAGGTGGCACGCCACCTTGCGATCCAATGCCGCGGCCGGCCGGTTCGGGATTCAAAGTAACCTGCGATGTATTGTTCGATCCGTTCCTTGGCACGTTTCCGTGCGGTGTCAACCCGCTCGACCCGATCGCGATCCCCGAACGGATCGACGGGCAATTTAGCGGGTCCGATGACGACAACGATGGGAGCATTGACGAGCCACTGCCCGCGAGTAGTAACGTGCTGGATTGCGACGGGGATGGATTCGTTGGGATCGCTGAGGCCGCTATCTTCCCGCCACCAGCGGAGAATCGAGATCAAGACCCCTGCGGAACGAACGCCTGGCCGCTGGATTTCGTATCTGGGACAGTCTTCAACAGCACCAACCAAGTCGATCTTCCTGACCTATCGAGCTACGTCGTCCCAGTGAGGCGAATTGGGACGAGTCCCGGGGACACGGGATTTGACGTCCGTTGGGATATCGTCCCAGGCCTAGGTGGACCATTCGGCAAATACATCAATTTGGCAGACTTGCAGAAGATGACAATGAGTCGTCCGCCGATGCTGGGAGGGGAGTTGGCTTTCAACGGGCCGGCGTGCCCGTGGCCGCCGTAGGCGCAGGCGGAGCCAGGCGCGCTGGCCGCCTGAGGCGCCTGATTTGTTCATAAGTGACACATCGGCATTGGCGGGGTTCGTGCGCCCTGCCATAATCAGCGCTAATGGCGACCACTACCAAACAGCCACGCTCCGTCTTCGCCTGTGGCGAGTGCGGCTACGAAAGCCCCAAGTGGCTCGGCCGTTGCCCCGACTGCGCCTCCTGGAACAGCTTCGCGGAGCATGCCGTATCGCGCGCGACTCGGGTATCCAACGGTCCTTCGCCCATGGCAGCGCCTATCGAGCTCTCCAGGTTGTCGGCCGACGACGAGCCACGAATGGCCCTCGGCATCGCCGAGTTCGACCGCGTGCTCGGTGGCGGCGTCGTGCCTGGTTCGCTGGTGCTGGTCGGTGGCGATCCCGGCATCGGCAAGTCGACGCTGCTGCTACAGGTGGCGGCCGCGGTTGCCGGCGGTGGGGCCGTTGCGGCAGGCGATAGGTCGTTGCCCCGCGCGTCCTACGAGAACCTCAGGACGAGCGGGAGGCGGGGTCGCGCGACGGTAGATGTCAGGCTAAAGCCTGACCCCCAGAATGCCCGGACGGCGACGTTAGAGCCCCGGAATGGGAGCAGCGACGGCAGGCGGGTGGTCTACCTGTCCGGCGAGGAGTCCGCGCGGCAGGTGAAGATGCGCGCGGAGCGGCTGGGCTTCGAGGGCGCGGGGCTGTTCCTGTTATCTGAAACGAACCTGGACGCCGCCCTGCGCGAGGCTGAGTCCCTCTCGCCGGCGCTGCTGGTCGTCGACTCCATCCAGACGGTGCACAGCGAGGCTGCCCCGCAGGCGCCCGGCAGAATCGCTCAGCTGCGCCAGTGCACGATGGACCTCATGCGCTGGTCGAAGGGATCCGGCGTGCCCGTGTTCATCGTCGGCCACGTGACGAAGGACGGCGATATCGCCGGACCGCGACTGCTGGAGCACATCGTCGACGCCGTGCTCTACCTGGAGGGCGAGCGTTTCAGCAACTACCGCCTCCTGCGCGGCGTCAAGAACCGCTTCGGCTCGGTCGACGAGATCGGAGTCTTCGAGATGACGGCGGAGGGGCTGCAGGGCGTGGAGAACCCGTCCGCCGCATTCATAGCGGAGCGCGCGAGCGATGCGGTTGGCTCCGTTGTCCTGCCCACTCTCGAGGGGAGCCGGCCGTTGCTGGTCGAGGTGCAGGCGCTGACCAGTGCTTCAGTCACGCCGGCGCCTCGCCGGGTGGCCAACGGCCTCGATTTCAACCGGCTGCTGCTCGTATCGGCGGTGCTGGGCCGCCGTTCGGGCATCAACGTTGGGTCGCAGGACATCATGGCATCAGTCGTGGGTGGCCTGCGCGTGTACGAGCCGGCGGCGGACCTGGCGCTGGCGCTGGCGATCGTCTCGTCGCACCGCGACGGCTCCGTCCCGTCGGACCTGATCGCCCTCGGCGAAATCGGGCTGTCGGGCGAGCTCCGCTCTGTCTCGCACCTGGAACGCCGCCTGTCGGAGGCTGCGCGTCTCGGCTTCCGGCGCTGCTTGCTGCCGGGGGCGTCTCTTCGCGGCGGCAATCCGAAGGCGGACATCCAAGCGCTGCCCGCGGCGACTGTTCGCGAGGCCCTTCGCCTGGCGTTGGGCTGATCGACGAGTGGCGACAGTGGGGGATCACAGGAAATCCGAAACACGAGGCTATGTAGGCGGCGGAGGTACTTGACTAACGGAAAAATCGTTAGTATAGTGTCGCAAAGATGACAGACGCGATGCCTGGATTGACGCGAGTGGTTCTCTGGCGACCCAACCTCGAACTGCGCGGCCTCGCCGATAGCGTTGCGCTCGTCTTCATCTGTCTCGTGCCGATCGTTCTCTATCTGCCGTTCGCGGGCGCGCCGTTCGAGCGCGACGAGGGTGTCTATGGGACGATCGCGCAAGGCCTCCTCGACGGCAACGTCCCCTACCGCGATCTCTTCGACAACAAGCCGCCGCTGGTCTACGGTTGGTACGCGTTCAGCTTTCTGTTGTTCGGTGAAAGCGTCGTCGCGCCGCGACTAGTCGCCGCGGCGTTGCTTTCGCTGACGACCCTGGCGATCTTCGGCCAGGCGAGAATGTTGTTCTCGCGCAAGGTGGCGTATGTGGCTGCGGCATGCTTTGCGGTTTCTACGGGGCTTCCATTCGTCGCCCTGCATGCCAACACCGAGGCGTACATGCTGCTTCCCCTGGTTGGTTCCTTGTGCTGCTTCACGCTGGGCATGCGATCCACCAGACTGCGGTGGTTCTTATTAGCGGGAGCGCTCGGCGGCGTGGCGATCATGACCAAGCAGGTGGCAGTCTGGAACCTGCTCGCGCTGGCCGTTATGGCTGTCGCCTGGCGGTGGCGAACCCCGGCTCCCTGCCGAACTCGCCTGGCGCCGCTGGGCTCGCTCCTTGTTGGCGCCTTCGTCACCTTGGCGCTGATTGCCACGCCCTTCTTCGCCGTGGGCGCGCTTGATGAGCTCGTCTATGCCAACATCTCTTATAACCGTCTCTATGTTGGTGCGCTGACGTGGGGCGACCGTGTGATCAATCTCACTCAGGGTGGCCTCTTCGTCTTCGCGGTCGCCGCTCCGCTAATAGCCGCGGCGGCTCTTGGCCTTCGCTCACTGCTCGGTACCAGGTTGCGTGCGGTCGACTATCTCCTGATAGGCTGGGCGCTGGCGTCCGCGCTCGGTGTCCTAACCGGCGGCCGCTTCTTCCCGCACTATTTCTTGCATCTTCTGCCCGCAGCGGCACTCCTTGCTTCTCTCCTGGTCCGTGGACACGTGCGCCGGCGATTCGGAGGAGCCGCGGTGCGTCTGTCCATTGGCATCGGCGCTCTGCTCGTGGGCCTCTCGCTAGCGACGAATGGGCTGATGTATCTCGCACCATGGCGGACCGAACAGCGTGTTGCGCCGGCGGTGTTCACGCAGAAGCAGTGGGAGGAGCAGAGCCGTGTCCTTGGTGTGTATATTGCGGAGCGCACGAACCCCGACGACAAGGTCTTCAACCTCGGTCGCGAGTCGCAGATTTACTTCTATGCTCAGCGGAGTCCCGCGGTAACCTACTTCTACGACTGGGCGTACCAGTACGACGAACGGACTCTAGCACCGACGATTGCCGCGCTGGAACAAGCGAAGCCTATCTACATCATCGATACCCTGCAGCCGCCTCTGTTCGCACCGGAGGCGCGGCCGCCGGGGTTCAGCGACTTTCTCGCCAGCCATTACGAGTACGAAGGCAGACTCTACTTCGCCGATGTCTACCGGCTCAAGGCGCGACGTGAGTAGGCGCTTCTCCTAGAACTCGATCTGCTTGTGGCGCAGGACGATGGCTTCGAGCAGGCCAAGCGCGACGAAAAGCATCACCAGGGAGCTACCGCCCTGGCTGATGAAGGGCAGGGGTATGCCGGTCACGGGGACGATGCGGATCGTCACTCCGATGTTGATGAAGACCTGGAACAGTATCATCACCACGATGCCCGTCGCCACCAGCCGGCCGAACACGTCATAAGAGAGCGATGCGGCGCGTATGCCGCGGAAGAGCAGCGCCGAGAACAGAGCCAGGAGAACGAGGGCGCCCATCAGCCCTAGCTCCTCGCCGAGCACGGCGAAGATGTAGTCGGTAGTCGAAGTCTGCAGGAAGTCGAGCTGAGTCTGCGAGCCTTCGGTTAGTCCTCGTCCGAACAAGCCGCCAGAACCGATGCTGATCTCAGACTGGAGGATATTGAAGCCCCCGCCGAGGTAGTCGGAGCCAGGGTCGAAGAATAGGCCGATGCGCTCGACCTGGTAGCCGCTGAGGACGGTGAGCGCGGCGAATGGTATCAGCGCCGCGAGGATTCCCGCGAGCACCAGGACATAGCGTGGCGGCGTCCCCGCCATCAGGACCATCCCCACCCAGATCGCGCCGAACACCATTGCCGTGCCCATATCGGGTTCCAGCAGGACGAGTCCGGCGGGGACGGCCACCATCAGGAGCGAGATTATAAATACACGAACGTCGTCCATTTGCCGTTGCCGGTCGGCCAGAAAACGCGCCAGGGCGACGATGACCAGCAGCTTCGCGATCTCGGAGGCTTGCACCTGCTGTCCGGCGATAGTGAACCAGCGCGTGGAGCCGTAGGCGGCATCGCCGACGAAGAGGACAGCGCCCAGGAGAATCACCGCCAGCAGGTACAACCGGAATGCCAGGTGTCCGAATATCCTGTAGTCCAGGCAGGCCACGGCTATCGCCAGGCCCAGCCCAGCGAGGGCGAACACCCCTTGTTTGACCAGTGGGTGACCCGTGCTCAGGCCCTCGGGGTAGATACTCAGGTGAGCGCTGTAGATGAGGACGGCGCCGTAGGAAACGAGGGTAATCGCCAGCAGCAGTAGAAGGTAGTCGAAATGTCGCGCGCTGCGCGGACCGATCATGGTCCGTCCTCGGGCTTCTGTGCCGCGCGCGAGCCGTTGAAGTAGTAGTCGAGGATATCGGCGGCGGCTGGCGAGGCGTCGTTGCCGCCACTGCCGCGCTGCACGAACACGACCACGGCAATCTCGGGATCGTCATAGGGTGCGAATCCGACGAACCAGCCGTGGGTTTCGTGCTTGCCGTCGGCCAGCGTTGGCCCGAACTCGGCGGTGCCCGTCTTCCCGGCGACTTCGACGCCGGCAATTGCGGCATTTCGAGCGACGCCTCTGGTCACCGACTGTCGCATGCCGGCCTGCACCGTCTCCAGGTGCTGCTTGTCGACGGGCACCCTTCGCCGCACGTCTTTCTCGATCGCCTGCAGAAGGTTTCCGTGGCTGTCCCGGAATTCCATTCCCAGGTGCGGGGTGAGCAGTTCGCCACCGTTCGCTATCGCGGCGATGCCTGTGAGCATCTGGAGAGGCGTCGCGGCCACGTATCCCTGGCCAATTCCGAAGTTGTAAGTGTCTCCGAGAGTCCATGGTTCCCCGATAAGCTCCTCTTTCCAGCCGGCGTCTGGCACCGTGCCCATCGACTCGCCGGGAAGATCGACGCCGGTCGGCTCGCCGAGGCCGAAGGCCCGCGCGTAACTAGCGACGCGGTCCTCGCCGAGGCCCACGAATCTTTCGTCCGGTTTGCCGCCAGACAGGTAGTAGAAGTAGACGTTGGACGACATGGCCAGGCCGCCGTAGAAGTCCAACGCCCCGAGCGCATCCCAATCGGGGTAGACGAATATCTTGTTGGGATCGAACTCGTTTTCGACTGTGATGTAGCCGCGACTCGTGATCGTTGTCCAGGGGAAGGCGATCTTCTCCTGGAGTGCGCCCGCCCCGACGATCGTCTTGAAGGTGCTCCCCGGCGGGTAGCGCTCGGCTACGGCGTGATTGACGAGGGGCTTTCCGGGTGATTTTGTAAGCGCCGCCAGGTCTGCCTCCGAAATGGGCGAGGAGAATACGTTGTTGTCGTAGGTTGGCAGCGAGACCATGGCCAAAAGCTCGCCGGTCTTTACGTCCATTACCGCGGCGGCGGCGTTATCGGAGGTGCCGGCGTAAGCCGCCAGGGTCTCCGCTACTTTCTTCTGTAGCTCCAGGTCGATGCTCAGGATAAGATTCGCCCCGTCGAGGGGCCGTCGTTCGGACACCACTCGAAGCTCCCGGCCTGAGCCATCCACCTCGATCAACCGGCTACCGCTCTGGCCGCGGAGTATCGTTTCGTAGGTGGATTCGATGCCGGTCTTGCCGATGAAGTCTTGCGGGAAGTAGCCAGCCCCTTTCAGCGCCTCGAATTCCTCAGCGGATATCGCTCCGACATACCCCAGCACGTGCGACAGCAAGGCTCCCGAGAGGTATCGCCTCGATGGCTCAATGAGCAAGCGTAGACCGGGAACGCTTGGCTCGAGTTCGGTCAACACAAGCGCTGTCTCGCGGTCTACGCCCTTCTTGATCACCGCAGGGCTGTAGTCTCCCTGTCGCTTGCTGCCCTTTTTCACGAGGGCATCTATCTCCGCTTCGGGCATTTTTATGATGCCAGCGAGGAGGCGGTAAATGGACCGCTCTCCATCCTCAGGGAGATCGCCGGGAATCAACGCGACGGAGAACTGCGCCGAGTTCTGGACGAGCGGCTCGCCATTTCGGTCGTAGATCAGGCCACGAGACGAGGGGACGACTATCTCACGGAGCGCGTTTATTTCCGCTCGCTCCTGGTAGCTGTCACCCTTTATCACCTGCAGGTGGACCAACTGAACGACGAGCACGCCGAACATCAAGAGTATTACGGCCCGGAGCAAGGCGAATTTTGCTTTGCCGGCGGCGCCGGGATCACGACGGCGCTTTGGATCCAGGTTGGACCAGCGCCTCGGTTCGTCTAGCATTCTTGCAGTCTCATCGGATTCTGCTTACAGCGGCATCGAAATTCGCCCGGGCCCGAGGATGCGCATCGTGGTCCGCGAACCAAGCCAGTGTACAGGGAAATATACGATCGGCGTAAACACGGCGTTCACGATGATAGCCGGCAACACGACCAGGGCACCGTCCGTCACCGGCGTGTCCTGGCCAGTCGCCCTGAGGATAGCGATGCTGATGATTCCGTATAGCAACGTGCCGGCGGCGACGACGATGGCCGTGGGCACAAATTCGCTGTCCATCGCTCGTAGTCTAACCACCGCTGCCAGAAGAACGATGGGCGCCAGGGCAAGGGCGGACGTGCCGACTGGGTCGCTGCTGATGAAGTCTCGTGTGAACCCCAAAATTGGGATTACCCAGAATCCCTCGTCGTAGCCGCGAACGACCGCCCAGCTTGCGGCGAAAATCAGAATGAGGTCTGGCGCCACCCCCAGGACCTGAATGTACGGTACGGCAGATGCCTGAAGGACGGCCAAGAACGTCCCAACCACGAGCACGATTGAAGGTTTCACGGCCCAGACAGCCTGGCCGGCTGGAAGCTGAGAAGAATGAGCACCGTATCGAGGTTGGAAAGGTCAGATGCCGGTTCCACCTTAGCACTCTTGAAGGGAGACTGCGGGCGCTCTTCGGCGCTCGTCACCGTACCAATCAGGATCCCCCTTGGGTAGTTACCGCCGTGCCCAGAAGTTAGCACGAGGTTTCCGGGCTCGATTCTGGCGTCCGATGGCAAGAGGGCCAGGGTGACGCCGTCCCTCAGATCGCCGGCCGCGATCAGCCTCAGAACGGTCTCCGGCGGGGGCGTGTTGCTCGGCGAAGGCTGGGGGCTCGCCGCCGGGGACGGAGCCGGGGTCGGGGAAGATGGCGCTGCGTTCAAGTGCACCTGGGCGTTGACGGCGCTCTCGGGATCGGTTATCAGTTGAATCCAGGCGTAATCCTGATATGCGCGTGACACCGTACCAATGAGACTGCCGTTGCGCGACAGGACGACCATTCCTTCGTCGAGACCGTCGCCTCGCCCGCGGTCGATCGCTATCGCTCGCTTCAGCGCTGAGAGGTCGGTGGCGATGACGTCGGCAGCCAGGAGGCGGTCCTCGGGGCGGTTCTGCTTCACGCCCAGCGCGTCCTCCAGTTCGGTTACGCGTTGCTGAGCGTTCTGCTGCTTCGCCAGGAGCACTTGCAGGCGCTCTAGCTCGGCGCGGAGCTCCTGGTTCTCACGCTTCAAACCCCCGCGATCCGCGATCCCGAGGAGATAATCGTTGATCGGCTCTGACAAATCCCTTACGGCGCCGGTTAGAGGGCTCGTCACCGTAAGCGAAAGGTTCTGAACAGGGTCGAGCCCACGCTGGTGCGATAGTGCGATGCTGGAGACGCTCATGAAGCCAACCACGATCAACCACGAGATCACTCGCATTCGTATTTCTACCTCGGCCCCGGCCTTCTTGAGCTAAGGCCGATCCCCTGGCACAGTTCTAACGCGGCACCTTGCGTGTGTTCAACCTCGCCTGGAGTTTCTGAAGGATCGCCGCTTCCTCCAGGACCTCAGCAGCGCCTCTGACGACGCACGTGAGCGGTTCCTCTGCCACGTACACAGGGAAACGCGTCTCCTGGGCCAGACGGCGGTCCAGACCCCTCAGAAGCGCTCCTCCACCGGCGAGAATAATGCCGGTACTCATGATGTCAGCCACAAGTTCAGGCGGGGTGATCTCGATCGTCTGCCTGACGGACTCGATGATTGCATTCACCGAACCGGCCAGCGCGTCGCGGACCTCCACGCTGCTCACCTCCACGGCCTTCGGCAGGCCCGTGGCGAGGTCCCTTCCTTTGAGCTCTATTGTCAGCTCTCGATCGAGAGGATACGCCGAGCCGGCCTCGATCTTCACCTCCTCCGCCGTGCGCTCACCGATGAGCATGTTGTGGACCTGCCTGGCGTAGGAAGCGATCTCGGAGTCCATCTCATCACCCGCGGTGCGGACCGAGGTCGCTACGACGATTCCTCCCATCGAGATCACGGCAACCTCAGTCGTGCCACCCCCAATGTCGACAATCATCGACCCGCCCGGTTCCATCACCGGCAAACCAGCTCCAATCGCCGCTGCCATTGGCTCCTCGACGAGGTAGGCGTTGCGCGCGCCCGCGTTCAGCGCCGCATCGTGCACGGCTCTCTTTTCGACCTCAGTCACGCCCGATGGAATGCCGACCGAAACACGCGGCCGCGGAAGTCCGAAACTGAAATGATCGTGCACCGACCGAATGAAATATTGAAGCATCTTCTCGGTCACCGCGAAATCGGATATCACTCCGTCACGCAGTGGGCGAACCGCGATGATATCGGCCGGTGTTCGGCCGACCATGCGCTTGGCCTCCGACCCGATAGCCAGGATCTTCTTGTTTATGCGGTCGATTGCTACAACTGACGGCTCGTCGATAACGATGCCGCGGCCCTTCACCATCACCAGGGTGTTAGCGGTTCCCAGGTCTATAGCGACATCGTGGGAAAACATGCCCAAAAGGGCGTTGAGCGGGTTTAGGGGCAACCTCCGCCTCCTGAAGGTTTAGGGCCTTGCTCAGGGCATTGTACCTGAGCCATCGTTCCGGCGGCAAAAACACCGCGAATCTGCGCCGCCCATTCGCGAGTCGGCTAACCGCTGGATTTTCGCCAGCCGGCGGCCGCCGCCTGAGCTTCAGTGCAGAACCAGCGCTCTCCCCGGGCCTCGTCAATCACTGTTGCGTCATATGAGTTCCCGCCCGGCACGTGGTAGATGCGTTCACTCGTGTTCCTGCTGATATTCCCCTTGATCAGCGCCTCGCCGGTCGGCGAGTGCTCGCAGGCGCCGGCAGCACCTGAAGGCGTTGGAGTAGAAGCCTCACAGGCCGTTCCCCACAGACCCAGGCCCACTAACCTCGCTGAGTGTTCAAGCGAAGCGAATAGGGCGGCGTGCTTCACGTCGGGCGGAAACGTCGCTGCGGAAGCGTACCCTTCTTGCACGAGTATCGCATTGACCATGCGATCGCCGACCCAGACATAACGCAGGAGCCTCCCGAAGCCATCAGTATCCGAGATGTCTTTCTCGAGACCCACCGTTTGATCCTCTACGAGCATCCTGTTGCGGGCGCTTGCCTCTTTACCGTAGCAACCCACTGGCCGTCGCGGATCAACCGTCTCCGGCGTGTCGATGCCGATGTAGCGTACGCGAAAGGTACCGGCGCGAACTTGAACCTCAATGGTGTCGCCGTCGATAACCCGCGTAACGGTCGCGCGGAGCAATCCGATCGGAGTGGGCAAAGACGGCGCGACAGATCTGTCGGGAGTGCTGGTTGAGGTGGCAGTGGGCGCTGGGCTCGGGGTTGGCGCCGGCTCGTTCGCCTCGCAGGCGGCGACAGCAAGCGCGAGGAGCACGAGACTGACAAGCAGAGGAACCCGGGAAGAGCCCGGCAATCTCCCCACTACACCTCGACCCCGTGCTCGCGCAGCAAGCGGAGGAACGCGTCCTCGTCAAGCACAGTTACGCCGTAACCCTCGGCCTTCTGTAATTTGGAGCCGGGGCCCGCTCCCGTCACCAGATATGTCGTCTTTCTTGTCACGCTGCCGCTCGCTGCACCCCCTAGCGAGGTTACCAGCGCCTCTCCGGCGCCACGCGTCATCGACACCAGGGTTCCCGTGAAGACGAACGCCTGGCCGTTCAGTGGCCCTACGACGGGAGCCTGTCGCCTCTGCTCCATGCGGACCCCTGCTCGCTTCAGTTTCTCGATGATCCGCAACTTCTCCTCATCGCGAAAATAGGCGAATACGCTGTCGGCGATCTTTGGGCCGACTCCCTCAACGCTCTGAATCTCGCCGGCCGTGGCGGACACGATGGCGCCCAGGCTTCCGAAGTGGTTGGCGAGCGTGGCAGCAATCTCGCCGCCCACGTGGCGGATGCCTAAGGCCACGAGCAAACGGGTGAGTCCGCGCTCTTTAGACGCCTGGATGTTCGCGATAATTTTCGTGGACAGGATCGGACCCATCCTGTCTAGTCGAAGCAACTGCTCCTGGGTGAGTTCGTAAATGTCAGCGGGGTCGTTAATCAGGCCCTGACTCAATAGCAGCGCGCACCACTGCTCGCCCAGACCTTCGATATCCATCACGCCTATGAAGTGCGTGAGCCAGCGAAATAGCTGCGCCGGACAGGCGATGTTGCTGCAGTAGCTCATCGCTTCGCCCTCGGGCCGAAGAGTTTCGCTCTTGCAGACAGGGCATTTCCTTGGGATTCGATACTTCCTCTCCTTCCCGGTACGCTTCTCGATGACTGGCCCCACCACCTGCGGGATGACATCTCCCGCGCGCTGCACGATCACCGTGTCACCCTCGCGGATGTCCTTGCGGCGGACGTCGTCTTCGTTGTGCAGCGTCGCTTGCTTCACGATGACGCCGCCCACCTGTACAGGGTCCAGTATCGCGAAAGGGTTGAGACTTCCCGTGCGACCCACGTTGATCGCGATCCGCTTGAGTTTCGTTGTCGCCTGGACGGGAGGAAACTTGTAGGCGATCGCCCAACGGGGCTCACGTCCAACAGCGCCCAACTCCTCCCAGAGGCGCTTTTCGTCAATCTTCACGACCATCCCGTCAATCTCATAGTCCAGTTTGTGACGCTGCTCCTCCCAGCCTCGGTAGTGCACCTCGATCTCGTTGAGGTGCCCGTACCTCTTCAACTCGGGATTGATCCGGAAGCCCATAGCGGCGAGCCATGTCATTGTCTCCGAGTGTGTATCGGGAGCCGTTCCTTCGCACCAACCTAGCTGGTATACCCATATCTCCAGCCCGCGCTGCGCGGTGATGCGCGAATCCTTCTGTCGCAGCGAGCCGGCGGCTGCGTTGCGCGGGTTGGCCGCTGGGCGCTCTCCGCGGTCAAGCTGGCCCTCAACCAGACGCTCAAACGCCGGTTTTGGCATGTACACTTCTCCGCGCACCTCGAATCGAGATGGCGCCTGGCCGCCACCCACAACCCCTGGCACGCTCGCGAGTGTGCGGAGGTTCTCCGTGATGTTCTCGCCACGGGAACCGTCACCTCGAGTGGCCCCCAGCACGAAGCGGCCGCGTTCGTAAACGAGCGACACGGCCAGCCCGTCGATCTTAGGTTCGACGACCATTGCGAAGGCGTCCGTGGCGGCCAGGTTGGCGGCTCGTTTGTGCCAGGCTTGCAGAGCCCCGAAGTTGAACGCGTTTGCCAGCGAGAGCATCGGCTCGCGGTGCTCAACCGTGCTGAACGTCTCGACCGGCGCGCCTCCGACTCGCTGGGTCGGCGATTCCGGCGCGATAAGCTCCGGGTAGTGCTCTTCGATCGTGCGCAAACGGCGCATCAACTCGTCGTACTCGGCGTCGCTGATTTCGGGCTCATCCTTCTCGAAATAGAGCCCGTTGTGGTAGGAGATCTGCGAGCGCAACTCCTCCACTCGCAGCTTGGCCTCCTGTACGTGCTCGATGCGGCAGCTCATCACGGCTAAGTATACCAACGCGGTCGGCGATAGCCCGGAAGATTGGCGCTTGCGGACTGCACCGCCGTAATCGGAACTTCATCCGGCTCACGGCGTATGGGTGACGTCTTGCGGTAGTCTGTACTCGGCATGGTTGACGTTAGCGTCCGTCCCGCCTCCGAAGCCGATGTTCCTGCCATACTCGACATCTACAACGACGCCATCGTCAACTCGACCGCGACCTTTGATCTCGGGCCCCAGACGCTGGACGAGAAACTCACGTGGTTCCGCGACACGCGGCACCCGTACTTTATCCTCGTCGCCGAGGCCGATACAGAAATCGTCGGCTGGGCCTGCCTACGGCAGTTCCGCACGAAGGCTGCTTACCGATTCACCGGCGAAAACTCCGTCTACATACGCGGCGACCGTCTGAAGCAGGGCGTTGGTACGCTGCTCGCGCAGCGTCTGGTTGAGGTCAGCCGAGCGAACGGCTTTCACTCAATCATCGCCGGCATCTCGCTGCCGAATCCAGGTAGCGTTCGGCTTCATGAGAGCCTTGGCTTCGAAGCCGTCGGCGTCGAGCGGGAGGTGGGCTACAAGTTCGAGCGCTGGGTGGACGTGTTGTGGATGCAGAAGCTGCTGGCGTAGCCAGTGCTACAATGACTTCGTGAAGCTCGTAATCGTCGACTACGGGGCGGGCAACCTGCACAGCGTCGTGCGCGCTGTAACGAACGCGGGCACGCGGCCGCTCGTGACCTCCGTCGCGCGCTTCGTTGCCGAGGCCGAGGCGCTCATCGTGCCCGGGGTGGGCGCGGCGGCCGATACGATGGCGAACCTGCGCCAGCACGGCCTGGTCGAGCCTATTCGAGAGTACATCGCGTCTGGCCGCCCCTTTCTCGGTGTGTGCATGGGCCAGCAGGCGCTCTTCGATGTCAGCGAGGAGGGCGGTGAGCATGAGTGCCTGGGCATCCTGCCCGGCCGCGTGGTGCGCTTTCCCAGAAACGGTCTGAAGGTGCCCCAGATGGGCTGGAACCGGGTTCGCATCGCCCGTGAGCACCCGATCTTCGAGGACATCCCGGATGATTCGTATTTCTACTTCCTCAACTCGTACTACCCGCGGCCGGACGACCCGGGTACGGTGATCGGGGAGACGGAATACGGTGTGACGTTCGCGTCTGTGGTGGCGCGTGACAACGTCGTCGCCACGCAATTCCACCCGGAGAAGAGCGGCGCGATGGGGCTGCGCATGTACCAGAACTTCCTGCTGATCGCGACGGCTGCAGCGGTCGGCTGAGGCGCTTCTGGCACGCAGACACATGCAGATCATTCCAGCTATCGATATTCGTGCCGGGCGCTGTGTCCGTCTCGAGCAGGGCGACTACGCGCGAGAGACGGTTTACAGCGACGGTCCGGCTGCCGTCGCCCGGCGCTGGCAAGACGCTGGGGCGCAGCGCCTCCACGTCGTCGACCTAGACGGGGCGCGAGATGGCCGCCCCGGCAATCAGGATGCGGTCCGCGCCATCCTGGCAGTGGTCACGATCCCTGTTCAACTGGGCGGCGGCATCCGTGACATTGCAGGGATCGAACAGTGGCTCGCCACGGGGGTTGACCGTGTATTCCTTGGCACTGCCGCCGTGGCGGATCAGACGACCCTTCTCAACGCCGTGACGCTCTTCCGGCAGCGGGTCGCTGTGGCGGTTGACGCCCGCGACGGCATCGTACGCACGGCAGGCTGGACTGAGAGCTCCGGCGTACTGGTTGGCGATCTCATACCGCAGCTCTCCGAGATAGGCGTCTCGCGTATCCTCTACACTGACATCTCACGCGATGGGACCCTCAGCGGCCCGAATTTTGCTGCCCTCGCGCAGCTGCTGGACCAGGTCGCGGGTCTGCCCGCATCGCTAGCGGTCATCGCCTCGGGCGGCGTTTCTACCCTTGAGCACCTGCGCGCGCTGTCAGACACGGGCGTCGAAGGCGCGATAGTGGGAAAGGCGCTCTATACTGGCGCGATCGACCTGGCGGAAGCGCTCGCAGACGCCGCTTCGCCTTAGCGCACGCTTACCTAGCGCCTCTAAAGACACGAATGTATACTGTGTTCGGCCCGCCGGTGGAAGCCTGATGGCGTCCGCTAGATCCACTCCGGGCTGAGGAGGGTTCACGTGGCAACTACTGATATAGGTATCCCCGAAGACATCCGAGATATCGTCAAGGCGTCGGTAATCGGGCTCCAGCAGTTCGTCGAAACCGAGGTGATTCCACTCGAGCAGGAGATGGGCGACGTTCTGATTGACGAGCGCAAGTTTTTCGACGCGGCCGGGCGAGCTGTGGATGAGGTAATGGACGCCCGTCGTCAGGTACGGATGAAGTCCGCCGACGCGGGCTATTACGGTATGTTCGCGCCGGAAAGCGTCGGTGGGAGTGGACTGGGCGTCCGCACGCTTGTCTTTGTCGAAGAGGGGCTCTATCGCAAGTTTGGACCCGGGCGCCCGCTAATCACGTGGGCGAAGGGCTTCCTTAGCCAGCCCACCCTAGCCTCGTTCGTCGACGGCCCCTCACATATGCTCGGCCCGGTCAGCGAAAGCGTCCGCAGCGAACACCTCCCGGCCATCGCGAGGGGCGAGAAGACCGTCTGCTTCGCTCTCAGCGAGGCGGACGCCGGTTCTGACGTTTGGGGCATCAAGACGAAGGCCCGGCGTGACGGCGACGATTGGGTGATCAACGGTAGCAAGCAGTGGATCACGAACTCTCCTTACGCCGACTACGCTGTGGTCTTCGCCGTGACCAACGAAGAGATGCTTGCTGAGAGGAAGGGCGGGATCAGCGCCTTCTTCGTTGAGACAACCGCGCCGGGCTATTCGTTCGACGGCGTTTTGCCGGTTATGGGCCACATAGGCGGGGACTGCGGCTCGATGACCTTCGAGGATGTCCGTGTTCCGGCGGACCGAATGGTGGGCCCGCAGGACCAGGGCTTCCAGATCGCAATGTTCGGTATCTCCGAGGGCCGTATCTCGATCAGCGCCAACTGCATTGGCATGTGCGAATACGCCCTCGACCGATCGCTGGAATACTCGCAGCAGCGCATGAGCTTCGGTAAGCCCATCTCTGAGTACCAGGCCATCCAGTTCATGATGGCGGACATGGCGATAGACATCTATACGATGAAGTACATGGTCCTTCAGACCGCAGCGCTCGTAGAGGCCTTCCCGCAAACCGGCCGTCTTCCCGTAAAGGAGATCTCGATGGCCAAGGCCTACGCGGTAGAGAAGACGCAGGAGTGCTACGACCGCGCGATCCAAGTTCATGGGGGTATGGGCCTGACGAATGAGATGTCGCTGAACGAGGGCTTCCGCATCGCGCGAACGCTGCGTATACCGGACGGCACCGGAGAGATTCAACGCCGGACGATCGCCCGCCAGATGCTCCGAGGCGATACAGCTTTCTAGACGCCCATGTGCGGGCGCTTCACGCTTACTCATAGCCGCGAGGAGCTCGCCCGGGAACTGGGCGTGGCGCCGGAATCGCTGGGGGACTACCGGCCTCGGTATAACCTGCCGCCTACGGACCCACACTGGATCGTTCGCACGAAGCTCGAGGATAGGGAGGCGCTTCCCGCTCGCTGGGGGCTGGTGAACTCTTGGGCGAAAGACCGGAAGTCCGGCTTCAAGAACATCAACGCCCGCTCCGAAACCGTGCAGACCCAGCCGGCGTTCCGCGAGGCGTTCAAATCCCGGCGGTGCATCGTGCCCGCTGATGGTTTCTTCGAGTGGACCGGCCCGAAGGACGCGCGCCGGCCGATCTGGTTCCACCGCGAGCGGGGAGGGCTGGTCCTGTTCGCTGGCCTCTACGAGTCCTGGCAGACGGCCCCCGGCGAATGGGAACGGACGTTCACAATCCTGACGACGGAGCCAAACTCTCGCGTCGCCGAGGTTCACAACCGAATGCCGGTCATCCTTACGGATGAGTCGGCGGACGAGTGGATGTACCGCCGCCAGGAGGCTGGAGCTCTCATGAAGCTTCTGCGCCCGGCGGCCGACGATCTTCTTATTGCTACCCCAGTTTCAGCCCGTGTCAATTCCGTGAAGAATGACGACCCGGACTGTCTCACAGCCACCAGCGCCCTACTTTGAGCACCGAGATTCTCGTCGCAGGCGTCGCCGTCGCCTTTTTCGCCGCCGCCTGCTATTCAGTGACCGGCTTCGGGTTCGCGCTGGTCCTGACTCCGATCATGGCGATCGTCTGGGACGTCAAGCCTGTGGTCGTAACCGGCGTGATCTTGAGCACTGCCGGCCTAATACCGCTGCTACTGGATGCGCGCGGCCACGTACCGATCGGGCGTGTCTCGACGATGTTTGTGGCCTCCCTCGGCGGGATTCCTTTAGGAGTCTTTCTGCTGGAGAGGCTGGACGCAGATGCGATACAGGTTATGGTCGCGCTCACGGTGATGATCGCCGGCGTCCTGCTCTATCTCGCGCCTCATCTCTCCGCTGGGCGTGATTCAATGAGAGGCCGCGCTGTGGCCGGTTTTCTGGGCGGCGCCCTGGGCTCAAGTACCAGTATGGGCGGGCCGCCAGTGGTGGTTTACCTCCTCGGGCGTGAGCCAGATATACATACCTTCCGAGCCACTCTCATCGCCTACTTCCTCCCGGGCAACATCCTTACGCTCGTGGCGTTTGCCCTCGTCGGGCAGGTAACCGGCGATGTGCTCTTGCTCAGTGGGGCTGCCCTTCCAGCGGTCGGCGCCGGCATCGCATTCGGCATCTGGCTCCGCCGCCACGTTCAGGCTGAGCGTTTCCGAACGCTCGTGCTCGGTGTTCTGGTAGCGACGAGCGCGGTGGTGTTGATCAGCACCGCCGGAGGATTGGGGTAACGATCACTCCACGAGTCGGGCGGTCTTGTACCATGGCGTTCGCGCCGAAAAGTCTACCAGCACTGTGACGATCTCGCACTCACCAAGCCCCAGCGGCGGACAGTTGATCGATTCCAACCAGAGCGTCGCGAAACCGACAACCTCTACTTCTGTCTGACCCAGCAAGATTATCTCCTTGACAATCGGCACGGTGATCACCCGCCTGCTATCCGTGTTGTTGTAGGGCTCGTTTGGGTCGCACTCTTGCCGGTCCTTGAACTCGATCAGTTCTGTCGAGGGTGGAAGCGGAGGTGGGACAACGACCTGGAACACCTCAATGAACGTGTCACACGCCGTCTTCGTATTGTTGATCAGCCATTCGACGGCTGATTGCGTGTCGGTCGCTGTCAGGCCGCCGAGAACGGCGACATCGCTGGGGCAGGTGGCTGAGGGAGCTTCGTAACCTTCGTCGCCTTCGAAGAGAAGCCGGAAGATCGCGTTGTCTTCTGCGCATAGAGCATTAAGCGATCCATTGCGAATCGTATTCGTATAGGTGGCAGGATCAGACCCGTCGATCGCCAGCGCATAGTAGGTTCCGGGTACGCCCAGCCCGGTCGATTTCGTCAGGGTCAGACTGGCGCCGGGTAGGATGCCCGCCACAGCCGCTTCAACCAGACCCCATGGCCGCAAATTGCCGCGACAGGCTCCAACCGATCTCGCATCTGCGTGCACGTCAGCCCCGGTGATACCGCTGAAGAACCAGAAATAGTAGTCGACATCGCGCTGGACTTCCACCCGGATCGCTTCGGCGCCGTTAAATAGGCCGAACTGAATGCCTGAGAGCTCGCCGAGCCCCTGGTCGATCCCGTTTCGTTGGGCCCAATCTGTGGCCGTCACCTGTGCGGCGAGTGGAGACAGGCACAGCTCTCGGGCCCCGGCCAGCGTGGCGGCGTCTGCGGCGTTCTGAAGGCTGCGGCGCTCGTAAAGAAACACGCCGGTGTCCACTACGAGCATGACCATACCGCCCAGGCCGGCCAGGCCAAGCATCAGCGAGATCAGCCCTTGACCCAGCTCAGCCCTATCTCTTCTTCCGTTGCGCGCCAAGCCCACTCCTCACAAGTGATCGAACGTTGCCGCATGGCTAGCGATTTTAGGCCATGCGGATGCAACAGCTAGCCCGATGGATGTTCGACCCTGATTGATAAGACGTGTTTGGTCTACTCGGGGGAGTTATTCACCGTCTGTTCACGGTAAAGTAAACGGGCATGTTCGGTTAAGCTGGTGGCAGGCGCGCCGGCGCGGCCAGGTTTTGCCGTACGAGCGACTTCCGTTACGATAGCTTCGAGATGCTCACCAAACGGATAATCCCCTGCTTTGACGTGGCGGATGGCCGCGTGGTGAAGGGAGTCCGGTTTCTTAACCTTCGTGACGCCGGTGACCCCGTCGAGCTGGCGGCTGCCTACGACGCGGAAGGCGCTGACGAACTGGTGTTTCTCGACATAAAGGCGTCGCCGGAACGGCGCGATACCGCCGTAGACATGGTCCGCGCGATCGCCGACCAGGTGTTCATCCCGTTCACCGTCGGGGGCGGCATTCGCTCCTGCGAAGACGTTCGCCAGATGCTGGAGTCCGGCGCGGACAAAGTGTCCCTAAACACGGCGGCCGTGGAGAACCCCGAACTCGTGACGGAAGCCGCGAAGCGCTTCGGGTCGCAGTGCATCGTCGTTGCTATAGACGCCAAGGGAGCAGGTCAAGGCCGGTGGCAGGTCCACACCTACGGCGGTATTAACGGAGGTACGGCTGTTGAACTCGATGCCGTTGAATGGGCTGTTCAGTGTGTCGAGCTCGGGGCCGGCGAGATACTCGTCACGGGCATGGACGCGGACGGCACCCAGGACGGCTACGATATCGAGTTGACGCGCGCCATCTCAGAGGCAGTCACGGTTCCCGTCATCGCCTCAGGCGGAGCCGGCAAGCCAGAGCATCTGTACGATGCCATTGTCGGCGGCAAGGCCGACGCAGTGCTCGCCGCCAGCATCTTCCATTTCGGCACTCATCGCATCCGGGAGGTGAAGGAATACCTGGCCGGGCGCGGCGTGCCGATGCGGCTCTGAGCAGCTTCCTATATGCGCTGCGACTCTCGCGGTCGGGCGGGGGCACAATTTGGTGGGAGATCACCCGAAAGGACTGAGTAATGGCACTTAAATTCGACACCGTTGGCTTGATACCAGCCATTGTGCAAGATGAGACGACAGGCGAGATTCTGATGTTCGCCTGGATGAACGAAGAATCGCTGCGGCGCACGCGCGACTCCGGGCAGGCCTGGTTCTGGAGCCGCAGCCGTGCCGAGTTCTGGCACAAAGGCGCCACCTCTGGCCACACCCTGGACGTGCGAGAGATCCGATATGACTGCGACGTTGATGTGTTGCTACTGAAGGTAACGGCGAACGGTCCGGCCTGTCACACGGGCGAGCGGTCATGCTTCTTTCGGGTACTGGGTCCGGGCGTCAGCGACGACGATATCGATGCTGTCTAGCGCGACGCACGGTCGTCAGTCGCACCGTGGAAGCTGGCGACTAGGCGCTGTCTGCAACTTCGCTCTGCGCCGCTGAGCCCGCAGCGTGTCCCTCCATCGTCAGGACCTCGTTCAGCGCCCTTAGCGCCACTTCCACCTGAGCGTCATCGGGCTGGCGTGTGGTCAGGGACTGGAGCGCCAGGTTCGGCCACATCAGCGCTCGCGTGATCGGGCTCGCCTCGAAGGCCCCTCCGAGGCGGATCACTTCATAAGCGATGGCAGCGATGACGGGGATCAGGACTATTCGCGAGACGATCCTCACCCACAGGTCGGGATCACCGACGGCAGCGAAGACGATGACGCTAACCACAACGACGGTGAGCAGGAAGCTCGTCCCGCAGCGAACGTGCGCCGTGGGGTGCCTCTGCACCGATGCCGGCTCCAGCGGGTCGCCGTTCTCCAGCGCGTGGATGCTCTTGTGCTCCGCTCCGTGGTAGGCGTACACGCGCCTGACGTCGGGCATCAGGCCGATCAGGCCGACGTACCCCACGATCACCCCGAGCCGGATTGCTCCCTCGACCACGATCACGAGCAAGTGGCTGCCGAGCAGGGTCTCCAGCCAGTTGGCGAGCAGCAGGGGTCCGGCGAAGAAGATGAGCGCGATGATGCCAACGGCGACGACGACCGTGCCGAAAATAGGGCGCGAGTTAGCATCCCCCTCTTCCTCTCCCATTGCGACGCTGGAGGAGAAAGCCAGGGCACGCATCCCCAGCGCCAGGGTCTCCCACATGACGATCGCGCCCCGTACGAACGGCACCCGCCGTATCGGACCTGTGTAGGCGCCTCCCAGCGTCTGGGTGCGCACGGCGATGCCGCCGTCCGGCTTGCGACAGGCCACGGCCATCGTCTTTGGGCCCCGTATCATTACGCCCTCGATGACCGCCTGGCCGCCGTAATAGATTCGCCGGTCGCTCATGCTCTTAATGAAATCAGGCCCCTCTTAGCGGGGCCTGACGGGTTCTCCCGGCACCTGACGTCTACTTCATCCCGTAGCGGCGCTTGAATCGCTCGACGCGGCCAGCGGTGTCGACGATGCGGTGCTCGCCGGTGAAGAACGGATGGCAGTTGCTGCACACCTCGACGCGGAGCTCAGCCTTCGTTGACTTCGTCTCCCACGTGGTCCCGCACGACCCGCAGTGCACAGTCGCATCTATGTACTCGGGATGGATGTCTGCCTTCATTGCTGGTTTCCCCTATTCTGCGGGAAGGATGCTTACCTTCTTACGCCCCAGCTTGTTGAACGGAGCGAATTTCACGCGGCCCTCGGTCAGCGCGAACAACGTGTGGTCTCTGCCCAGACCTACGTTCAGGCCGGGGTGAACCCGCGTGCCGCGCTGGCGCACGATGATCGTGCCTGGCAGCACCAGCTCGCCGTCGTAGCGCTTGACCCCAAGCCGCTTCCCGTGCGAGTCTCGGCCGTTCTTTGCGCTCCCGCCGCTTTTCTTATGAGCCATCGCTGCTCACGCTCCCCTTGTCATCTGCTACTGCTGGTTTTCGCCTGGGCCGAGGTGCTGGCTTGGCTGCCGGCGCGGCCTTGGCGGCAGGGGTACGACGGACCCTTGGCGCCTTCGCCTCGGGCTGCGCTTGAGCCTTCGCAGCAGTCGCTCGCCGCGTCTTTGGCGCAGTCGGTGTCACCACCGTGGCCGAGGTGACATCTTCTGTCGCCTCAGTTACAGCCGGCGGAGCGTCCGCGACTGCCCTGGGCTTAGGTGCGGCCTTCTTGCGGACTGCTCGCTTTGGCTTGGGCTTTTCCTCTGCGACGGCTGGCTCTTCGCCTGCGGTGAGGATCTGGCGGATCGCCAGCCGCGTGTAGTGCTGGCGATGGCCGTAACGTCGCCGATATCGCGTCTTAGATTTGTATTTGAATACGAGAATTTTCTTATCGCGGCCTTGCTCCACCACCTCCGCCATCACCCTGGCACCGGCGACGAACGGAGAGCCCATCTGCACGTCGCCGTTGCCGGCCAGCATGAGCACCTTGTCCAGTTCCACGGTCGCTCCGATTTCGGCAGTTAGCCGGTCAACATCCAGCAACTGGTTCGGCTCGACCCGGTATTGCCTGCCGCCTGAGCGAATTATGGCGTAAATGGGAATACTCCTAGCGAGGGAATGACAGTCGGGCTACACTCGGCCCAAAATCCGATTCTAAGTCTTCGACAGTATGTGTGTCTAGGGCGCTAGGAGCGCGACTGGCTGTCCAGTTGCGACGGCGTGTCCCAGGCCAGGCCCGGCTTCGGCGGGGCGACGGGCTTCTTGGGCTCGGTATCGCCGGTCTCCGGTGCGCTCGGCGCTTCTGGCCCAGGCTCAGGAGCCGACGGACCGCGCTCGCCCGTGAGGACAGCTGTCAGGGCGTCTCCCTCAATCGTCTCCTCCTCCAGAAGGACTTTCACGATCGTATTCAGCTTGTCTCGGTTATCGGTGAGCAGCTTCGTGGCTGTCTGGTAAGCCTCGTCAACGATGTGCCGCACTTCCTCGTCGATCTCTTCGGCGATCTTTTCGCTGTAGTTGCGCTGTTCCGAGATCTCGCGCCCCAGGAACACGAGTTCTTCCTTGCGTCCGAAGGTGCGCGGGCCCAGGCGTTCGCTCATGCCCCAGTGCGTCACCATCTGCCGCGCCAGTCGGGTGATCTTTTCGATATCGTCGGATGGGCCGGTGCTGGCCTCGCCGAAAACCAGTTCTTCGGCCACGAGCCCGCCCATGCTGGAAGCGAGCCGGTCGAGAAGCTGAGTCCTTGTGGCGAAATGGCGGTCTTCCTCTGGCAGGAAGCGCGTGAAACCTCCCGCCATGCCGCGGGCGATGATGCTTATCTTGAACGGTGGGTCGGCGTTAGGCAGGAGGTGGCCGACGAGCGCATGGCCGGCCTCGTGATAGGCGACGATTTCGCGCTCCTTGGCGCTGATGACGCGGCTGCGACGCTCTGGACCGGCAATGACCCGGTCCACCGCCTCGTTCAGCTCCGGCATCATGATCTTCTTCTTCCCACGCCGAGCGGCCAGGATGGCGCCCTCGTTGATCAGGTTCGCAAGGTCAGCGCCGGAGAACCCCGGCGTCTGTTTCGCCAACGTCTCCAGGTTCACTTCACCGTCCAGCGGCTTGCCCTTGGCGTGGACGTCGAGGATTGCCTTGCGGCCCTTGATATCCGGCTGATCGAGCACGACCTGGCGGTCAAAGCGCCCCGGTCGCAGCAGCGCCGGATCCAGGATGTCTGGCCTGTTCGTAGCGGCGACAACGATGACGTTCGTGCTTGTGTCGAAGCCGTCCATCTCGACCAGTATCTGGTTAAGCGTCTGTTCGCGCTCGTCGTGGCTGCCGCCGAGGCCGGCGCCCCGGTGCCGCCCTACGGCGTCAATCTCGTCGATGAAGACGATGCAAGGCGAGTTTCGCTTCGCCTGGTCGAACAGGTCGCGCACGCGAGAGGCGCCCACACCGACAAACATCTCGACAAACTCGGATCCACTAATTGAGAAAAACGGCACGCCGGCCTCGCCCGCCACGGCCTTCGCCAGCAGCGTCTTGCCCGTGCCGGGAGGGCCAATGAGGAGCACGCCTTTAGGAATTCTGGCGCCCAGCGCTGCGAATTTCTCCGGGTATTTCAGGAACTCCACGACCTCCTTGAGCTCTTCTTTGGGCTCTTCTACCCCGGCTACGTCCAGGAATGTCACACTCGGCCTCGTGCCGCTGAACATGCGGGCGCGGCTCTTTCCGAAGTTCAGAGCCTGGTTATTCGAACCCTGCGCCTGACGCAAGAAGAAGAAGAGGATGCCAACGATAATCAGAATTGGCAGGAAGTTGATGAGCAACGCCAGATAGTTGGTCCATGGACTGGGACCTGACAAAACGATTTTGGGGAACTCCGCCGGAGGGATCCCGGCGTCAACAAGCACGCCTCGGACAGTATCGCCCTTCTCCATCTCGGTCCGGTACTTCAGGTCGCCCGTGTCCGTCAGGGTGTACGTCAGTTTCGTGTTGTTTACCTTGACTTCATCCACCTTGCCGGCGTCAACCAGCTCGATGAAGTCCGTGAGAGGCTGCTTCTGTGGCTTGTCGCCACCCGGCTGCAGGATCGTGAAGACAATGGCCACGATGGCCACGAGTATTAGCAAGTAGATAAAGCTGTTTCTAAGCCAGCGTCCGTACATCGCGTACCTTCCCGAAGATAAATTGTGGGTAGGCTATTCGCCCCTCGCCCGTGCTCAGGGCAGGCCTACCCGTCAACCGCCCAATTATAGCACAGGGACTTGGGCCCCAATCGTTCACTAACAGGGACGGACGCTGGCGCCCGTGAGTTACACCCACGGGTCATTCCTCCTCCGAAGCTAGCTTACCGGCCTGTGCCCAATCCTCTTTGGCGATGTCGTCGAAGACGATGATTGTCGCTTCGGGCGTCGTATGGGCGATGTTCACGATTGCGTCCGTGATCACCCTCGCCAGCTCGCGCTTCTGCGCCGTCGTTCGTCCACTCCACATCTCTACACGCACGATAGGCATCCTGCTCCTCCTCGTACCCATAATCGACCCTGGTTTCTAGCACAAGGTAGCGAGGCGCACAGCGGTTGTCAAACCTAAACGCTAATCCGTCTATCTATATTGACAACTCTGCCTCGCGGCGACTACTATGAGCCAACAGTATGCGACGGCCGCCGACATTCTCCGCCGAGCGTCCCCTCTGGCGGTCCGGTCTCGATTTCATCGCGGGCGTCGATGAAGTGGGTCGCGGCCCGCTCGCCGGCCCTGTCGCCGCCGGCGCGGTCATCTTACCCCCGGGCATCCGCGCCGCCGGACGATTCCGCTGGCTGTCCCGCGTTCGCGACAGCAAGCAGCTCGATCCAGAAGCGCGGTTCGAGCTTGCTGCTCTAATCCGCGAACGCGCTCTGGCCTCTGCCGTCGCTTTCATGCCTGTCGCTGCGATCGATCGCATCGGCATCGCGGAAGCGTCGCGCCAGGCGATGCTGTCTGCCGTCGGCGCGCTATCCGTCCGCCCGCAACACCTCCTTATCGACGCCTTCCGAATTCCGGCCTGTTCGCTGCCTCAGACGCCGATAATCGGTGGTGACGGGCTATCTCTCTCTATCGCCTGCGCCTCCATCGTCGCCAAAGTCACCCGCGATAGGCTAATGCACACCTACGATCTCTGCCACCCCGGCTACGCCTTCGATCGCAACAAGGGCTACGGCACCCCGGACCACCTTCAGGCGATCGAGGAGATCGGGCCATGCCATCTCCATCGTCGTTCCTTCGCGCCGGTGCGAGGGATGCTCGCCGGCGTCATTGACGGACGCCGCGAAGCGCCCGTTCCGGTATAATCGGCGCTGCCATCACGGAAGGAGCGCCCCATATGCCAGCCGTTAACACCGTCACCGGCCCCCTCGACACCGCCGATCTCGGTTTCACCCTTATGCACGAGCACATCATTGTGACTTCGCCCGGCGTCCGACAGAACTTCCCGGAGATGGACCGCGAGGCCGAGATCGCAAAGTCCGCTGCCAAGCTCAAGGACGCCATGGCGCGAGGGGTGAAGACGCTCGTGGACCTGACGCCGGCGGACTGGCGAGACATCCCTTTCGTGAAGGAAGTGGTGGCACGGAGCGGCGGGATGCAGGTTATCGTGGCCACGGGCATCTACTGGGAGGTGCCGCACTACTTCGCCGCAAGAAGCGGTCGCAGCATCGAGTTCATCGCCGACTGGTTCACGCGCGATATTAGTGAAGGCATCATGGACAGCGGGGTGAAGGCCGGCATCATCAAGTGCGCTACGGACGAGCCCGGCGTCACCCCAGATGTGGAGCGAATCCTGCGGGCGTCTGCCAAGGCGCACCGGGCGACCGGTGTGCCGATCTCCACGCACACCCACGCGGCGAGTGAGGTTGGCTTGAAGCAGCAGGACGTGTTCGAGTCCGAGGGCGTGGACCTCTCACGGGTCGTGATCGGGCACAGCGGCGATACGGAAGACACGGGCTACCTGAAGAAGCTCTGCGACCGGGGAAGCTACATCGGCATGGACCGTTTCGGCATCGATATCTTTCTCGAAACCACGAAGAGGGTCGCGACGATCGTGAAGATGTGCGAGATGGGCTACGCGAATCAGATGGTGCTCTCGCACGACGCTTCCTGCTATTTCGGCTGGGCGGAGCCTGCGCTGATGGCCCAACTCGTACCCAACTGGCATTTCAACCACATCCCGGATGATGTCTTACCGGCGCTACGAGGTGCCGGCGTGACCGAGGACCAGATCACAACGATGACCGTCGATAACCCGCGCCGCATCTTCGAACGCCAGGGCGCTTACTAGGCATGGCCGATCCGCGCCGGGCCCTCGGCGCCCTTGGAGAGCGCCTGGCAGAACAGCACCTCCTAGCCAAGGGTTACCGCATCCGCGAGCGCAACTTCCGCACGCGAGAGGGCGAGATCGACATAATCGCGGAGGCGGGTGACCTCCTCGCCTTCGTTGAAGTGCGTTGCCGCCGCGGCGACTCCATGGGAGCGGCGATCGAGTCGCTCACGCTCTCCAAGCAGCGCCGCCTCGTCGCCCTTGCCGAGGCCTATGATCGCGCGAACGAGAGCTTGCCGTCCCAGCGCCGAATAGACCTCATCGCTCTGGATCTCGCGAGAGACGGGCGGCTGGTCTCACTGCAACACGTGGAAGGCGCGGTGTCCGAGTAGAGCGTCGCTAGTCGTCGCCGCTGAGAACGGGGATTGCGTCGCCGGCTCTCGCTCCGCCGTTCCTGCCGCGGCTGTTGTCGAACATCGTCCCCTTGAGATACCCCTTGAGCACGGAGCGGACGAACTGGGGCTTGTCGTTGTCCACCAGCGAGCAGCGGTAGGCGCATCCGACTGAGCAGCCCTCTTCGCAACCCTTATAGGTGCCGGAGTGTTCCTTCAGGTCAGCGGTCGTGTATTCCTCAATCGGTTTTCCGAGGCGGCCCAGCTGCGAGGCGCACAGCTGCACCTTGCCGAACTCGTCCACGTACAGGTAGCGCGCGCCCGCCCGACACTTCCAGTCGGGGCGCTCTCCGTGCAGAAGCTTCTTCCCGTACTCGTAGTCGAGGTACGTGAACGGCTTGCCATCTCGGTAGAACCGCTCGTACAGGTCGACGTATGGCTGACCCTCAATCGTCACGTAGCCTTTTGCGTTGTGGATCAGGTTAACCGACATCCGGAAGCCGAAGGCCTGGATCTCCGTCATAAGCTCACCGAAGTCGTCCTTTGATGACTCGCACAATACGGCTGTCACGTGCACGTCGAAGCGAGCGAGTCGCTTCAGGCGCTCCAGTCGCGTGCGCAGCGAGCGTAACGACTTCTGGATGTACCGGGTTGGGTCGGCGTGCAGTGTATCGATGCTCACTGTGAGGTTGTTCAAACCAGCCTCGTTGAGCGCTTCTATGACGTGATTGCGCAGGAGGAAACCGTTGGTGACCACGCTCGTGTTCGACTTGCGGCCGGCGTACCGGACAAGCTCCGCGATGTCCGGGTGCATAAGCGGCTCGCCGCCCAGCATTGTAATGTTCGCTGCGCCCAGGCGGTGCAAGGCGTCTATCCGCGTCTTCAGGTCGTCCAGCGGCACGGGCTCCGATGTGCTGTCGTACTCCGAGCAGTAGCCGCAACTGAGGTTGCAGCGCCGGGTGACGATGAGCTGTGCATCCATCGGTGCGTTGCTGAACAGGATGCGCGGAATGGCCTGGAGGACGTTTTTAACCTGCAAAGGCGCTTACCAGTATTGAGGCTATACTCACGCCGGGCCCAAGCGGCTCCGGGAGTTCAGCGCCGGTTGCCCCTCATCGGGCTCTGGGACGCCCACGAGCCAGTAGACCCACTTCACCCAGCCCTTCTCTCTCGCCGTCTTGCTATCAGGTGAGAGGATTCGTAGCACCAGCCAGCGTGCAGCGAGGGTGATCAATACTCCCAGGGCAACGACCGGTATCGCCGCGAGCGGGTCGAGGATATAGTGATTCGCCGTCAGAACGATGTCGGTGAGCATCCCGAACGGCATCAGGAGGGCAAAGGCTCGCATAAAGATGTTCTTCGTCGCCATCCACACGGCGAGACCAACCAACAGATTCCAGCCGAAGTGCATGCTGGGGAACGCCGCGTACTCGTTGACGAAGCCACCGAAAGTGTACGGCCTCCCCGTGTCGTACTGATCGAAGACGGTGTCGACGAGGCCGAAGCCCAGATGGTCTGGGAGCAGACGTGGCGGCGCTGTCGGGAAGTTGATGTAGAAAAACAGGGCGATTGCCCCAGAGATCAAGAACGCGTTCCGCATGATGAGGTACTGCTGACGGTGCCAGATGTACAGCCAGACTGCCAGAGCGCCGATGAGGGGAAGGTGGCCGAAGAGATAAAAGTAGTTGAGGCCATCTACGAACCAGTGATAGTCCAGGACGGCTCGCTGCAGGTTCGGCTCCCAGAATATGCCCAAGCTTTGCTCGAAGCGGACGATATCGACGCCTCTTCCGATCGCCTCTCCAACCCGCTCTTTCACCTGCCCTCGGACCAGGTAGTAGACCGGCAGCGCCGAGGCCAGCAACATGATTTCCGCGGCGTCCCTCCAGCTGGGCCGCCATCGCAATAACGTAAGGATGTTCGCTCTCACTCCTTCGGCGGTCTCCCGCATCGACTCCTTCAGGCGGCTCATGCCGGTCATTCTCATGATCGTCAGTTTAAGGCCCCACAGCCTATCGGTCTGTGATAAAGCTCACGGAAAGGGTATCATACGCTGGCTAACTCGCCAAGCCCAAAACGTCGGATTTTCGGATAAAAGGCATTAGCGCTATGGCAAAATACTCGCCGCTCAAGCTCCGCGTTTTCGATGCCTGCCGCCTGCGCTATCGCTACCAGTACGTAGATCGGATCCACGCGCGACTGCGCATCCAGGATACGGCAGGCTCGCTCGTCCACCGCGTCCTCTGCGATTTCTTCTCGAAGGTCCAGAACGCGGAACGGACCTCCGAGTGCCTGATCGACATGTTCGAGTCCGGCTGGCGCGCCCTCTCGCCCCGTTACCTCCAGATGGATGGCGTCGACGACCTGCGCCGCGGCTCCCTTGCGCAACTCAAGCGCTTCGCCGATGAGCATGACCTCCTAGCCCAGCCCTTCGCCGTCGAACCGTATTTTCAGGTCGAGATCGCGCCCAACGTCACCCTCTTCGGGCGCCTCGACCGGATCGACGAGGAGGCTGATGGCTCCCTGCACATCATCGACTACAAGACCGGCGCCCAGCCCGATGAAGTCGATGTTGGCCAGCTACGCCTCTACGCTATAATGGCTGCACAGGGCCTGCAACGGCACGTCTCGCGGATTTCGTTCTGGTATCTGGACGACGGCAGCGTCTGGACAAGCGACTTCAGCGCCGAAGACGCCGCCCGTGCCCGCGCCGCGCTCCTGGCCACGGTGGCTGAAATGGAGAGCACGAAGGTCTACCACGCGACGATAGCCCAGCACTGCGCCCATTGCCCCTACCTCTACGCCTGCGAACAGCGGGATGAGATCGCCCGCCGCCGCGAGGCTGAGGGCTGGTAGCATGCCGATCTACGAGTTCGGCTGCCGCGCCTGCCGCCGCCGCACCTCCGTCTTCACGCGTACTATCGGCGCGCCCACCGGCGCCGTCTGCGAGCACTGCGGCGCCGGCGACCTGCGCCGCCTCATCTCGCGTGTTGCCGTTCATCGCTCCAACGGAAGCGACATACCGGGCGGTTTCGACGAATCCAGCCTCGGCGACGTCGACGAGAACGACCCGCGCTCGATGGCCCGCTGGCTGCGCAAGATGAGCCGCGACATGGGTGAGCCGCTGGACGCCGAGATGGAGGCCGACCTCGAGCGCATGGAATCCGGCGAAATGCCCGACGATTACGACGGCGACTCCGACGCCTTCGAGGAGGACTTCGCCGGTGCGGATTAGCCGTCATCCTGAGCGCCAAAACCCCGGTGTGCGGCCGAAACGCTGCCTCGCGAAGGACCTGGCGTGGGGATCCACCCGTACATCCCGGGGGTCGCCTGATGATTGACTGGCCGCAATACGAACACCAGAGGAATCGCGCCAGACGGTGGGTTCGCGGGCCGTCGCCACACACCCTGAGCGAGGTCGCTATCGGCCCTGAATCCCGCAGCCTGCGCCGCTGGTTGCACAGGGCGGTCGGTCCACTCGCAACACGGCATTTCGCGTTAGTCGCGCTCGTTACCACCGTGGTTTTGGCTTTCCCGGCGTTCTCGCGGGCGACCGAGCTACCCTCTGATTACGTGTGCGACGCCGACCGCGATTATTGCGACACCGACTCTCCATGGTGGGGGCCCGATATTTTGGATCGGATCTTCCGCTAATGCCCATCTACGAACTCAAATGCGCTGACTGCGGTCGACTCAACAGCGTCTTCACCCGTACGGTCAGCGCCCCCGTTGACGCGGCCTGCAAGCACTGCGGCTCTACCAGGCTCGAACGCACTTTCTCCCGTTTCGCCCACCACAAATCCGCGGCCGACGTCCTGCGCGACTACGGCTCCGAGCCCAAACGCCTCGAGGACTACAAGGACCCGCGCCAGATCGGCCGCTGGGCCGAGCGCAAGTTCGATGAGTTCGGCATGCAGATGCCCAGAGAAGCCCGCGAGATGATCGACGCCGCCCGCGACGGTGAGTTCCCTGACCCGGTCAAGGACCTGTGACACGCTTCGTCGCCACTGGCCTGCTACCGGTCTGCTTGGCGCTTGCCCTGGTTGCCTGTAACGGTGACGAGGAGAAGCCGACGCCTACGGCCACTCTAGCACCTTCGCCCAGCCCCGTCCTGACTCCGACCGCCTCGGCCGCGCCCTCCCCGGGGCCTAGCGATATCCCGGAGAGCGGTGGCCAGGAAGGCTTTCGCCGCTTCGCCGAGCAGATAGCGGCTACGGTCGATGCCAACGATGCACCAGTCTCTGCCGCATTCTTCGCCGACCGCGGCCTCGAGGTCGAAGAGGTCTGCGCGGGCGACGAACTTCTCGGCTTCTGTGAAGGGAAACCGGCGGGCACCGTCTTCCGTGGCATCCCCGGGGGCACCGCCCAGACCGATGACTACCACCTGAGCAGCCGCGCCGAGTTGACTACCGCGCTGGCCGAGTGGTTCAGCTCGGCCCGACCTTTTGGCGAAGATGACTTCGGGTCCGGCGCGATCACTCTCTACGCGATCGCCTACCGACCCCGGGACGAGTTCTCAGAAGAAGCCTACCAGGCAATCCTTACGGGTTTCTTCGACGATAGCGACCCCCCCGGTCGCCAGGCACGGGTACTCAGCTTCCGCTTTGTGGAGGGTCGCTGGCGGCTCGCCGGCGACCTCTTCGCCGGTTTGCTGTTTACCGCCGAGCCGTATCTCAAGGGTGACTGCTGTCCCGACTTCTGGGAGCGCTGGGAGGAGTGACGCTGTGAACACCGACGGCCTCAACGAGATCGCCGATTCCGTCCGCGCGCACCTTGACGCCAAGCACAAGGCCCGCGAGCAGGCCCTCGCTCTTTCGCGTGAGGTGATCCGCCTCTCCGCCAACGCCATCCGCGCCGTCCACCGCCGGGAATTCGCCCTGGCCGAGGAGTTGATCGCGAAAGGAAAGGCCAACCTCGAGCAAACTGAGGCCGGGCTTGCTGTGCACAGGGACATCTTCCACGCTGGGTTCGTCCACGACGCGCAGAAGGAGTTCGCCGAGGCCAACTGCACCCTCGCCCTCATCGCCGGGCGGACTCTGCCGACGCCCGAATCGCTCGGCGTCATGGGCGCTTCGTATCTCAACGGCCTGGGCGAGACCGTCGGCGAGCTGCGTCGCCACCTCCTCGATTCGCTGCGGGCCGGTGACATCCAGCACTGTGAGGACGCCCTTACCGCGATGGGCGACATCATGGATGTCATCGTCACCATGGACTACCCGGAAGCCGTCACGGCCGGCCTCCGCCGCACCGCTGACGCCATGCGCGCAATCCTGGAACGCACTCGGGGCGACTTCACCATGGCCTTTGCCCAGCGACACCTCGAGGACCGCATCCGCGACTTCGAGAACAAGCTTCCCGGATGATCCGTGTCGGGCTAGTCGCGCTGGGGCTCCTGGCGCTCGTTGGGGCCTGCGGCAACGGTTCGGATGAGCCCTCGCCGTCCGTGCCGGTTCCCACCCCTCCTGACATCGAGATCCCGTCCGATCAGACGCGCCTGGGGATCGCCGCCTTCACGCTCCCGCTGGCCGCGCACGAGGTTTATCCGCTAACAGCGCAACAACTGGCCGGCGGCCTGGGCGTCTTCGCGGAGCCATGCGAGGAAATGTCCCTCTACATCACTTGGCAGATCCACGAGCCCTATCCGCCCAACGGCGTCAAGATTGATTACTACCGCCTGACGGGCAACAGGCGCGAACTCATTCACAGCGGCGAAGTGGATAGCTTCACGGACACCGCCTGCCTCGAGATGGAGATCGTCAATAACAGCGAGGTCGAAGCCAAGGTTGAGATGCGCTACGCTTTCGCGGAATAGCCGACGAGCTTTCGGACGAGGCTGCGGCGACGCAATCGTCGACTCTAAAACCCTTGTTCTAATTTCGCGCGCCCACTAGAATGATTCCCTGAGCCGGATTGCGGCCGGAGGAACCGATGCCCCACGATTCGATCGTCGTTCGCGGCGCGCGCGAGCACAACCTGAAGAACATCGACGTAGAGATCCCGCGTGACAAGCTCGTTGTTATAACGGGCGTCTCCGGCTCCGGCAAGTCTTCTCTCGCGTTCGACACGATCTACGCCGAGGGGCAGCGCCGCTACGTCGAATCGCTGTCCGCCTACGCTCGCCAGTTCTTGGGTCTCATGGAGAAACCCGATGTCGATCATATTGACGGACTCTCTCCCGCTATCTCTATCGACCAGAAGGGCGCTTCGCGCAACCCGCGCTCGACGGTCGCCACCCAGACCGAAATCTACGACTACCTGCGCCTGCTCTACGCACGTGCTGGCCACCCGCACTGCACTAACTGCGGCAAGCCGATCCAGCGCCAGACCGTGCAGCAGATCGTCGACTCCATCCTGGCCATCGAGGCCGGCCGCCGCCTCATGGTCCTGGCACCGCTCGTCCGGGACCGCAAGGGTGAGTACCTGAAGGTCTTCGAGGACGCCCGCAAGGCCGGCTTCGTCCGCGTCCGCGTCGACGGCGCCATCCGCGAGCTCGACGAGGAGATCGCCCTCGACAAGAACAAGCGCCACTCCATTGAGATCGTCGTTGACCGCCTCGTCATCGAGGAGCCCGGCGACGATGACTCCAGCCGCACCCGGATCTCCGATTCCGTCGAGACCGCGCTGCGCCTGGGTGGCGGAGTCGTCCAGGTCCTCCTGCTGGCCGACAAGGGCGCGAAGCTGAAAGAAGAAGAGCGAATGTACTCCGAGCACTTCGCCTGCGTGGACTGTGGCCTGTCGTTCGGCGAGCTGGAGCCGCGCAATTTCAGCTTCAATAGCCCTCACGGCGCCTGCCGTGCCTGCACGGGCCTCGGCGTTAAGATGGAGCTCGACCCGGAGCTCGTCGTCCCCAACAAGAACCTGTCGCTCGCGGAGGGCGCGGTCCAGCCCTGGGCTCGCACCAGCACCGTCTCCACCTGGTATATGCGCCAGCTCGAAGCGGTCGCTCGCAAACACCACTTCTCGGTCCAGGTTCCCGTGAAAGAGCTCTCACCCGAACAGATGAAGTTCGTCCTCTACGGCGACAATACTCCGATCACAATTCACTACACGGGAGCGGGCGGTCACGACAACAAGTGGGATACCACTTTCGAGGGTGTGATGAACAACCTCGACCGCCGCTACCGCGAGACCGACTCCGACTACATCCGTGGCGAAATCGAAAAATACATGGCCGAAAACCCCTGCCCGGCTTGCGCTGGCGCGCGTCTCAAGCCCGAATCGCTCGCCGTCACCGTCGACGACCGCAGCATCTCGTCGGTCACTCACTTTTCGATCGCCGAGGGCTTGGTCTGGGTCGAACGGCTGCGTGCGCCCGACACCCCGCTGACCGAACGCGAGGGGACGATCGCCTACCAGATCCTCAAGGAGATACACGCGCGTCTCTCCTTCCTGAGCGACGTCGGCGTGGACTACCTCACGCTCAACCGACGCACTGGCACGCTCGCTGGCGGCGAGGCCCAGCGCATCAGACTCGCGACGCAGATCGGATCCTCGCTGATGGGAGTGCTCTACGTCTGCGACGAACCCTCCGTCGGCCTGCATCCAGCCGACGATGCACGCCTCATCGCCACCCTCAAGCGCCTCCGCGATCTCGGCAACACCGTGCTTGTCGTGGAGCACGACGAAGCGATGATCCGTGCGGCCGATTACCTCATCGACCTCGGCCCCGGCGCCGGCGCACAGGGCGGCCGTCTCGTCGCTGCTGGTGCCGTCGATGAGGTCGCCGCCTGCGAAGAGTCCGTCACCGGTCAATACCTCAGCGGCCGGCGTTCCATTCCCGTGCCAGCCGCGCGCCGCAATGGCAACGGCAAGGCTGTCGTCGTCCAGGGCGCGCGCGAGAACAATCTTAAGAACATCGATGTACGCGTACCTCTGGGCCTCTTCGTTTGCGTCACCGGCGTGTCGGGCTCCGGTAAGTCCACGCTCGTCACGGACATCCTCTCCCGCAAGGCCGCCCAGCTCCTCTACGGCGCGCGCGAGCGACCCGGCGAGTGCGATGCCATCGTTGGCCTGGAGGAACTCGACAAAGTCGTCGTGATTGACCAGTCGCCTATCGGACGCACGCCGCGATCCAACCCCGCCACTTACACGGGCACCTTCACGCCCATCCGCGAACTTTTCGCCTCGGTTCCAGAGGCGCGCCTGCGCGGTTATAAGCCCGGCCGTTTCTCATTCAACGTCAAGGGTGGGCGCTGCGAGACCTGCCAGGGCGAAGGCTACATCCAGATCGAGATGCAGTTTCTCCCGGACGTCGAGGTACCCTGTGAGGCTTGCCACGGTGCGCGCTACAACCGGGAGGCGCTGGAGATCCTCTTCCGCGGCAAGAACATCGCGGAGGTCCTCGACATGACGGTCGAACAGGCCGTCGAGTTCTTCGCGGCCTTCCCGCGGTTGCGCCCGAAGCTCCAGACCCTCCACGACGTTGGTCTCGGCTACATCAAGCTCGGCCAACCGGCCACGACGCTCTCCGGCGGCGAGGCGCAGCGCGTCAAGCTAGCCACTGAGCTCTCCCGCCGCGCCACAGGCCGCACCCTATACATTCTCGACGAGCCCACGACGGGCCTCTCCTTCGAGGACGTCAAAGCCCTGATGGGTGTCCTTCACCGCCTCGTCGACTCCGGCAACACCGTCCTCGTCATCGAGCACCACCTCGACGTCGTCAAGCAGGCCGACCACATCATCGACCTGGGCCCGGCGGGCGGCGACCGCGGTGGCGAGATCGTCGCCGAAGGCACGCCGGAGGAGGTGGCGGCCGCGAGGGCGAGCGTGACGGGGCGGTATTTGCGGGAGGTTCTGAAGAGACCTAGAACTTCGTCTGTCGGGAGGCCACCGGAGCCGGTGGCCGTCGGCGAATAGAAAAATTGACTGCTATAATCTGGCCCGAACCAAAGGGTTAGGAGCCAATCATTCGCATTAGTCACATTCAGCTTGAGAATTGGCGCAACTTTGCTGCGGTGAACGTTGACTTGCAAGGTCGCGTATTCGCAGTGGGCCCGAACGCGTCGGGGAAATCGAATTTCCTGGATGCGTTGAGATTTCTGTATGACTTGGTCTCAGTTGGTGGCGGTTTTCAAGAAGCAATGCGAAAGCGCGGAGGAGTGTCTAGCCTCAGATGTCTTGCGGCGCGACGATACTCTGAAGTTGCGATCCGCGTGCGTGTCGGTGACGACGATAATGAGGCCGAGTGGGAGTACGAACTGAGGCTCAATCAGGACCGGCTTAGAAGACCATCGATTAGGCGCGAGTTCGTGGCTCACAACGGCAAGGAGATACTGGTCCGGCCGGATTCGAAGGATAAGAAGGATCCAGAGAGATTGACACAAACCTACCTTGAACAGGTTCACGCGAACCAACAATTTCGGGATTTGGCCACATTCCTGACCACGATCAGATACCTCCACATCGTTCCTCAGTTGGTTCGTGAGCCAGATCGCTCGATAGGTCGAGTAAATGACCCATACGGCGGGGACTTCCTAGAACAGCTGGCAAGAACTCCGGACAAGACGCGGAACGCCCGCCTCAGAAGCATTAGCGAAGCGCTAAAAGTTGCGGTTCCCCAGCTCAAGGAGCTGGAACTCGCGAGAGACGTTCGCGGAAGTCCACATCTGAGAGGAAAGTACGAGCATTGGCGGCCCCAGGGCGCATGGCAAACCGAGGTAGAATTCTCCGACGGTACACTCCGTCTCTTAGGGTTGCTGTGGGCCCTATTAGACAAAACCGGGCCTCTGCTGCTGGAGGAACCTGAGCTATCCCTCCACCCCGATGTCCTTCGTTACATTCCCCAAATGTTTGCCCGAATTCAGCGCCGGACTGGTCGGCAAGTCGTAGTCAGCACTCACTCGACCGACCTCCTAAATGATAAAGGCATCGGCCTTGATGAAGTTCTTCTTCTTATCCCAAGCGCAGAAGGTACGGAGGTGTGTCTGGCCAACTCGTTCCGCGAAATAGTTGAGCTCCTAAAGGGCGGGATTAGCCTGGCTGATGCTGTTGTACCACGCACGAGACCGCATCGCGCTGAACAGCTAGCCCTATTCGGTAGTTGATCGAGCCATGGAGATACATGTCTCCGGTGCTGTTGAAGGCTTGCTAGATGAAGTTGTCGTTCGTCGTCTAATAAGCTTCGCTGGAGCGATTGCGGGACCTATTCACGTTAAGAATGGCAAGAGTCAGTTACTTGAGAAGCTGGCTGGGTACAACCAGGCTGCCAGTATCGCCCCCTGGATAGTAGTCGTCGATCTGGATCAGGACGAGGAGTGTGCTCCTCTGTTTCGCCATAGGTGGCTGCCTACGAAATCGGATCTGATGCTGTTCCGCATTGCTGTTCGGGAAGTGGAGAGCTGGCTAATAGCCGATCGTGAGAGACTGGCTAAGTTCCTCTCAGTACCTGTCTCAGATGTGCCTGTTGCGTGCGAGAGTTTAGGTAATCCAAAGCAAATAATGATCGATCTCGCCTCGCGGTCGCGTCGCAGAGACATTCGCACCGATATGGTTCCGCGCTCCGGAAGCGGAAGACACGAAGGTCCGGCATATACGAGTAGGTTGATTGAGTTTGTCATTAGGGGTGACCTGTGGCGCCCGCACATCGCAGCAACAAACTGCCGGAGTCTTGATAGTTGTTTGGCCAGGTTGAAAGGTCTGGTGGGCTCGTCCTAAGGTGACTCCCCAATGACTCGCTTCAACCTATCCCTCCCCCAGCACCAGGCCCGCCTCGTCACCCTCGCCGTTTCGTATCACCTCGCGCGCCCCGGCTCGGAGATCGACGCCGATACTCTCGCCGACTACGAGCACGGTCTGCGCGAACTCCTGCCACTGCTCGACGACCAGCTCGAAGCAGACGCGGCCAGTCTCGAGGTCACCCCGCTTCAAGCTGTCCTTCTCTCCACCGCCCTTTCCTCCGTGATCAGCGAGCTCAAGATGTACTCGGTCTTCGACACCATGTCCGGGACCAGCCCTCGGCCGCGCTCTGTCGCGCACGGCTTCGACGACCGCCTGCGCACGCTCTTCCCGGAGATCACCGGCGATCCCGCGCACGCCTCGCAGCTCGCCGAGGATGCCACCATGCTCCGGCGCGAATTGCCCGCCGCCCGCGCCCGCGTGATCATCGAGGACGAGCGCCGCGCCCGCGAGGCCGCTCGCTCAGCCAAGAAATGGTGGCAGTTCTGGCGCCGTCCCGCCTCTTGACCCCTATCCGCAGTCGCGCTAAGTTATCCTCGGCGACTACGCGCCCTTTCAACGTATCGATGAGGAGCTGAAAATGACCTACATCATCACCGAGACCTGTATCGGCACGATCGACAAGTCCTGCGTCGAGGTCTGTCCCGTCGACTGTATCCACTGGGACGAGGACGTGGACCGCAAGCTCTACATCGACCCCGACGAGTGCATCGACTGTGGCGCCTGCGAGCCCGTATGCCCCGTCACCGCTATCTTCGCCGAGGACGACGTCCCGGAGAACCAGAAGGCCTACATCGAGATCGACGCCATCTGGTTTAAGGACAAGGACGCCGCCCGCGCCAAGGTCGACGCGCTGGTACCCGCGTAACTGGGCGACCGGTTCCGTTTAGCGATATGCCTCGCTTCGGTGGCGTATGTAGCGAATGACGATAACACGCACAGCGTCGTCCACCTCATATATCACTCGAAAATCACCTAACTCGGATCCGGAAATCTCGTTCGCTATCGACGAGTTTGCGCGCTCCACGTGGGCGTGGATTTCCTGCGAGTGGGTCAATTGCGCGGGTAACGCGACGCAGCATCGCTTGGTCGAGCTTACTCAGATCCTTGCGAGCGGAACGGCTTAGCCTAATCCCGTAGGAGGCCATCCGCACTAAGCTTGCGCTTCACCGTCTCCCAACTCACAGTCGGCTCGGCGCGTCGCTCAGCCAGGATACGGAGGTCGTGCAGGTCCTCGAGCAGTTCGTTATACCGGCGAATGGGCAGAACCACGGCCTTCTTGCGACCGCGTTCATCTCTGATGAACTCCAACTCTTCTCGCGCTCTTACCATGGCACTCTTTATTGTATCGTATGCTCTCCCAGCTTCTCCCGCAGCGCCGCCACGAGATTCGCAATTGGCACCCGCTCTTGGGTCATCGCATCGCGGTCGCGGATCGTCACGGCCTCGTCCTCCAGCGTCTCGAAGTCGACCGTCACGCAATAAGGCGTGCCGATCTCGTCCTGGCGGCGGTAACGGCGGCCGATGCTCTGGGCATCGTCGTACTGCGTCATGAATCGCGGACGCAGGGTGTCCCAAACTTGCTTCGCCGTCGGCGTCAGCTTCTCGTTGCGGGATAGAGGGAGTATGGCCACCTTGATCGGCGCCAGCTCCGGCTTCAGCCGCAGCAGCACGCGCTTTTCCCCTTTGACCTCCTCCTCAACGTACGAGTCGATCAGCACAGTGAGAAAACAGCGGTCGACGCCCATCGCCGGCTCGATGACGTAAGGGACGATGTTCTCGCCGGACGGCTCGTCGAAGTAGCGCAGAGTGCGGCCAGCGAACTGCTCGTGCTGCTTCAGGTCGAAGTCTGTGCGGTTGGCAATGCCTTCGACCTCCGAGAAGCCGGCGAAGGGGAAGTCGTACTCGATGTCTGCCGTTCGTTTCGAGTAGTGCGAGAGCTCTTCCTTCGTGTGCTCGCGCAGGCGGAGCATCTCCTTACGCACACCGAGCCCGAGCCACCAGTCGAGGCGGTCCTGTATCCAGCGATCGTGCCACTCCTCGTCGCTGCCGGGCATGACGAAGAACTCCATCTCCATCTGTTCGAACTCGAGGTCGCGGAAAATGAAGTTGCCAGGGGTGATCTCGTTGCGGAAAGAGCGGCCGATCTGGGCGATGCCGAAGGGCAGCTTGCGGCGGGTGGTGGTAAGGACGTTGTCGAAGTTGACGAACATGCCTTGAGCCGTCTCCGGCCGCAGGTAGACGGTTGAGGCGTCATCGGCGACGGGGCCGACGAACGACTTGAACATGAGGTTGAACATGCGCGATTCGGTGAGCTCGCCGTCGCAGTCAGGGCAGCGCAGCTCGCCCTGCTCGTTCGGCTTCAGGTCGTCCGTGCGGAAACGGTGCTTGCAGCTCTTGCAGTCCACCATCGGGTCCGCGAAAGTCTGGACGTGGCCGCTGGCCTCCCAAACGCGGGGGTTCATAACAATGGAGGTCTCGATGCCGACGACGTCGTCGCGGTCCTGCACCATCGCCTTCCACCAGTTGCGCTTGATGTTGTTCTTGAGCTCGACGCCCAATGGCCCGTAGTCCCAGAAGCCGCCGATACCGCCGTAGATCTCCGAGGACTGGAAAACGAAGCCCCGGCGCTTGCAGAGGGAGACGATGGTCTCCATCGATAGCTGGGTCATACGCGAAGAGTACCAAATCGCCCATTCGAACCGAAAGCCTGACACCGCACTCGCTGTCTCGCACGTCGTACCTCTGTCCTTGACACCCCTTCCTCCGCGCTGCTAGCATCCGCCCCGTTAGAGCGTTGTAATGCGATTCATCCTTGGTCTTCTTATCGGCGCGGGCCTAGGTGTTTGCGTCGGCCTGCTCGTCGCCACAAAGCCCGGCAGTGAGATGCGCCAGGTCCTGCACGACCGCATGACCGCCGCTACGGACGATCTCGACGAGGAACCCTGAGCGGAGCCACTTGACGGACTCTGGCCAGAAGCTCCTTGTCGTCATCACCGCTGATGACGAAGCTGACTCCCTCATCCATAAGCTCGTCGAACGCGGCTACCCGGCGACAAAGGTCAGCAGCACGGGCGGCTTCCTGCGCCGGGGTAGCGCGACCATATTCTCCGGTGTCGAGGCCGACGACGTCGACCTCGTCCTCTCCATCATCCGTACGGAATGCCGCGCCCGGGTCGAGACCGTGCCCTCCCAGATGCTGCCCTTCCCCGGCACTATCGTCCCGGCTGAACCGGTGCAGGTCCGCATGGGAGGTGCTATAGTCTTCGTGCTGCCGGTAGAGCGATTCCTCAAGACATAACGCGCGCCATACCAGGAGGTCCCTCAAGTGAAGATATCCATGTTTCACCTCATGCCCTATCGAGATCTCCCTGACGACTTCGAGAAGCGGTATCGCTCCGTCTGGGTCGACCCTCCCTTCTGGGAGCTGACGACGCCGGAAAAGGCCGGCCTGTATTACAACCAGACGCTCGACGAGCTCATCCACGCCGCGAACGCCGGCATGGACGGCGTCTGCGTCAACGAGCACCACCAGAACGCCTATGGCAACATGCCCGGACCCAATCTCATGGGCTCCGTCCTCGCCCGCGCCACTGCCGGCACGGACGTTGCCATCGTCCAGATGGGCGCCACCCTCCCCACCACGCAGCCGCCCATTCGCGTCGCCGAGGAGTACGCGATGCTCGACTGCATCAGCGGCGGGCGGATCGTCGCCGGCATGCCTCTCGGCAGCCCGATGGACGCCAATTACTGCTACGGCATTCCGCCGATCGAGCAGCGCGAGCGCTACTACGAAGCGCACGATTTGATCCTCAAGGCCTGGCAGGCGAAAGAGGTCTTCCCCTTCAACGGAAAATACACGCAGCTGCCGATGGTCAACCTCTGGCCGCGGCCCGTGCAACAGCCGCACCCGCCGGTCTGGGTTCCGGGCAGCGGCAGCCTCAGCACCTGGGACTTCGCCGCCCAGCACGACCACTGCTACTGCTTCCTCAGCTACTTCGGGAGCCAGATGGCTAAGAAGGTCATGGATGGCTTCTGGGAGTTCATCGGCACGACGAATCGCGACCCCAACCCCTACCGCGCCGGCTTCCTTCAACTGGTCGTCGTCTCGGAGACGGACGCCCGCGCCGAGGAAGAGTACTACGAGCACATCCGCTACTTCTACGACAAGAGCCTGCACATCGCCACGGAGTTCGCCGCGCCGCCGGGCCACCAGGACTACCGCAGTCTGGTAAACACGATGAAGACGCAGCGAGCCGGCCTTCTTGGCATACGCGATCAGCTCCCCAACTGGAAGTTCAAGGACTTCGTCGAGAACGGCCTCGTAATCGGCGGCAGCCCGGCCACGGTGCGCGACAGGCTCTCGGAGGCCATCAAGAACCTGCGCGTTGGCAACCTCATGGTCCTATTGCACATCGGCTCCATGCCCCACGAGCTGACACTCAAGAACATCGACCTCTTCGCCCGCGAAGTCATGCCGGGCGTCCGCGATATCTGGGACGATGAGTGGGAGAACCGCTGGTGGCCCGAGAAGCTGCGGGGTAAGCGGAAGCTTCCTGCGCAAGCGGTCGCTGCTGCCGCTGCCGGAGGTAACTAGCCATGGTCGCCACCGCAGAACGCACCGAAACAGTCTGGCGGGACCAGATCGAGACGCGAGTCAAAGTCGCCGGGAGCGGGCCGCCTGTCGTCTTCTTCCACGGCGCCTACGGCCTCCAGTGGGACCCCTTCCTCGATAGCCTCGCCGCGTCGCATACGGTCTACGCGCCCGAGCACCCAGGTACGACCCCCGGCGCGCCCGACAGCCTGGAGCCGCTCGACAACCTCTGGGATCTCGTCCTCTACTACTACGAGCTCTTCGACGCGCTGGGGCTGGATCGCCCGGCCGTTATCGGCCACTCGTTCGGAGGAATGGTCGCGGCTGAGGTCGCGGCGACGAACCCCGAGCGCATCAGCAAGCTGGCCCTGATCGATCCGATTGGCCTCTGGCGCGACGACGCGCCCGTGACCAACTGGATGGCGGTCTCGCTATCCGACCTGCCCAAGTACCTCTTCGCTAACCCTGAGGGCCCGCTCGGCCAGATGATGAGCGCCGCCATCAAGATGGAGGGCGACGAAGCGCTCGACGCCCAGATCCAGGTCATGTGGTCGCTGGCCTGCACCGCCAAGTTTGTTTGGCCGATTCCCGACAAGGGCCTGAAGAAGCGCATCCACCGCATCAAGGCGTCCACGCTCATCGTCTGGGGCAAGCAAGACCGCATAGCGCCACCCGTCTACGCCGAGGAGTTCGCTTCCCGAATCGCCAACTCTCGCGTCGAGCTCATCGACGGCGCCGGACACCTGCCCCACCTCGAGCAACTCCACAGGGTGTCGGCATTAATCACGGATTTCCTCAAGGAGTAACGATGACCCAGCAGGTCGCCTCAACCAGGACCGATCCGCGCGAGCCCCTCGATCCCCAGGTCAAAGCGCTCTTCGACGCACTCCAGGCGTTGCGACCAGCGGAACGTGTCTTAGACGCGCAAGCGATCCGCGCCGGATCTGCCGCCTTCATCCCCTACCTTACCGAGGGTGCTCCTCCGGTTGCCGACGAGAAAGAGATTAGAATTCCCGGCCCGGCCGGTGTCATCCGTGCGCTCGTCTTCACCCCGCGCAAGACGACCGAAGCCTTACCGCTGCTCGTCTACCTGCACGGCGGCGGCTTCGTGCAGTTGAGCCCCGAGAGCCACGCCAAGCTGACGAAACAGCTCGCCGTCGGCGGAGATGCGACCGTCGTTAGCATCGACTATCGGCTCGCGCCTGAGAGCCCCTACCCAGCCGGCCTCGACGACTGCGTCGCCGCCGTGCGCTGGGTCCGCGAGAACGCGGCTTCGCTCGGTGGAGATCCCTCCCGAATCGCCATCGGTGGTGACTCGGCTGGCGGGAACCTCAGTGCGGCGACCACGCTACGCCTTCTCGCCGAGGGCGACGCCCCGCCCAGCGCGGCCTTGATGATCTGCGCCTGGTTCGACCTGGCGATGGACACCGGTTCCTTTCGGGCGCTCGGCCCGGACGACCTGATCATCGATGACCCGATCATGGAGTTCTACCGCGGCTGCTACGCGTCCGAGCCTAAACTATGGGCCGATCCGTTCCTCAGCCCCCTGCGCGGCGATCTATCGCAGTTTCCCCCGTCCTGCGTCGTGGTGGGCACGATTGATCCTCTCTGCGACGACGGTCTCGGCTTCGCCGCAAAGCTTCGTCGGGCCGGCCGTGATGTCACGCTCCAGCGCCACGAAGGCATGCCCCACGACTTCATGCTCTTCCCTGGCATCGACGAAGGCCAGCGCAGCATCGAGGCGATGTGCGCCTTCCTCAAGCGCGCCCTCACCTAAGCGAACGTGGGGGCGCTGCCGAACTCGCCGATAGACCCAACGGCTACGGAATAAACAGCGGCGCCATCACCAGCGTAATCGTGCTTAACAGCTTGATCAGCACGTGCAAAGACGGCCCGGCGGTGTCTTTGTATGGGTCGCCAACCGTGTCGCCGACGACAGCGGCCTTGTGCGCGTCCGTCCCCTTGCCCAGGGTTGTGTCCCCGTCCTTGAGATTGCCGGCCTCGATGTACTTCTTCGCGTTGTCCCAGGCGCCGCCCACGTTGTTGAAGAACGTCGCCATGAGGATCCCCGTGATCGTGCCAATCATCAGCAAGCCGGATACCGCCAGCCAACCGGAGTCGCCGCCTCGCATGTAGCGGAAGATCAACCCAACGGCGATTGGCAGGCCAACCGCCAGCAGCCCCGGCGCGATCATCTCGCGCAGAGCTGCTTTCGCCGTGATATCCACGGCCCGGCCATAATCTGGTCGCGATGTGCCCGCGAGTATGCCGGGATCCTCTCGGAACTGCCGGCGCACCTCCTCGATGATCTTCGACGCGGCGTTACCCACGGCTCGGATCGCCAGCGATGAGAAGAGGAACACGAGCATCGCGCCAATGAGTCCGCCCGCAAAGACGTCCACGTCTGAAAGGTCGATCGGTAACTCCTCGTTCAGCGGTATATCTAAGCGTTCTTTGACCTTGTCGAGATATGCGCTGAACAGCAGGAACGCTGCCAGTCCCGCCGACGCTACGGCGAACCCCTTCGTTAAGGCCTTCGTCGTGTTGCCAACCGAGTCCAAGGCGTCCGTGATATGCCGCGCGCTCTCCGGCGCTCCGGAGAACTCCGTGATGCCCCCGGCGTTGTCAGTTATCGGCCCGAAAGTGTCCATCGCCAGGATGTAGGCCGCCGACATCAGCATGCCCATCGTCGCCACTGCCGTACCGAATACACCGGTCGTGAACCCGCCTGCGCCGGGGATATCCGCCTCGGCGCCCAGAGCGAATGACCCGACCAGGGCGATGCCGATGGTGATCGCCGTCGCCGCTGTCGTCTCAAGGCCAACGGCCGTGCCGATGATGATATTTGTTGCCGGGCCAGTACGCGACGCCTCTGCGATGTCGCGCACAGGCTTCCATGCGCCCGACGTGTAGTACTGCGTGATGTAGACGAACGCGATGCCGGTGCCGATGCCGATCAAGCCGCAGAAGAAGAACCAGTACCACTGGTCGCCCAGCATGACGCGCGTCGAGATGAACAGCCCGACCACCGACAGGGCTGACACGAGGAAATATCCATAGTTTAGGGGAGTCATCGGGTTCTGGTTCGTGTCATCCTTCGCGAAGAACGGGACCGAAGTCAGCCCAGCGATCGTCGCCAGAATTCCGAATGACCGCAGTACGAGAGGGAAGATGATCCATTCGACTTTGTCAGTCACGGTGAAGATGGCCACACCCAGAATCATCGCCCCAATGTTCTCCGCTGACATTGACTCGAACAGGTCCGCGCCGCGTCCGGCGCAATCGCCAACGTTGTCGCCCACAAGGTCCGCCACCACCGCGGCGTTCCGCGGGTCGTCTTCGGGTATACCGGCCTCGACTTTCCCCACAAGGTCGGCCCCCACGTCCGCCGCCTTCGTGTAGATACCTCCACCCAGTTGCGCGAATAGCGCCACAAAGCTCGCCCCGAAGCCGAATCCCACAATCAGGAACGGCGCGATCGCGTCCGAGTTGCCCAGCACCTCGCTGTAGACGAAGAAGATGCTCGACACTCCCAGCAGGCTAAGAGCGACAACCAGGAAGCCAGACACCGCGCCTCCGCGTAGCGAGACCGTGATCGCCTCCTTCAGGCTCCGCGTCGCCGCGGACGCCGTTCGCGTGTTCGATCGCACCGAAATGTACATACCGATATAGCCTGAAAGCGCCGACGCCGCTGCGCCGACGATGAACGCGATGCCCGTCAGCAGGCCCTCTTCCCAGCTACCCACAACGGCACCCGCGCTGTACTCGATCGTTATCTCTGATCCGGATCCGCCCTGTAGGATGTCTTTCACACCCTGAGACACAGCGCCGACGATGACCGAGATGAGCACAGCAGTCGCCAGCGCGAGCACCGCGATCGTGCTGTATTGCCTCTTCAAGAACGCCATGGCGCCCTCGAAGATCATCGCGCCAACGTCCTGCATCTCGGGCGTGCCGGCGTCTCGTCGCAACACGTCCCACGCCAGATACATGGCGTAAAACACCGCTGCCAGCCCGGCCACAGGTATCAGGAAAACTAACTCCATAGCTATCTAAACCTCCGACGGCTGAGTCTAACAGAGCGCCAGACTACGAACAAACAAGCAGGTATTGGCGTGAGGCGGGGTGGGGCTGAATACTGATAACTGAATACTGATTGCTAAATTGGTGCCCCCGGCGGGATTCGAACCCGCGATCTCCACCTTGAAAGGGTGATGTCCTGGGCCTCTAGACGACGGGGGCGCCATATCGATTCTAGGCCACCCGCGCCGGAGGCGGCAAACGTGCGTCGAGCCTACTCGTTGCCCTCGTCGAGCGCCGAGTTGATCACAGGCAACTGGTCGAGGACGCGGGCGTAGGTCGCGACTAGCGTGCCGTCCGGTTCCGACCTTCCCCACACGAGCACCCTGGCGCCAACCAGCGGGTCTCCGCCGGAAACCTCGGCAGTCGAGGTCACCCGCACGGGCGCCGGTTCCAGCGTCCACAGACTGCCGTCTATGCTTTGAATTGCGCCGCTGATCTCGATCAGTCGGCCTTCGTCTGGCGTTTTTATCGCGATCGCAGATAGCCCTACGGTCTCCTGGCCATCCAACCTTGCCTCGATGGCCACGAGACTCCCCGCATCGGGCTCCGGAGCCTCCGGTGCAACCACCTCGAGCCCACTGATCAGCCAAAGGTCATTCTTCGTACGCTCGAACACGCCGATGATATGGATCGAATCTTCGGACGCATCAGAGGCGAGTACGGTCACACTGTCCGCAATCCAATCGCCACCCGCAGACGAGGCTGCGACAACCAGCCGTGACCCGTCGTCCACGGGCCCTGCAGTCGAATCGATGCGAGCGTTCTGCGGTATTGTGAATGTCTGGCCACCGATCTCCCATTTCCCGCTGTTGCCAACCTCACCCTCGAACGTGCCTTCGAACTTTAATATGGCCTTGTCTACCAAACTGACACTGGTTGCCGCTACCGTCGAGCCCTGACTGCTGACCTCCACCTCGACCTCCTGGCCGCGCTTGATGTCCAAGGACCCAAGGGTGTTGGTATCGAACGGGATGAATTGTCCCGCGATCCATATCCCGTCATCCGTTACCTCGTCCACTTCACCCTTGACGACGGAACCCTCCGATGGCCGGTCGACGCGCAGCGGCGACAGGCTCAGCGCCAGGCGCCGGCCGGTCGAGCTCCTTCCTACAATGAAGCGTGCAGTATCGCCATCCTTGAGACCTTCAGAGCCGATAGTCCTCTGGTCGTCAATCCGCACTTCGAAGCCGCCGACGTTCCAGATACCGTCGCCGATCGCTGCCGCTAGTCCGTCTATCACTTGAATGCCCCCGGCGAGGTCTTCAGGTCGAATCGTCGCCACGAATCCGCCCTCCACAAGCAGGCGGGTATTGTGTACTGAGGCGACTGCCTCGTAATAGCGGGGCTTCGCGGAATCGGCGATATGGAACCTGTAGTCCTCGATTAGGCTACTAGCCTGGTCGGCCGACTGGTTCGTCAATCTCTGGCGGAGTTCTGGGTCGTCCAACCCGATCACAATATCGGCTGCACGCCCGTTGCGATTCTTCAGCGCGGCCAGCACGTTGCCGCTAATCGGTTTGCCGCCGTTCACCAGCTCTCGAATCTCGCTAGACCGCTCGTCCGACTGATCCATGAGGATCTCGGCCTCGCGTGCGTCGTCAAAGACGATCCAGAGGCGCGCGTCCTCTGTCGCCAGCTTCACGCGGTAAAGCGGGCTGTCCGGCAGTGCGTTCTGGGAGGCCAACGCCGTCACGCCGCCGCCTGTTGTAATCGCCATAACCAGCGCCGCTGCGAGCGCCACCGGCCGTAACCACGCTCCGTAATTCATTCCCGCCCGCGGTCTCCTTCGCCTGGACCTAAGGTCTCCGGCGCGCTGGCGCACGCGGTTCCAGGCCGTTTGCTCAGCCAGGGGGCGTGCTGCTACCTGTGGCGTCTTGTTGACCTTCTCCGCCAGTGTCAGTAGCGGCCGCAGCCTGTTTGCGTGCTTCGGGTATCGCGCCAGGCACGCTGCGACGCTCTCGCCGCGAAACACAGCTGCCAGACATTCATCCAGGATCGTGTTGAAACCGCGAATGCGCAGCATTACACGGCCTCCTGGTATAGAAGCTTTCGCAGGGATCCCAATGCCCTGTGTTGCAGCGATTTGATCGCGCCCTCGCTTCGACCAAGAATCCGCCCCGTCGAGCGATTGTCGAATCCCTGGATGAACTTTAGCACGATCACCTGGCGCTGCTCATCTGTCAGATGCTTCAATGCTATCTGCAACTGACCTCGTTCCAGCGCCCGCTCGGCCAACGATTGAGGGCTCGCCAGGCCGCTTGCCAGCGTCTCACTCAGGTCCACTTCTCCCCTGCGCTTCCGGCGGCGGTGCAGGTCTATCAGGCGGTTGCGGGCGATCCTGAAGACCCAGGCGCCGAAGGGCAGCCCCTTGAAACGATAAGTATGGACGGACTCAATCATCTTCAGCATAACGTCGGACGCCAGATCTTCTGACGCGTGCACATCGCCCATCTGCATAAAGGCGTAGTTGTATATCTTGGGGTAGTAGGTCTGATACAGCGCCTCTATCGCCGCCTCGTCGTACTCCTGAGCTCTTCGCACGAGCGCCCATTCGATGAGGACTTCGTCACGTTCCTCGGGCCTCGCCGCTCCGGCCTGCGTCGAAGCGTCTGTCGAGTTCTTGAGAGACTCTGTCAACCTTATAGCCTGTGTTGCGGCATACATAACCTGCCTTTACAAACGTGCGCGGCTCTTTCAGGATACGGCCTTCTGCTATGGCAGGATTCTGGATTCAATCTGCCAGGCCCAGCAGCCGGCGCCTGGCCGCGTCGTATCGATCCTTGGAACGCGCCTCGCGGTTAAGCAGCCCTTTCAGTTGCGGTGGTGGCAGCCGCCCGCCCTCCAGCAGGACTCGGTGCATCTCGTCTACGTGCTTTCGCCACGTCTCATACGCCTCTCGGGACTCGGTCTTGGCGAGATCATTCATCGCAGGCATTCATCGTAACCCAGGGCGCGTGCTGTCGGAAGCCTGAGTCACGGGCGCCAAGCAGGCGAGAAAGGAATACCCCCGCCCTCGTATTCACCTCTAATTGACCTTACGTTCACCCCAATCAACTGAGTGAGCGGGCGCGCGGAAGTAACGTAAGGAATTAGACCAGAGTCCGTTCTATAGAAGGGATTAGCAATGTCTATGATCGGCGTCAAGACAGCGACCAGGCCGCGGACGCAGAGCTCCACGGACGATCACCCTTCCGTTCCCCCGATCTGGAACGAGTCTCTCTGGCCCATCGACTGGCTCTCCCTTCGCATGTCGCCGGTCTACTACGGCTTCGGCGTGCCCCGAGGTGATGGCAGCGCCGTTGTCCTCGTGCCCGGTTTCCTGGGCACCGACGCCTATCTGTACGAGCTGCATCTCTGGCTCGGCCGTATCGGATATCGCTCGCACATGTCCGGGATTGGACTGAATGCCGAGTGCCCCGGCCTTCTCACCGAGCGGTTGCTGCGCACAGTTGAGCGTGCTCACAGGGAGACCGGCCGGCCCGTCCGTATCGTGGGACACAGCCTTGGCGGTATTATCGCGCGGCGGGCCTGCCTTGAACGACCAGACCTCATCTCACAACTCGTCGCCCTCGGGAGCCCCCTCCAGGCCGTGCACACCCACCCCGGGGTGATTGCCGCCATCGCTCTCGTTCGGCTCGCTAAGGCCGCTGCATCGGCTGATATTGGCGATTGTCTGACCGACCGCTGTCGCTGCGAGTTCACCGCCAACTTCGCGCGGCCGCTGCCTCGGTCCGTTCACCACGCCGCAATCTACACGCGCTCAGACGGAGTCGTCGACTGGCACGACGCTCGCGAGCCCGATCAGAGCCTCAATCATGAGGTCGGCGGCACCCACATCGGTCTCGTTTACAACTCACGGGCCTACCGCGTCCTGGCTCAACTTCTGGCAGAGCACCAGGAGTCGCTGGCCAAGGCGGCCTGAGCCAACAAAAAGGCCGAACAATCACGTTGCTCGGCCTTTGGATGCTCTTGAAAGCCAGAGGTGGGCACCTGAGCAAGAGTGCGTGAACCCCGGCTCCTTCCTGTTTCAAGCGTCGCGCTTGCGGGCGACGAACACCGGGATCGTGCGTTGAGTGCGCTTCTGGTATTCGGCGTACGGGGGAAAGGCCGCGACCGCGCGCTCCCACCATGCGGCTTTCTCGGCGCCCTGAAGCTCCCGCACATCGACGGCGAATGGCTCAGGCCCGTCCTGCATTGTGACGGCGCCGAGGTCCGATTTGAGGTTGAAGTACCAGACCGGATGTTTCGGCGCGCCGCCCATCGACGCAACCAGCGCGTATTCGCCGTCGTGCTCGACGCGCATCAGCGGCGATTTCCGAATCTTGCCCGTTTTGTTGCCGCGCGTCGTCAGGATGATGATCGGCAGGCCGGTATTGAGCAGGGAGTTCGCCTCGCGGCCGCCTGTGCGCTCGTACGTCTCGACCTGGTCCCGCACCCACTTCGCGGGGCTGGGCTCGTATTCACCTTCAAGCCTCGTCATGATGCCTCCGTTTAATCCCAGGGAAAACACGTTCGTATCGTTATTGGATGCACGCTCGACCGTACCCGTCGCGCCGACTACCCCTCGTCTTCACAATCGCCTCCAATGCCTGACGTTAAGCCGGCGCCTTAAGGGGGGCTTATCAGATATGAAAAGTGTGGTGGCGCATACGGGATTCGAACCCGTGATCTCCGCCTTGAGAGGGCGGCGTCCTGGGCCACTAGACGAATGCGCCACTTCGTGGCTGCGGGGCCAGGATTCGAACCTGGACTAACTGATTCAGAGTCAGTCGTGCTACCGTTACACCATCCCGCAACGCACATCGATCTTAGCAGCCGCCCAGCCACCCCGGCAAACCTGCGCGTGCATATGATTCGCCCTCCCTTGACACCCTAGAATGGAAGCATATAATCAGAATTGTGCTATACCGAGCGCTCGCTATCCAAAGCGATGTTACAAATCAGGGGGTGAAGGCTTGCCAAGGCTCAAGCCGGAAGAACTTGAATCTCGCAGGCGCGAGATAGTTGAGGCGGCTCGTAGCTGCTTTCTGCGTAACGGCTTCCATCGCACGACGACCGACGACATCTGTCGTCAGGCTTCAATCACTCCCGGCGGCCTTTACCACTACTTCAGGGGCAAGGAAGAAATAATCACCGCCGTCATTCAGGAGACCACTGACAGCGCAATCGGACCCATGCGCGAGGTGATCGAAAGCCCCACCCAGCCGGGCACCGCCTTCCAGCAGTTGTCCCAGTTCTTCATGGAGATGTGGCAGAACCCCGAACTAGACAGCGCCGTCCGGCTCGATATCGAAATCTGGGCGGAGGCCCTGAAGAACGACAAACTCAACGACATCAACAAGCAGTCCTGGGCGATGCAACGCCAACTGATCGAAGATATGTGCAAGCGCAACGCCTCCGACGGCCTGTACAGCATGCCTGACGTCGATACTAGGGGTCTCTCCAGCCTCCTTCTCGCGATTCTGGTCGGGTTCCGCATCGGTAAGGTCCTTTGGAAGGAAGACTTCGACCTGAACGCAGCCATCGTGACCCTCTTCCTGGTCCACACTGGACGGCTCACCATCACCATGCCGGAGATACCCGGACTGCCTGGCGACGAGGGTGGCCAGATTGTCCGGCCGGCACGGCTTGGCGTCGGCGCGAAGGCCCTGGCCAGAGGCGTTTGACCAGTGGCCAGGCTTAAGCCCGAAGAAGTAGAATCTCGCCGGCGCGAAATCATTGATGCGGCGAAAATATGTTTCCTTCGCAGTGGTTTTCATCGCACAACGACCGACGAGATCTGTCGCGAAGCTTCTATTACTCCCGGCGGCCTGTATCACTATTTTAGCGGCAAGGAAGCGATCATCAGCGCCGTCATCCAGCAGTCGACAGACGATGTCGTGGACCAGCTCCGCACGATGATCGACACATCTGCGGATTCGGCCAGCGCCTTCCAGGAGATCGCCCAATTCTTCCTGCAAATGTGGCGCAGTCCAGGCCTGGATGACGAAGTGCGTCTCGACATCGAGATATGGGCGGAAGCGCTCAAGAGTGACGTCCTTAATCAGATCAGCGGTGAATCCTGGGCCATGCGACGGCAGGTCCTGGAGGACATGATCAGGCGCAACGCTGCGGATGGCCTCTTCAACACGACGGACGTGGATGCTCGCGGCTTCTCCAGCCTCCTTATCGCCACCGGAGTTGGGCTCCGCATCGCTAACCTACTGTGGAAAGATGACTTCGACCTCAATGGGGCGATCGCCTCCCTCTTCCTCGTCCACTCCGGTCGCCTCGTTATCACAATGCCGGAGATCCCGGCACTGCCCGTTACGCAGGTAGATCGCGCTGTGAATGGAAAGCGAGCCCAAGCTGGGCGCCTGCACCGCCAGGCGGACCAGAAGCGGTCGAGCGTTGCCAAAGCTAAAGCCTGAGGAGCTAGAATCCCGCCGGCGGGAGATCGTCGACGCCGCCCGGACTTGCTTCCTCCGCGCAGGGTTTCACAAGACCACCACCGACGATATCTGCCGCGAGGCCTCCATCACACCCGGCGGCCTCTACCACTACTTCCGTGGCAAGAGCCAGATCATCACCGCAGTCATCGAGCTAAGCGCCCTCGACATCGTCGACCAGATAGGCGGCATGACCAACAAAGCTGAGGATGCCCCGGCCGCTTTTCGTGCTGCTGGCGGCTTCTTTCTTCAGCTGCTCGCCAACCCCGAAGTCGATACGCAAACACGCCTCGACATCGAGATATGGGGCGAGGCGATCAAGGATGAAAGCGTCTATGAGACCAACCGAAAAGCCTGGGCCATGCGCAGGGGGATGATGGAAACTATCCTCCAACGGATGTACGACGAAGGGATGTACGAAGGTCAGGAAATGGACGTCAAGGGCCTGGCAAGCCTATTCATGGCCACTTTCATCGGCATGCGCATCTGCAAGCTCCTGTGGAGGGAGGATTTCGACATTAGCGGCTCCCTCTCTTCGTTCTTCCTGGCTCACTCAGGTCGCGTCGCCTTGAAATTACCCGATATCCCAAGCCTCCCGGTCCGACAGGCGGTGTAACCTAACGGATTCTGGGAAGGCGCCCAACCAACTCGGGATGGAAAGGCCGCCCCGGATAAACGGAGCGGCCCTCCCGCGTTCTGGAACCGCCGTGGAGCCCATGTCACGGCGGTTCTTTTGCGCCTATGGGGGTGGCGAGCCCCCCGGAGGTGCGGCTTTCTCCGCTAGAGCTAGACGCCAAACTTCGGGCCCCGCCTGCGCGGAGCGTGGTCGTGGGCGACCTCCCGTACGGAGAAAGCCTCTCCCTCCCCGATTGCTCTCTCCGCATATCCCCTCGCGTTCGCGGTCATTTTCATCTGGTTATCAATCTCCGGTAATAGACTTAGGAGTATTAGACGCCTCGACCTTGGGCGCGTCAATAGATTTGGAAGGAAAGCAAAGAATTATCAAGCGAGCGCTCAGTATACAGACGAAGCGCTCGGTATCCCGTCGTCGAGTTATCCTTCGTGCAGCCGCCCTACCGCCCGCCGAAGCCGTGCTACCGTTCGCGCTTGCCCCAGCACCTCCATCGTCTCGAACAGGGGCGGCGCCGCCGTCTTTCCCGTGATCGCCACACGGACTAACCCGAACAAATCGCCCGCCTTGAGTCCTAGCTCCTCCGCCAGACCACGGACCGGCGCCTCGATCACCTCGTGCTCCCACAATGGCAGCCCTTCGACACGCTCCAGGACCGCCTGCAGCGCCTCGTGAGCGGCCGGCGGTGCGTCCGCGAAGCGCTTCCCCAGCAGCGTCTCGACCTCGTACTCGAGGTCGTCCTTGAAGAAGAAGTCAGCCATCTCGACGATCTCCGTGAGCAGCTTGATCCGCTCCCGCACGAGGGGGATGATCTTCAGGAGCGTCGTCTCGTCCACTACCCCTATCGCTTTCTCCAAAAACGGCCGTACGCCCGCCGCCAGCTCCTCTGGGGGCAGGTCACGTATGTACACGCCATTCAGCCACGTCAGCTTGTCAGCGTTGAACATCGCCGGGTTCGCCAATACGCGGTCCAGGTCGAAATGTTGCACCAACGTGTCCCGGTCGATCATGTCCGTGTGATCGTCAAGCGACCAGCCGAGCAGCGCCATGAAATTTATCAGTGCCTCGGGCAGATACCCCTGGTCGCGGTACTCCAGCGCCGCGTGCGCCCCGTGGCGCTTGGATAGCTTGCCGCGGTCCGGACCGAGCACGCGCGAAAGGTGGGCGAACAGCGGCGGTTGCCAACCGAATGCCTGATAGAGGAGCACGTGGCGAGGAGAGCTGGAGAGCCACTCCTCACCCCTCAGCACATGACTGATCTCCATGATGTGATCGTCGACGATGCTCGCCAGGTGATACGTCGGATATCCGTCCGATTTGAGCAGAACGAAGTCGTCCAGAGTGTCGTTCTTGAACGTGACGCTTCCCCGCATCACGTCCTCCGTCGTCGTCTCGCCCTCCAACGGTGTCTTGAAGCGCACCACCGGCGCCGCGCCGCCCGCCTCCGCAGCCTGGCGGTCGCGCGCCGATAACTCCCGGCAATGCCGATCGTACTTCGGAGGCTGCTTCTGCGCCTGCTGTACTCTTCGCACTTCCTCCAGCCGTTCAGTCGAGCAATAACACCGGTATGCCTTCTCCTCGCCGAGGAGACGTGTCGCATGATCCTGATAGATGTTCAGTCGCAGCGACTGTACGTAAGGCTCGTGTGGTCCGCCGACACTCGGCCCCTCGTCCCAATCGAGCCCCAGCCAGCGCAGCGTCTCCATCTGCGCCTCTATCCCCCCCTCCACGGAACGCGCCTGGTCCGTATCCTCTATTCGTAGTAGGAATTGCCCGCCATGATGACGTGCCAAAAGCCAGGCGAACAACGCCGTCCGCACGTTTCCCAGGTGGGGCTCGCCGGTGGGGCTCGGCGCGTATCGCGTGCGTACCGTCATATCGGGTTCAATTCTAGCAAGCTATTGAACCAACCGCCGCCCGCCAGCTATCGTGTCCTCAGTATGCAAGGCGTAATCGAAGTCCGTCCCGAGAACATCGAGATCCTCTACACGCACGGCCTTGAGCTCCCCTACATCGAATACGCCAACCTCGAGCCCGGCCTGAAACTCGTCCACGAGGGCGAGGACTACTGGTACTACCGTACACTGCCACTCAAGGGCTACGGCGCCGTCCTCTCCCGTTACATCGCCGGGCTGGAGGCTGAAGGCCACAAACCGCTCCTTGCCCGCTTCGGCACCCGCATCTACATCTACGCCACCGGCGTCACCCCCATCGGCGCGGGCAAAGCGCCGGGTGTCTAACCCTCCGCCCGTAAGGCCTCCAGCGCCTCCCGCAGGTCCGCGGCCAGCGGCGACTCGAACTCCACCGACCGCCCTCCCAGCGGCATCGCGAATCCCAGCTTCCACGCGTGCAAGAACTGCCGCCCCACGATCTCCGATCGCTTACCGTACGTTGCGTCACCCACCACCGCATGCCCGAGGGCCGACATGTGCACGCGGATCTGGTGCGTCCGGCCCGTCACCGGCTGCACCTCCAGCAGGGCGTATCGCCCGCCCGCAATCTCTTCCCGCATGCGGTATTTCGTGACCGCCTCGCGCCCTCCGGCCACGACCGCCATCTTCTTCCGGTTCTTCGGGTGCCGCCCGATCGGCGCCTCGATGACGCCCTCGGCCGGCTTCGGCACACCCTGCACTAACGCGACGTAAGTCTTGCGCACTTCGCGCTCCTTAAGTTGCCGCGAAAGCTCCCGCTGCGCGCGGTCGTTCTTCGCCACCACCATCAATCCCGATGTATCCTTGTCCAGCCTGTGCACGATCCCCGGCCGCAGCGTCCCCGCGATCCCTCGCAGGTCCGGGCACATGGCCAGCAACGCGTTCACCAGCGTCCCGCTCGGATGTCCCGGCGCCGGGTGCACCGTCAGCCCGGCAGGCTTGTCCACCACGATAATGTCGCTGTCCTGGTACAGCACCGTGATCGGAATCGCCTCCGCCACAAGGTCCAGCTTTTCGGGAGCGGGGATAACGACCGATAGCAATTGTCCAGCCTGTACCCGCTGCGACGCCTTCGCTTGCCGTCCGTCGACTGTCACCAGCCCCCGGTCAACCAGCGTCCGCGCGTAACTCCGCGACAGCTCCGGGCAACGTCGCGCCACGAACGTATCCAGACGCTCGCCGCCGCGTTCAGCCGTAAGCTGGCGTTCTTTCAACTACTCGCGGCTATTCTGCGCACCGGCCGCGCCGGTTTCACGCCCGTCCGTTTGTCCACCCGTCCGTTCGTCCGTCGGTTCGCTTGGTCGTCTGTCCGCGCGCTCTCCGAGGAGCAGATATCCCGCGATCAGCACACACACACCGATCGTAATCGCCGAGTCGGCCACGTTGAACGCCGGATAACGCGGGAAGTCCACGAAGTCCGTAACCTCACCCACACGGATGCGATCGCTCAGGTTGCCTATCGCACCTCCCAGCAGCATCCCGATGGCGATGTGCGCGGCAAAATGATCGAAGGGCGGGTTGCGGTAGTAGAGGTAGATCGCCGCCAGCCCGATCAGCGCCATCACCGTCAGGAACAGCGTTTGGCCCTCCAGAATTCCGAAAGCTGCTCCGCTGTTCGTCACGTGCTTGATCCTTACCGGCCAGTCCTCCGAAGGCCACGCTTCGCCTCGCTCGAGGAGCCCCCTCACGAACCCTTTCGTCGCCTGGTCCAGCGCTACCACGACGAAAGCCGCTCCCCAGAACATCGTCCTTCGCCCCCGGCCGCTGGCCGGAGTTTTCGCATCTACGCCACTACTCACTGTCCGATGATAGCATTCTCAGGGATGAATCCCCTCTACCTCGCACGTCACACCTCCCGCCTCTGACCTCTTACTTCTCCCCTCGGATCTCCTACGGCCCGCTCCGTTTGCCCGTTCGGTCATTTGCTGCTTTCATATCTCTGTGCCCGAACTACCCGAAGTCGAGACCATCCGCCGCGATCTCCTCCAGCTTGTCCGCGGCCGCACCATCACAGATGCCTTCATCTCTCCCAACGCGCCACGCCTCGTCCAGATCATCGCGCCGGCCGACTTCTGCCGCGGTCTCACCGGGCGTCGCATAGAGGACGTCGACCGTCGTGGCAAATACCTACTGTTCCGCGTCGCCCGGGGCCTTACGTGGGCCGTCCACCTGCGCATGACGGGCCGCCTCCTCCACAACCCGGCCGAGCCCGATGGCCCCTACGTTCGCGCCCACTTCCGCCTCGACGACGGCGCCAGGATCGTGTTCGTCGACCTTCGCAAATTCGGGACGATGTGGCTCGTGGACGACGAATCGCTAGTCATCGGCGCCCTCGGCCCTGAGCCCCTGGGTGAGTCCTTTACGCTGGCCCTTCTTAGCGGTCTGCTGGCGCGCCGTTCCGCGCCAGTGAAAGCCGTTCTCCTCGATCAAACAGCGATCGCGGGAATCGGGAATATCTATGCGGATGAAGCTCTTTTTGCCGCGCGCATCAATCCGCGGCGCCCGGCGGACTCCCTCTCTCGCCCCGCCGCTCGCCGGCTCCACGCTGCGATCCAGGAGGTGCTGCTAACCGCCCTGGGTGATCGCGGCTCGAGCTTCCGCGACTACCTCGATCCGAGCGGTCGCGAGGGCGGTCATCACCTGAAGGTGAAGGTATTCCGTCGTACCGAGGAGCCCTGTTACGACTGCGCCAGGCCGATCAAGCGCATCAAGCTTGCCGGTCGCAGCACCCACTTCTGCCCGAAGTGCCAGCGGTAGTGGTTCCCTAGAACCGTCCCGGCGGCGAGTCGAACCCCTCAAACGGCCGGTTGTGCTCTTCCCAGCGCTTCAATTCAAGGACCTTCGATACCTCCGTGTGGATATCGAACTTAGTCTCTGCCACGTCCGAGTCCTCTGCGCGCGTTTCAGGAGTTGGCTCTTCGGCTGAGCTTGCGCCGAACAGCTTCTGGTACACGCCAGGCACTTCGGTACGCTTCGCTGCCGGCCCTGGTCCGCGCCGCTCCTTCGCTGCGCCGTTCCGGTTCTTGGCGCGCTTCGCAGGTTGGACCTTCTTCTCGCCGACATCCAGCCAGTTCGTCATGCTCACAGTTTCTGCGACCTCCGGGGCGATCCATGGCGTCTCTTCGGCAGGCCACTCCACCTTTCCCGAAGCCTCTACAGGCGCGCGCACGGCGGCCAAGACCTGTTCCTGCTCCTCTGCTACAGCCGGCTCCACTACCATCGCTGGCTCCGGCGTCTGGACCTCGGGCTCCACAACCGGGATGGGGGCATCGGCTTCAGTAGCCGGCTCCGGTATCTCGGTCTCGCTTTGCTGAAGCGCCGGCTGCTGAACGGCTTCGACGGTTGACGGCGCTATCGCGACCGGCTGGACCACCGCAGCTGTCTCCAGTTCCACGAGATTCGGCGCGGTTTCGGGGTTCAGCCGCAGCCTTCCCCGCGCATCCGTTTCGATCGACACCGTCGACGCCAGGTAGAGCATCACGGAGTCCAGCAACAGCCCCTTGGCTACTTCGTCGCGCAGGAAACCACGCGCTGCTTCCATCTCTCCGAACGAGAACATGTAGACGACCCCGGAGCGGCGCTCGTCCCTGATCAGGACGACCGGCTCAAGACGCCTCCCGTTGGCGGTCGCCGCGGACGCCGGCTCCTGGGTCAGACCCCAGAAAGCAATGATCCCGCCCTCTTGGCAATTGGGAAACCAATACTCGATGAACGTTCGCGCCTCTTCGGCGTCTCGAAAGCTGTGCATCTGGAACGCAGCGATTCCCGCTGCGTCGTTCACGAGCAGGATCAAACTGGGCCCTGCTTGTTCTTGAGCGCCGGCTTGCAGATTGCTTTCCAGCTCTGCCACGGCCGCCGAGCCTTCCTTGCCGAAGGTCACCCATCCGTGTACTCGATCTCCGAACCAGCTCATTCTTCGTCCCTCCCGTAGTCGTTGAAACTGTTCGCTCGCCCGCACACGGCCTCGAAAGACGTTGCGAGCCGTCACAATCAGTCTCTCGCCTGCTGGTTAACGGCAAGGTGAAGCGCAGCAAGCGAAAAGTAAAGGCTTGGTTAAGAGTAAAGGTCTGGTTAAGCCGGTGCCCGGGTCATGCCCAGCGTGAGGTCGTCCTAGCCGCCACCGCGCCACTCCCGCGCCGAAGGAACCCCCACCAACCCAGTCGCCGACTCGATCCCCCGCACGATTGCCCTCTCCACCGCCCGCGCGGCTAGCACCCCGAGCTGGAACACGTCCGTCTCGGCGCGATTGCGCCCCGTCGCCAGCGCGAAGATCGTGTCCCCATCCACCGGCGTGTGCGCGGGACGGATCGCCCGCGTCAGCCCCGTCTGTGCCATAACCGCCAATCTCAGCGCCTCTTCCTTCGTCAGCGCTGCATCCGTCGCCACCACCCCGATGGTACTGTTCGGTGCCGAGCCGTAACGCCGGTTTGGCAGCGACAAGAGAGGCGCGTTCTGCCTGACGACCTCCAGTGTGTCGACGAACGAACCCGGCTCATCACCACGTGGACCCGCGATCACCCGGCCGCTATCTCCGTCGATCACCTCGCCGAAGCTATTCACCGCGATTAACGCCGCCACTGTGACGCCCGACGCCGTCCGCTCCGACGCGGTTCCTATCCCGCCTTTGATCGCCCTCTCGATTCCCAGCGCCTTACCGGCCGTCGCTCCTGTCCCCGCTCCCACGCTCCCCTCCTCGATCGCCCCTTCCCCCGCCGCCTCGCAAGCCGCGTATCCGGCTGCGGCGTCTGGACGCACGTCGAAGCGCCCTACAGGTAGGTCGAAAAGGACCGCCGCCGGCACGATCGGTACCACGCCACCCGTAACCGGGTACCCGTGCCCTCGCTCCTCCAACCAGCGCATAACGCCGGTCGCCGCATCCAGGCCGTAGGCACTCCCTCCTGTCAGAAGCACCGCATGTACCTGGGTCACCAGGTGCCCCGGCCGCAGAAGCTCGGTCTCCCGCGCCCCTGTTGCTCCCCCGCGCACATCCACGGATGCGGTCGCGCCTTCCGGGCACAACACCACGCTGCATCCCTTCGCTGCCTCAGAGTTGGTCCAGTGACCCACCCGGATTCCGGCCACCGCTGTTATCGAGTCATTACCCATTCAATGCATCCATTTCGCTGCCTGCTACGTCCTAGTCTATGGGGCTGGTATCTTTGATGCCGGCCACTTTGGCCGTTTCCAAAAGTAGGCGGATATCACCGCCGGCGGCGTTATTATAGAAGAGATGAAGAGCTTGCCACTTATGCGCACGCTAATGACCGGCATCGGCGTCTCGCTGCTCGCCGTTGGCGTGGGTCTCGTCGCCGTCAGCGTCACAGGTCTTCTCGACGAGGACTCCAGGCCGCGCGCTGCCCACGTTGAGACCGTCGACCTCAGTGGGAGCTCCATCGATCTGGCTCTGCCCAGCCCAACTCCCAATACTGCCTCGCCCTCGCCCACCCCTCTCCCGCCTTTAGGCGACAAGCCTTACACCCTGGTCATCGAGAAGATCGACGTCAACGCCCCCGTGTACACTTACGGCCTTGATGAGAAGAACGTCCCTGAAGTTCCCTACAACGCCACCGATATCGCCTGGTATAACTTTTCCGCCAAACCCGGCACCGGTAGCAACGCCGTGTTCGCCGGCCACGTCACCTGGAACGGTGTCGCCGTGTTCTACAACCTCGACGATATCGCCAAGGGAGACTCAATCACACTCACAAACGACGCAGGTGTGAAGGTCATCTACAAGGTATCGGACGTCTTCCAGGTTGACCCATCCGACCCCGACTCACTCAAGGTCATGTACGGCACCGGCAAAGACGTCATCACGCTTATCACCTGCAGCGGCACCTTCACCTACACGGGCGACCCGGACTTCGGCGGCGAATACGACCGCCGTCTCGTCGTCCGCGGCGACCTCGTCTCCGTCACCCTACCTGCCGCGGCAGTCCCTTGACGCTGCGCGCGCACACCAGCGGGTGCGCCTGACTGCTGACTGCTGAACGCTTACGGAGCTACCAGTCGTAGTGCTCGCGCTGCAGCGCTACAGACATCCCCATCCCGGCCCCCATGCACAGGGTCACCAGACCCCACTCAACATCGCGCCGGTTCATCTCGTAGGCGATCGTCCCCAGGAGCCGCGCTCCGCTGGCACCCAGCGGGTGGCCGATCGCCACTGCGCCCCCGTTGGGGTTCACCCGGTCCCAGTCCCAGTCCAGCTCCTTGCCCACCGCCAGGACCTGGCAGGCAAACGCCTCGTTGATCTCGATCAGGTCGAAATCATCGATGCTCATCCCGGTCCGCTTCAACAGCTTTTGCGTCGCCGGCGCCGGGCCGATACCCATAATCGTCGGGTCGACGCCGATCGTGGCCGCGTGGCGGAACGTCGCCAGTGGCTTCAATCCGCGTTCCTTTGCGGTCTCTTTGTCCATGATCAGAGCCATCGTCGCTCCGTCCGTCCGCGGGCAGGCGTTCCCCGCCGTGACCAGACCGTCCGGCCGGTACGATGGCTTGAGCTGACCCAGCTTCTCCAGTGTCGTCTCAGCGCGCGGGTTCTGGTCTCTGTCCACCGACACGCTCGATCCGTCGGAGTATTCGATCGTGATCGGCTGGATCTCGTGGGCCAGAAAGCCCTCGTTCTGCGCGCGTATCGCCTTCCTGTGGCTCTCCAGCGAGAAGTGGTCGGAGTCTTCGCGTGAGATTCCCCTCTCCTGCGCCAGCTTCTCCGCCGTCGCGCCCATATCCATAATCCACGGCTCCACGGCCTGATACCAGCGCTTGTTCCACTTCGGCTTCTTCTCGTCGGCCCACTCCGAAGGCAGGAACTCGCGCGCCATAACCTCTGCCGTCTGAACCTGACCCAGGTTCCGCTCATCCCCCGGCGCAATCGGCTGCACCCGGTCCATCGTCTCCACTCCCCCGGCCAGCACGATGTCCGACATCCCGGCCATTACCGCAAACGCGCCCTGCACTCCTGCCTGTAGCGACGATCCGCACTGCTTGTTCATATCAGTCGCCGAAATCGTGTCTGGCAGGCCTGCCTCAAACACGTAGTGACGCGATCGCGTCAGCATCCCGGCGATCCCCACCGATCCCATCAAAATCTCGTCTACGTCCGACCCGTCAACCTTGTTGCGGTCAAGGATCGTCTTCAAGAGCGGCGCCACGAGGTCCACGTGCGTCACGTCCCGGAAAACCCCTCGCTGGCCCGCCTTCCCGAACGGCGTCCGCACCATGTCCACCAACACAGCTTCTCGCATTTGATGACCTCCTGCTTCAACGTCTGATTTAGCACGCGCTAGCGTAGCACAGGGCGATGAACCCAGCTACATCACATCGTGCTGCTCGCGCGCGAATTTACCCGCCGTTAACGCAACTCCTCCCGCGGTTGACCGCCACGTTCACCTGTCTGTCAGACAATTGGTTTAGATCTAGTCAACAGGAGGACAACTTCCATGACGAGCCAGGGACGCAGGGACAACGCCAAAAGCGATGAGAGGTTTGAGGACCTGGCGACCGCAACTGCCGAGCGAATCAGCGAGTTCTCTCGCTTCCTCCAGAGCCGCCGGATGGAGGTCCAGGAGGAGCCCTTCCGCGGCTTCAACTCCCCTCCCGGCCGCTTCTAGGCTTCCGTCAGAAATCGACGGCCTCAAACGTTATATAAGTGCAACACGAATCGGGGGCCGCTGCCATGCCTCGATCAGGGGGCATCCAGGGCCCCCGTCCAATTAAGCCCACGGGTAGTGGGTCAGTTTGAATCCAGCAATCCGACGATCTCGTCTATCGACCAGACGTGATCGGCCAAGCCGCTCGCAACCGCTGGTGTCGTCTTGAGCGTCTGGTGGACGCGGCAGAAGTTGTAGTAGACGAAGTGCAGGGCGATGGCTGCTGAGAGGTTCAACACCTTCTTGCTGAACGCGTTGGTCAGCCGTGTGAAGCGCCTCATGCTCATTCGCATCGTTAGGTTCTGGCGCTCTACGTAGCTCGTGCTGATGTGCTTCGGGTCGGGGGAGCCACTAACCTTCTCTAGCTTCACGCCAGTGCAAACGCCAGGGCTGTAGCGCGTCTCAGGATTCTCCGGATCGCCCTGTTTGCCGTAGAGCTTCTGTAGCATGGCGTAGTCGATGTTGCCGCCGAACGCTACGTCTACCGCTGTAAGGTATGCCTTGTGGCCGTCCGTCGTTAGCTGGACGCGGTACTGTAGCCGCTTCGCCACATCTTCCATGAATTCACGCGCCGTCAGCGCGTCTCGTGTCCCCACCAGCCAAGATACACAGAGCTTAGAGTCAGCATCGATGGCCGTCCAAGTCCACACATCGCCGTAGCCAAACTCGCCCTTTTTGTCGGTCGGGACATTCTTCGCTTTGGCATAGCAGAACGACCAGATTTCGTCACACTGAATCCGGCGCGAGGGGACTTCGTTGACGTTCTCAGCGTGATACTTGGCGCAAGCCTCGCCCAAGTCCACGAGTAGCTTCGCAATCGTGTTCTTCGCGACGCCCGTCATGCGAACGGTGGCCCGGATGGAGTTGCCTTCGACTAGGGCGCGGACGACTTGGGCGCGGCGTTCGTTCGCCAACTTGTTCATTCCACTATCTATTATGCTTGAGCGGTTACGCATTGTCAAGGTGCTACAATGATATTGACACCGCATGGTATTATTGCCGCTACCCAGCAGCGCTTAAAGGAAAGGAATGGGATGGTTGACAAGAAGGCACTCGCCAAACAGAAGAAACTAGAGGAGCAGTACGCCGAAATCGTCACTCAGCTGCAGATCAGCTTTGAATTGCCCTTGGAGAATTCCTCGTTGGCCCAACCAACGCCCTTCAAGGTTCTGCCAACGGTGCTTACTTTTGGCGCATATGAAGAGCCAATCGCAATCGGCTAGCGCCCCTTTTTGAATGCCCAATTGGAATCAAGTCCTCCAGGAAATTGACGCATACGTCAAGGCAAACGCCAACGACCCGCAGCGCGCCCGCCAAGCGGTTGATCTAGTTCGGCGAAACTATCTCTCGCAACTTCACGCCCACACTGGCCGCAACCTGATTGCGTATTACTCTGGATTCCTCTCCAAGAATGATATTGGCGGCCTCGAAATCAATGACGAGGATAAGAACGGGTTCATGATGGCGGTTCACCAAATGGATCGCACCAAGGGCCTAGACTTAATACTCCACACGCCCGGGGGAGACATTGCCGCCACGCAATCAATAGTGGACTACCTCCATAAGATGTTCGGTAATAACATTCGGGCCATCGTTCCGCAAATCGCCATGTCGGCAGGCACGATGATCGCGTGCTCATGCCGCTCAGTACTAATGGGGTCGCACTCCAACTTAGGGCCTATCGATCCCCACCTACGCGGTGTCCCGTGTTACGGAGTGATTCAAGAGTTTCGCCGCGCCTATCGAGAGATCAAGAAGGACCCGAGCAAATCGCTGATCTGGCAGAATGTGATCGGCCAGTATCGCCCGACGTTTCTGAGCCAGTGCGAAAACTCGATTAGTTGGTCAAACGCCTTTGTGAGAGATCAGCTAACGTCCATAATGTTTGTCAACGATGAGAATCGGATCGACAAGGCTCGACGCGTTGTGCGGGAGCTTACTAACTATCGCGGCAACAAGACCCACAATCGGCACATCCACGCTGAGGAATGCAAATCGATGGGCTTGGTAGTGGAGAACCTTGAAGCTCGAGGAGCGAAGGCGACGAAGCTGCAAGACCTTGTGCTAACTGTGCACCACTGCTACATGCTAGCGCTGATGAACACCGGCGCATACAAAATGATTGAGAACCAAATGGGCGCGGCATTCGTCAAACAAATACAGGTCTCGCCCCAATTTGTACTTCAACAACAGCCCCCAGCCTCGTGAGTGTTATTTCTCACCCCATCGAGCTTTCGCAGCGAGCTTAGCGATCTCCCGCCTCTGCTCCGGCGTCAGCTTCGCGGCTCGCGCTTTCCCGCCCTTCTTCCCACCTAGCCGCCCTAGAGCGACGGCAGCGGGGTTCTTGCCCTCGTCGGGGTCATGCGTCGCCTCTGCTACAATCGACGCGGCGAGGGCGTTTACATCACGCGGTTTCTTGCTTGAGCGCTTTGGCATAGCTCTAGCGTCGCGCAGAACCGCCACGCTGTCAAGATTCAAACTGACCCACTACCAACCCTCGTGTTGACTTCCCCATAGCGTCTGCTAAACTACTCTTGCCACCCATCACGGCCTGGCCGTGACGGTGAGCCAAACGGAATAAGCCAGACCCGCTTGGATCCAACGAGACCGAGACGGCACATAGCGAACCCCGCCGCAGGTGGATGCGCCGATGCCCTTTCGTTCTCCGGAAGGGTTTTTTAGTGCCCTCCAGGCGGCCGGGCTACGTAGCTGCAGGTCTTCAGACCTGCCCGCGAAGGGCGAAGGGAACATCAGATGCGCACCATGCTCAAAAGCAAGATCCACCGCGCCACGGTCACCTTCGCCGACGTCAACTACGAAGGCTCGATTACGCTCGATCCGATTCTCATGGAAGCCGCCGATATCCTCGCGTTCGAGCAGGTCCAGGTGCTCGACATAACCAATGGCGCGCGCCTCACCACCTACGCCATTGAGGGCACGCCCGACTCCGGCGACGTCATCATCAACGGCGCCGCCGCTCACCTCGTAGCGCCGGGCGATATCGTAATCATACTGAGCTACACTGCCGTGGCGCAGAACGAGGCGTGTTCGCACAAGCCCACGCTTATCTACGTTGACGCAGACAACCGAATTACCGGAATCGCAGAGGAGATAGCCGCCTAGGGTGACCCCAAGGCTCGCCCACCACCCGATTCATAGAGGAGGAAAAATGCCCAAGCAAACGGCCCTGATCACTGGTACCTCAACCGGTATCGGCCTCGCCGCCGCCGAACTTCTCGCCGGCAAAGGCTATCGCGTACTCGCCACAACGCGCACGCCTGAGAAAGGCAGAGACCTCGCCGCCAAATCCAGCGCCTCGGGTTGGGACCTCAGCGTCCTTCCGCTCGACGTTCGTGACGACGCCTCCGTCCGTTCTGCCCTGGCTACCGCCGGAGACGTCGACATCCTCGTCAACAACGCCGGGTTCGAGGTCTTCGGCCCCCTCGAGGAGATGACAGTCGACGATCTAAAGGACCAGTTCGAGACGAACGTCTACGGGCCATTCCGGCTCATCACGGCCGTTCTTCCGGGCATGCGCCAGCGCGGCAGCGGTGTCATCGTCAACGTCTCCTCCGTCGCCGGGCGGGTCGCCGGGCCCCTCAACGGGCTCTACGCCGCCTCCAAGTTCGCCCTCGAAGCCCTCACCGAATCGCTAAACCTTGAGGCAGGCCACTTCGGCGTTCGCGCCCATATCATCGAGCCCGGTTTCATCGCTACCAGCTTCGGCGACAACCGGCGCCTCGTCGGCGCCGGTGCCGGTCAAGAATCACCCTACACACCGCTCGCCCAACAGTGGGAGGGCGTCGGAGAGATCCTCACCGGCCCGGCCGGACGCACGCAGCCCATCACCGTCGCCGAAGCCATCGTGGAGGCGATCGAGAAGGGCGACAAGCTACGCTACCCCGTCGGCCCAGACGCCAATATGGTACTCATGGCACGCCGTCAGATGGACGATGAGACCTTCATCGCCACTATGCGCCAGCAGCTGAAGATTACCTGGTGACAGGTACGAAATGAGGTAGGGGCTTCCCGCCGCCCGTGGGCAGTACCGGAACACTTCCAGACTGCACCGAAAGGAGCGAAATGGATAAGCGACTCTCAATCACCGACCTCAAAGGCATGAAGAAGCGCGGCGAGCGCATCCCCATGTTCACCGCCTACGACTACCCCACGGCGCGACTCGTCGAGCAGGCGGGCATCCCTCTCATCCTCGTCGGCGACACCCTCGGCATGGTTGTGCTCGGCTACGAGACGACCGTTCCCGTGACGATGGACGAGATGCTGCACCACATCAAGGCCGTCGTGCGCGGCACCAGGAGAGCCCACGTCATTGCCGACATGCCCTTCATGAGCTATCAGGCCGGTTCATCGGACGCTCTCGCCAACGCTGGCCGCATGCTCAAGGAAGGCGGCGCCCAATCGGTCAAGCTGGAGGGCGGTGTTCGCGTCGCCGAGACCGTACGACTCATCGTCGACGCGGGCATTCCGGTCATGGGCCACATCGGGCTCACACCGCAATCGGTCAACCAGCTCGGAGGTTACAAAGTCCAGGGCAAGACGCCAGCCGCTGCCGTGAAGCTCCTCAACGACGCCATCGCTCTCGAGCAGGCCGGCGCCTACGCGATCGTCCTCGAATGCGTGCCTGCCCAGCTCTCCCAGGCCATCACCGATCGCCTGAACATCCCCACCATCGGCATCGGCGCTGGCCCGCACTGCGACGGGCAGGTCCAGGTCTTCCACGACCTCCTCGGACTCTTCATGGACTTCCTCCCCAAACACGCCAGGCGCTACGCCACGGTCGGCGATACGATCGTCGAAGCCGTCCGCGCCTACGCCAACGACGTTGTCGAAGGAAGGTTCCCCACCGCCGACGAATCCTTCCTGGTGGGCAAGACCGTACTATCAGAAGTGACGCCCCACGCCTGATCCAGTACGGACTGAAAGGCGAGGATGGGAGTCGCACCCTCCCTTCATCGCCCCGGAAACCCGGGGCGATGCCCTTTCCCAGGGATACTCGGGGGTCAGGCTCTCAAGCTGATGGCTCTGGTCAGGGCTCAACTCTCTCGCGGCCAAAGGGGACCGCTATGGACGACAACAACTCAGCCTGACATCGAGACAATCATTCCATGAGCGTCATCGCGACCGTCGCTGAGATGCAAACCTGGCGTGATCACGCCACAGGAACGGTCGGTCTCGTCCCCACTATGGGCTTCCTCCACGAGGGCCACCTCTCCCTCGTCCGACGCGCCCGCGCCGACTGCCGCCACGTCGTCGTTAGCATCTTCGTCAACCCCACCCAGTTCGGACCCAACGAAGACCTCGATCGCTACCCCCGCGACACCGACCGCGACCTGCGCCTCCTCGAAGCCGAAGGCGCAGACGCCGTCTTCCTACCCTCGGTCCACGAAATCTACCCGCCTGGCTTCGACGACTGGGTCGAGGTCCGCGGTCCGCTCACCGAGCGCCTTGAGGCCGAGCACCGGCCCGGTCACTTCCGCGGCGTAACCACCGTCGTCGCCAGACTCTTTCGTATGATCCGCCCGCACAAAGCCTACTTCGGGCAAAAAGACGCCCAGCAACTCCGCGTCGTTCGTAAGATGGTCGCTAACCTCATCTTGCCAATCGAAATCATTCCCATGCCGATCGTTCGCGAACCAGACGGCCTCGCCATGTCCAGTCGCAACGTCTACCTCTCCCCCACCGAGCGCGAAGCCGCGCTCGCCATCCCCCACGCCCTCGCCCTCGCCCGCCGCCTGATCATGGACGACGGCGTCACCGATGCGGCTGCCGCGCGCCAGGCGATTAGAGACGCCATCCTGAGGGGGGTGGGACAGAAGGAGGAGGTGGGGAGCCCAGAGGATCTGGCCTCGGATGAGTCGCGACCACGCCTCGACCTCGAATACGTCTCAATCTCCGACGAACAGACCCTCGAAGAGCTCGAAACCATCGATCGCCCGGCCCTCGTCCTCCTCGCCGCCCATGCCGGCCAGACCCGCCTTATCGACAACACCATCGTAGTTCCCCGGGGTACCGCGGTTCCTGACCACCTGCTACCGCTTCTAGACGAGCATACTTCGCACAGGGCTAGCTCCTGACGTCCAACACCTAACACCTCACACCTAACACCTGCTAAACTACCCCTGCCATGGGCGGCCATTCTCACTGGTCCACGATCAAGCGCCAGAAAGGCGCCTCAGACGCCAAACGAGGCGCGATCTTCACCAAACTCTCCCGCGAGGTCACCGTGGCCGCGCGCGAGGGTGGTGGCGATCCTGCCATGAACTCCCGCCTTCGTCTGGCCATCGAGAAGGCCAAGGAGGGCAACATGCCCGCCGACACGATCAAGCGCGCTGTGGAGCGCGGCACCGGCGGCGGCGATGCCGCTGACCTGCAGGAGATACTCTTCGAGGGCTACGGGCCGGGCGGCGTCGCCATCCTCGTGCAGACCCTAACCGACAACCGCAACCGCACCGTCTCAGAGGTCCGCACGACCCTTACCCGCGGCGGCGGCACCCTCGGCGAAGCCGGAAGCGTCGCCTGGCAGTTCGACAACAAGGGTTTCATCACTCTCGAGACTGCCGATGCGGACGCCGAGGAACTCGCCCTCCTCGCCATCGATGCCGGCGCCGATGACGTGCGGGTCGAAGGTAAGTTCGTCGAAGTCTACACCGGCCCGACCGACCTCGACCGTGTCCGCCGCCAGCTCGCCGACTCCGGCCTCAACGTCGCCTCCGCCGAGCTATTCATGCTCCCAAAAAACACCCTGCCCCTCGAGGACAAAATCGCCGTCCAGGCCCTCAAGCTCCTCGACCAGATCGAAGACCTCGACGATGTTCAGAAGGTTTACTCCAACGCCGACTTCCCGGACTCAGTCCTCATGGAATACGCCTCCGCCTAGTGCTGCCAAACATCGGGGATCAGCCTGTTGGGCGATTGCGACCAGAGGACGGGGGTCAGGCTGTCAGACGAGTGGTCCTATCTCGTCAGGCAAAGGGTCGTAGCCAGAGATCATTCGCGTTGGTAACACGAGTCAGCCTGACCGTCCGCGGAAGTGTCGCCTAGAATGCCCGATAGCGTCACCATCCTCGGCATCGATCCTGGACTCACCGCCACGGGCTACGGCCTCATCCGAACCGACGGCGTCACCCACCAGGCGCTCGACTTTGGCGCCGTCGCGCCCCCTGCCCGTGCTCCCCTGGCCGAACGCCTGCTCCGTATCTACGAAGCGCTGGCCGATGTCATCCGTGACGCCCGTCCAGACGAAGTCGCCGTCGAGGACTTTATCGTCGGCCACGTCCGCGCCGCCGTCGCCGTCGGCGAGGCCCGCGCCGTCGCCCTCCTAGCCGCCGCTCAGGCCGGCCTCCCCGTCGCCCTCTACAAACCCCTCGAGGTCAAGCAGTTCGTCACGTCCTACGGACGAGGCAGCAAGGAACAGGTCCAGCTCATGGTGCAAGCCCTCCTAGGCCTGGACGCCCCTCCGAGCTCGCCCGATGCCGCCGACGCCCTCGCCGTCGCTCTCTGCCATGCCCTGAAGCGCTCAGCAATCAGCACTCAACTATCAGCCACCGGACTGCCGAGATGAGTCTTGTACCGGGAAGCGGGGCCCAATCACCTATCACATATTCCCTAATCCCCAGGTACGAGGGGAGGGGGGTACGCCCATGATCGCCCGCCTCCGCGGCACCATCGCCGACCGTGGCCCCGACCACCTCATCGTCGACGTCGCCGGCGTCGGCTACCTCGCCTATTGCCCGGCCGGCGTCATCGCCCACGCCAAGTCCGGTGCCGAGGTCATCCTCCATACCCACCTCGTCGTCCGAGAGGATGGCATGACCCTCTACGGCTTCACAGAACCGCTCGACCAGCGCCTCTTTCAGACGCTCATCGCCGTCAACGGCGTCGGCCCCAAAGTCGCTCTCGCCCTCCTTTCGATCATGAAGTCCGACGAGCTCTCCTTCGCCATCGCCTCTGGCAACGCCGCCGCCCTCTCACGAGCGCCCGGCGTCGGCCAGAAGCTCGCCAGCCGCATCGTCCTGGACCTGCGCGACAAGTTCACCACCGCCTCGCCGATCACGCTGCCCGGCGTCGAGTCCGAAGAAGTCGTTGCCGCCCTCATGGGCCTCGGCTACTCCCAGGCCGAAGCACAGGACGCCGTCGCCCGCAGCGACCTCCCAACTGACGCTCCCGTCGAAGAGAAAGTCCGCCTCGCCCTCGCCCACTTCGCCCGCACCCGCCTGGCTGAGTGACCGACCAGCGACTGGAACCGGCGCGAAAACCTGGAATACATTAAGACCAAAAACCTCGCCGTGCTGGCGGAAGCGGCTACTGGTCTGCTGTAACCTGCCAGGACGGATGCGCCATCATGGCGATATGCCCAAATTCGTATACCACTTCGCGCTCGTCTAGAGTCAAGGTGTCCCAGATTTCGTCTACGATCTGCCCGAATTGCTCCTTGGTCTGAGCGCGTCCTAAGCGCCGTAAAATACGGTCGATTCTCGCCATGACTGTAACGTAACGCCTACGCTTAACCGTCGTCAACGTCATAACCGCCACACCTGCCCGGCGCGGAAAACCGCCCTATTGACAGGCTCCACGTATTCATGACATGCTGCCTGCCGTGGAATCCACAGCTCCAGCGCTACGTCGGCGCACCTACTCCAGCCCCCTGCGCGAGCGCCAGGCAGAGCAGACCCGCGAACTCATCCTCCAGGCGCTGACCGACCAATTGGCGGAAGGTGGTCTCGCTGACTTCAACATCCCCGCCGTCGGCCGGCGGGCCGGCATCTCCGTTCGAACCGTCTACCGTTACTTTCCGACGCGTGACGCCCTTCTGGCTGCCGTGGGCGATTGGATCGAGCGCCGGCTCATCGCCGTGCCGCTCCCACACACTCCAGGCGAAATCGCCGACCACGCTGAGCAAGCATTCGCCTTATTTGAGGAGCACTCGCAACTGATACTGGCGCAGATCGAGTCTGAGCTCGGTCGAGCCGTCCGCGGGCCGGGCCGCAAGCGACGCATCGAGGCCCAGAGTCTCGCCCTGCAGGACGCCACTGCCCATCTCGACCCCGCCGCCGCGCGCGCCGCGGCTGCTGTCGTCTCGTACCTTGCTGGATCGCTCGCCTGGAAGACCCTGCGAGAGGAGTTCGACATGAGCGGGCACGAGTCCGGCGTCACCGTCGCCTGGGCCATCCGCACGCTCATCGCTGACCTCCGAGCCCGTGACAGGCGGACACTCACGCTCGAGCGAAAGGTACCGTAGCATCCACATGCGCGAGCACGACGCGCCCCGGCCCCTCAACTACTCCCTCCTCCTCCTCACCGTCTCCCTCGGCGGCGTCCTCGCTCCACTCAACTCCACGATGCTCGCCGTCGCCCTACCCGAGCTCCGCAACGACTTCAACGTCGGTCACGCGGAGATCGCCTGGCTCGTCTCCGCGTACCTCATCGCCATGGCCGTGGCCCAACCCCTCGGTGGCCGGCTCGGCGACCAACTCGGGCGCGCAACCGTCTTCCGAGTCGGGCTCGTCGCCTTCCTCGTCCTCTCCCTCGCCTGCGCCGCTGCGCCCACCTTCCCCCTTCTCATCCTCGTCCGCACCGGCCAGGCCCTCATCGGCGCAGCCGTCATCCCAAACGGCATGGCCATGATCCGCGAGTCCCTCCCTGCCGACCGCCTTGGCCGCTCCGGCGGCATCACCGGCTCCGCCATCTCCATCTCCGCCGCCGTCGGCCCGCTTCTTGGCGCAGTCCTCCTTGCCTTCGGCTCCTGGCGATTTCTCTTCCTCATGAACATCCCGATCGTCGGACTGGCCTTGGCCTTTCAGTTCATCCTCGCGTACCCTCGCACCCGTGAACGCCAGAAATTCTCCCTGGACTGGTTCGGCGCCTTCGCCTTCGCCGTGCTTCTGCTTACGGTCACCGTCCTCCTCAACGCCCTCAGCGGCGAACAGAACCGGATTCTGCTGATCGCTGCCGTGGTCGCCCTTCCCGTCTTCCTCGCCCTCTTCGTGCAGCGCCAGTTCAGCGCCCCGAACCCTGTCGTCGAATGGAGCCTCTTCCGCAACCGATCCTACGCCGGCTCCACCCTCTACATTATGCTCGGCAATCTCGTCATGTACACCACGCTGCTCACAGTTCCCTTCTTCATCAGGGAGGTTCAGGACGGCAGCAACGGACGGGCCGCCTTCCTTCTCACCGCCATCTCTCTGCCCATGATCGTCCTCGCCCCGATCGCAGGACGCATCTCCGATGCAGCCGGCCGCAGGCCGCTCGTCACCGCCGGCAGCGTGCTCCTCGTTGCCAGCAGCGGCGCGCTGGCGCTAGGCATCGATAAGGACTCCAGCTTCGGCTTCCTGGCCTTGAGCCTGGCCCTCCTCGGCCTCGGCATGTCGATCAGCTTCGGTGCCGCCAGCGCCGCTGCCATCGAGTCGACATCCCGCGAGATGGCCGGCACCGCCGCCGGCACCAACTCCATGATGCGCTACCTCGGCAGCATCATTGGCGCAGGTATCCTCGGCGCCGTTCTCAACACCGAAGGCGCAGTTCCCGACATCGGCCTCTTCCGGCTCATCTTCGCCGTCCTCGTGGTCATGTCCATCCCCGCCTTCCTCTGCTCCTTCCTCATCCACCGCTTCCCGCCCGAAATCGACCGCCCACCCGCCGCCGATACCGCCGAACTAATCGTTTCACCGTCTCACGCCGTCCGCTCGCCCTGAGGTATCGAAGGGTCGCCCTGAGCGACCGCTGTCACGGCCTCCGCGCGATAATCTCCACCTCATTTCCATCCGGGTCGTCCAGGTACATCCCCCTCAACGGCAGGAAGGGATGCTCGCCAAACCGCGCATCAATCCCCAGCCCCTCCAGCCTTGCGCGCTCAGAATCCCAGTCCTCTTGGCTGACCTCAATCCCGAAATGGTGCATCACTCGCTCGCTTCGTTCGTCCGAGAAGGACGGAGCGCCCTCAGGCAGAGGAATCAACACCAGCTGTTGCGGACAAGCCACAGCCGCGGGGCCCGCCTGCAGGAAGATCGCCCCCCGCATGTCCGGCGTTGACATTTGCGTCAACCCCAGCGTGTCGCGGTAGAACCCCAGCGACTTCTCCATATCGTGCACCCAGATCACAATCTCCGCCAATCCTAGTATCTTTGCCATTAGCACAGCCTCCTTATCATCTCGTCTGCCATCTGTCCTTTGTCCGCTATCATCTGTCACTCCCGCGCCTTCGCCCGGAACACCGCGTTGCCGAGACGCTCGGTGAGGGCCGTGGAGTCGGCGATGTCCGTTGATGTCAGCATTCGACCAGCTCGCGTTCAGCTACACCGAGCAACCCGCAATCGCATAGCACCGGCCAAGCGTATCACCGGCGAGCGCCGTCCGCGAGGGCGGCGTTCGTCCTGAGGTATCGAAGGAACGAACGGGGCGCTGACACCGCTTCCTCGCTTGCCGTTGACAGAACTGCCGATTCACCATAGAATCCCTGTAACGCGTCACCTTACGACAAAGGGAGGCCCACAATGAAGCTGATCGCCTTAGGAGTTCTGGGCATAGTGCTAGCCCTGATGACATTCGGGTTCAGCGCGCTGCCGGCAGCCGCGCACGTACACGTCGCGGAAAACGCCAGCCACACGCAGGAGCTGGCGAACGGCCAGAATCACCCCGGCTTCGAGACCGTGAATTCGGACGGTCTGCGGCTCTCGTGCGACGGCGTGCTGGAGCCCGCGAACGCAGGGCCCGCCGGCTACGGCCTCGAGACCGCTCATCACGGTCCTGATGCTGGGGATCCCGGATCAGCCGATGGCTGCTTCGCCGTCGAGGGCGCCGGACCGCCCGCCGACGGTAATCCCGCTATCAATTAACCGCTCTCAGCACGGCGGTTGAGACGCCCCTCAACGGGCATACGTTAGCGCCCGTCTTGGCGTACTGGATGCGCGGCTCCACTACAATATCCGTTCGCCCGGAGGTATCGAAGGGCCCGTTCCGACGCCATCGAAGCCGAAGCGCGATCGCAGCTCCATCGTCACTCCTGGTCTGCAGGTTTGCCGGTTTGCTGGTTTGCCACCACCGCCCACACGCGCACCGGCTCCCCCACCCCCTTCAACTCCTGCTCGCCCCGGTCCTCGAACCCCACCCCCGCCGACGTCCGCGCCAGCGACCGCACCGTCTCCGATACGAGCACCTCGCCCGGCGCCGACAGCCCCGCAACCCGCGACGCAATGTTCACTGCCCCGCCGTAGACGTTCCCTTCCTCGCGTATCACATCGCCCGCATGTATCCCCAGGTGTAGGGGGAGACCCGCGCCAGCGCCCGCCTCGCCGCAGGCGAGCGCAGCTCCGATACCCTCTCGCGCCGAGGTGAACACCGCGAGCACGCCGTCGCCCAGCAGCTTCCCTTCGATCGCCGCCCCGCCCCGCTCCCGAATCGCCGCCCGAAGCGCGCCATCGAGCTCGCGCGCCTTCACGCGGAACGCCGCATCCCCCAGCCGCTCCGTCAGGCCGGTAGAGTCCGCAATGTCAGCGAAGAGGATTATGGCGGTGCCGGAGGGGAGCGGCGCCGGCTGCCCTTGCGTCTCCTCTTGTAGGAACCTCTGGACGGCCTCCAGCACAGGTCTGGTGTCGCCGTACCAGAGCATGTGGATCTTGCCCTCAAGCGGCACAAGGCGTGCATTGGGCAGGCCGGAGGCAAGCTCTCGGGCCATCCGAAAGGGGACGCCTCGGTCTTCCTGCCGGTTCATCACCAGGGTAGGAACCTTCACCTGAGGCAGGAGCGATGTAACGTCCTCCGTGTATATCATCTCCAAGAAATTCGCCCCCACTTCACTATCACAGGATTCACGCATCTCCTGGGCCACACGCTCAACGGTTTCCCCTTCGGCTTCCGGAAGAAGCATGTCGGAGATCGTTCTCGAAGCTAGGCCCCAGTGAGATCGGGCCATGGTAAGGAACGTCGTCTTGATGTCGTCTCGGGTGAGTGAAGGGCCATGGGCCCACGCCGCATACAGCACGAGATGTGAGAGGCGTTCAGGGTGGCGCGCCGCGTAGGCGATCGCGGCAAATCCGAGAGCACAATTCCCAAACAGTGCGAAGTTCTGACATTCCAGGTGGTCCGCAAGGGCTTCGAGGTCTCGAACGTCCGGCTCCAGGGTGAAGTCGGTCCTTTTTCGGTCGGAAAGGCCCGTGCCACGCCGATCGTAATACACGAGAGTGTGGTGCTGCGAGAGAGCTCTATAAAAGCCGCCGCCGTGTCTGTCGTCCAGTTCATGGGCCATGCTAAGCCAGCAGCCATTGGCGATCACCAAGGGCGGCCCCTGGCCGATACTTGAGTACGCTATGCGGACGCCCTCAGGTGTCGTGCAAAAGCGGACCTGTGGCTCCATCACCCGCCACCCTGGTTTGCCGGTTCGCTGGCTTGCTGGGTTGCCGTCTCCACCACCAACCACACCCGCACCGCCTCCCCCACCCCCTTCAACGCCTGCTCCCCCCGGTCCTCAAACCCCACCCCCGCCGACGTCCGCGCCAGCGACCGCACCGTCTCCGACACCAGCACCTCCCCCGCCGCCGACAGCCCCGCAATCCGCGAGGCGATGTTCACCGCCCCGCCGTACACATTGTCCCGCCCGTCCGGGTCCTTTTCGCGTATCACATCCCCAGCGTGTATGCCCAGATGTAGGGGCAATCCCGCGCCAGCTCCCGCCTCGCCGCAGGCGAGCGCAGCTCCAATCGCCTCCCGCGCCGAAGTGAACACCGCCAGCACCCCATCGCCCAGCGTTGGCCCCTCCACCGGCGTCCCGCCGCGCTCCCGTATCGCCGCCCGCAGCGCCCCGTCCAGCTTCCGCGCCTTCCCCCGGAACGCTGCGTCGCCGAGGCGTTCGGTGAGACCCGTGGAGTCCGCGATGTCGGCGAAGAGGATGGCGGTCATGCCCGTTGGCGTGCTCACACGCGCTCCCTCCGATTCCGCGCCTCGCGTCTGTGGTGACGGCACAAGCCCACCCTCACGCAGAAACTCATCGATCACCTTCGTCAGATCATCCGTCTCGACGAGTCGAGCGTTTGGAATAGACGGAGCAAGACGCTGCGTTAGGGTCCATACCCCATCGGGACCCGAGGGCCTGTCGTGGACCACGATCGTTGGCACACTGATCTGCGCAAGGAGGTCAGTCACGTCTATGTTTTGCGCTTCTTGACGGAACGCTATGTAGCTCCTGGCTGCCAGACCGGTTCGCATCGCTTCAGCCATCCTTCGGGCGCGTTCGCTATTGGTGTACCCCTGGTAGGCGTTCGCGAAGGTCAGGGTGACGAACTCCCACTCGTCTTCCGCGTCGCGAAGGGTCTGCAGGGCGATGCGCTGAGCGGGCACTAGCTCGTGCCACTCTGAGCCGTTCGTGAACGTGTTGCTCAGCACGAGATGAGAGACTCTTTCCGGGTGCTGGACAGCGTAGCTGATAGATGTGGGCCCAGCCAAGAGCGCGCCGCAAAGTGCGAAACGATCGGTCGCAAGGCGATTCACGACGGCTTCCAGGTCTCGCACTCTTCCGTCGAGCGTCCAGTCGTCTATATCGCGGTCCGAGGACCCCGTCCCTCTGCCGTCATAGGTGATGGCGGACCAGCCCAGCGAGACGAGCTCGTCGAAAGGCTGTTCGCGACGAAGGACGTTCTTGTACATGTGTAGATTTCCGAAGAAGAGGCTGGGAACCACGATCGTCGGTCCCGCCCCAAACACCGCATACGCGATGTTCACCCCATCGCTCGTCTTCACGTACTGAATCCGCGGCTCCATGCTCGCAGTATATCGCTCGCAAACGCCAGTGCCACTAATGACATCTGGCCGTCACGCCCGCCTGCTACAATATCTGCATGGGCACGTTCTTCCACCCCATCACTTTGATCGCTGCCAGTGGCGCGTCGGAGACACTCGACGCCCTTGTCGACACGGGATCTTCATTCAGCACTGTTCCGCGGCCTGTGCTCGAACGTCTCGGCGCTGAGGGGTTGGCCAGAATCCGGTTGCGTTTGGCCACGGGCGAAAGTGTAGAGCGTGAAATCTGCGAGATCCGCGCTGAGCTCAACGGGGACGTCGCCCGAACGATCATTTGCGTCTTCGGCGATGACGGCGCGCCGGCCCTCATCGGTGCTCATACCCTGGAGGGGTTCATGCTCGGCGTCGACCCCGACCAGAAGCGACTCGTTCCTCTGGAAGGCTGGTGGGCGACCTACGCCACTGAGGCCTAGTTTCGCCTGGCTCCACCTCGTACGTCGTACCTCGCACCTCGCACCTCGCACCTCCTACCTCCTACCTCCTACCTCCTACCTCCTACCTCCTACCTCCTACCCCCCAGTGCCACTACTGACACCCACCTGTCACGCCCACCTGCTATCCTCAAGTCATGGCAACCGCGCGCATCCGTTTATCCGCTATCGATCCGTTGTGAGATTGCACCCATCCGCCAAGGCTTTGCCCAGGACGCAATCAACCAGAACGCGTTCGGTGCCTCTCATTCCGCGAGCGCCGTCCCAAAAAAACCGGAAAAATCACAGAACGCAATCAACGATTGGGAACGAATCCTCGCAACCCAATCAAAAACCCCACACGAATTCACATTGATTAGACCGCCATTTTCGTTGATAGAATGAACTCAGCATGACCTCCACCACCGCTGACACCCCCTTCCGCCTCACCGCCGACTACCAGCTCACCGGCGACCAGCCCCAGGCCGTCGACAAGCTCGTCGAGGGCCTCGAGAAGAAGCACAAACACCAGACTCTCCTCGGCGTCACCGGCTCCGGCAAGACCTTCAACATGGCCAATATCATCGCTCGCTCCGGACGGCCCACCCTTGTTCTCTCCCCCAACAAGACCCTCGCCGCCCAGCTCTACTCCGAGTTCCGCGACTTCTTCCCCGACAACGGCGTCGAGTACTTCGTCTCCTACTACGACTACTACCAGCCGGAGGCCTACATCCCCCGCAGCGACACCTACATCGCCAAGGACGCCGACATCAACGAGGAGATCGACAAGCTCCGCCACGCCGCCACCCGCGCCCTCTTCCAGCGCCGCGATCTCGTCATCGTCGCCTCTGTTTCCTGCATCTACGGCCTCGGCGAACCCTCGGAGTACTACAACTTCGTCATCCACCTCACGAAGGGCGAGACCGGCAACCGGCAGCGGATTCTGCGGCGCCTCGTCGACATGCAGTATGAGCGCAACGACCAGAACCTCGCGCGCGGCCGCTTCCGCCTGCGTGGCGACAGCCTGACCATCCTCCCGGCCTACGAGGAGCTCGCCGTGCGCATCGATTTCTTCGGCGACGAGGTGGAGCGCATCATGCAGCTCGACCCGCTCACGGGCGAGATACTCTCCGAGATGGACAACATCGATATCTACCCCGCCAAGCACTTCGTCACCTCGCAGGACAAGCTCGAGCTCGCCATCGCGGACATCGAGGCCGAGCTCAACGACCGCTACCGCCTCCTCACCGAGCGCGGCAAGCTGCTCGAGGCGCAGCGGCTCATCGAACGCACCCGTTACGACGTCGAGTGTCTGCGCGAGCAGGGGTACTGCTCGGGCATCGAGAACTACTCGCGCCACCTCGCCCGGCGCGCCGAGGGCAGCACCCCCTGGACCCTCCTCGACTACTTCCCGGACGACTGGCTGCTCTTCATCGACGAATCGCACATGGCCATCCCCCAGCTTCGCGGCATGTACCACGGCGACATCGCCCGCAAGCAGACCCTCGTCGACTTCGGCTTCCGCCTTCCTTCCGCTCTCGACAACCGCCCTCTCAGCTTCCAGGAGTTCCTCACCCACCTCAACCAGGTCGTCTACGTCTCCGCCACGCCCGGCCCCTGGGAGTACGAGCACAGCGAGCAGGTCGTCCAGCAGATCATCCGCCCGACGGGCCTCCTCGACCCCGTCATCGAGGTGCGTCCCACGAAGGGCCAGATCGACGACCTCATGGAGGAGATACGCCTGCGCGTCGAGCGCGGCGAGCGCGTTCTCGTCACGACGCTCACCAAGAAGATGGCCGAGGACCTCGCCGACTACCTCCTCGAGATGGGCGTCAAGACCCACTACCTCCACTCGGAGATCCAGACCTTCGAGCGAGTCGAGATCCTGCGCGACCTGCGCCTCGGCATCTACGACGTCGTCGTCGGCATCAACCTCCTGCGCGAGGGCCTCGACCTGCCCGAGGTCAGCCTCGTCGTCATCCTCGACGCGGACAAGGAGGGCTACCTGCGCTCCGAGTGGTCGCTGATCCAGACCATGGGCCGCGCCGCCCGGCACGTTAACGGCATGGTGATCATGTACGCCGACGTCATGACCGACTCCATGCGCCGCGCCATCGAGGAGACCGACCGCCGCCGCCGCATCCAGGAGCAGCACAATGAAGAACGCGGCATCGAGCCCGAGGGCATCAGCAAAGCCATTCGCGACATTACCGACCGCGTCAAGCAGGTCGCCGAGCAGGCGCCCGAATACATCGCCGGGCAGATCCCCAAGGACGAACTGGCCCGCCTGATCAAGGACCTCGAGAAGCAGATGAAAGACGCCGCCCGCAACCTCGAGTTCGAGAAGGCCGCCCTCCTCCGCGACCGCGTCGTCGAGCTCCGCCGCGACCTCGTCGGCGACGAAGAAGGCCTCGCCGTCATCTCGGAGCTGCGCCGCGGCGCCTTCGCCGGGCCGCGCCCGCGCTCGTCGCGCACCCGCCGCCGTCGGTAAGGTGCGGGAGATGTAGAGGTAGGAGGTAGGACGTAGGAGGGGGTGAGGGTAGCTTTGTTGGCAAAACGGGGTATCGCGATGTGTGGCCTGGGATGCGCGTAATATATTGATCGCGGGCCCATGCGCGAAGAACCGAAGATAGCACGTGAGATTCTCCGGGCCTGCTTACGGGAAGAGTATGGCCTAATCCCCGCCACGATCGATTTCCTTCCGATCGGAAGGGACTTGAACGCCGGCGTTTATCGCGTCGTGAGCGAGACGGGGACCCCATACCTGCTCAAGGTCAAGTCCGGGGAGTTCTACACCGCGAGCTGCGTCGTTCCACGGTATCTGTCCGATCAAGGCATCGAACCTGTGGTCGCGGCGCTCCGAACAGGGACAAACGGTTTGTGGGCGCGGGCCGGCGAATGGACCGTGCTTGTGTACCCCTACCTGGAAGGGCAGACGGGCTGGACGGGCATGTCCGACGAGCACTGGAAGGTCACAGGAACGATTGTCCGGCGGGTCCACGAAGTCGCGCTGCCCCCTTCGGGCTTCGAGGGTCTGCGCAGGGAAACCCTCGACCCGTCAGCATACGCTCGCGCAATCGAGAACCTCGAGACGCAACTTGCGACTTCGGCAGGCGGAGGCCGTATGTCGGAACATGCTCTCCGCTCCGCCTGGCGACAACACCGACCGACGATTTACGCGCTGCTCACGTCTCTGGACAAGCTCTCGGGTGTGCTGCAGTCTCAAAGCAAGCCATACGTCATCTGTCACGCAGACCTGCATCCAGGCAATCTGCTGCGTGACCGGGCCGGCCACGTTTTCGTAGTCGATTGGGATGACGTGATGCTGTCTCCCAGGGAGCGCGACTTCATCTTCGTCGGAGAGCCAGGAGATGCCGCTGGGAATTCCGGATCGCCGTTCTTCCAGGGCTACGGTGAGACGGAGGTCGATTGGATTCTGCTCACGTACTACCGCTACGAGCGGCTGATCCAGGACCTAATCGAGAACGCCCGCCAGGTGCTCCTCAGAGAAGACCTGAGCGAAGAGGCCAAAGCCGAAGCCGCGCGTCAATTCCGCGCGAGCCTGGAAGGCCGCAACTTCGCCGCCGCGCAAGCGGCCGCCGCGCATGTCGGCGAGGACTTTACCGTTCAAGGAGTGCGTTGGGGCGCAGCGTTTTGGACGGGGAGATGAGGACCCGAGACGGGGCGCGGTGGCAGGGGTAGTGTTAAGTGGGAAGCGGTGGATGCTGCGCCCCTACGGAAACGATGGGCGAGCGGACGGGAGGTCTTATGTGTCCCGAGGGTGCTGGTACAGCGGGGCGTTGTGCAGGAACAGGTCCTTCGAAAGCTCAGGATGACAAATGGCGACCAGGGCGAGGCGCAGCGGACGGTTCGTCCTACGAGTGCCTCAGGACGAACGGAAGGAGCGTCATCGAGGTGAAGCGCTCTGGCTTCGATACCTGAGCCTTCGCTTGTGGTGGTGCTTCGATGGACTCAGCACGAACGGGAAGGAGCGGCGTTCGTCCTCGGGCGCGATTTCTGGATACCACAAGCCCCCTGGTCTTCACCAGGGGGCCCGTTTCGGTTACCTTAATCGTCCCGCGTCCGGCATTGTTCGGCGGATTACCGCTCGATGGGCTCTATACCTCTATCGTCTAGCCGCTCCGCGGTTGTGCCTTTCCTCCGCGTGTCTACGCGAAGGACCTTCTATGATCCACCTCAAGCACTGCGATCAGCGCATGTAATCGCATCATACGCAATCTCCTCCAGTCTTTTGGCTTCACTACTTACCATAGCACTGACCTTCGGATTGTCAATACTTAATTCTGAGCAGAGTGGCTGAAAAGATCTAGCCGTGCGCCCCCCGCCGGAAATAGGTGAATCTGGGGGACACCGCCAGAACCCCGTCAAAGGGACTCCGCCCCTCTGCGGTCCCTTTTCACCTCCGTGTGCGGGTTCGGTTCAGAGATTCTGAGGCTACTCGAAGCGGCCGTCGAGTTCGTCGCCGGCGCTCGTCAAGACCTCGCGGGACTGGCCGGACTCGGTCGGGCCGACGATCCCCGCTTCCTCCAGTAGGTCGATCAAGCCCGCTGCGCGCGGATAGCCGACGTGCAGGCGTCGTTGAAGCAGCGACGCCGATACGCGTGAGTGCTGGAGTGCAAGCTCCCTCGCCTCCTTGTACAGGGGTTCGTCTTCGCCGACCGCGCTCTCGTCGTCAGGGTCGCCGAGCGCCTCTTCCAGGAGGTGGTCCAGCTTGTGCGGGGTAAGGTGCCGGAAGCGATCGTTCGACCACCAGGAAACGATCTTGTCCATCTCCTGGTCCGAGATGTACGAGCCCTGGAGCCGGCGCGGTTTCGAAGCGTCTGTCGGAAGGAAGAGCATGTCGCCGCGCCCGAGCAGTTTCTCGGCGCCGGCGCCGTCGATGATCGTGCGCGAGTCCACCTGCGACGAGACGGCGAAGGCTATCCGCGTCGGAAAGTTGGCCTTGATGAGGCCGGTTACTACGTCCACGGAGGGCCGTTGGGTGGCGATTATCAGGTGGATGCCGGTAGCTCGCGCGAGCTGGGCCAGGCGGCAAATCTGGCGTTCCACCTCGTACGGCGCCGCCATCATCAGGTCCGCCAGCTCGTCGATAATCACGACCCAGTGCGGGAGTTGGTGGGTCGCCTTCGGGCTCTTGTTATGCGCCTCGATGTTGCGCACACCCAGCGCAGCGAAGCGCCGGTATCGGCTGTCCATCTCGTGGATGATGGCCTGTAGCGTGCCGACTACCTCATCGGTATCGGTGACGACCTTGGAGAAGGCGAGGTGCGGTATGTCGGCGAAATTCGCCATCTCAACGCGTTTCGGGTCGATCAAGACCAGGCGCAACTCTTCCGGGGTGTTGTGGAGGAGGAAGCAAGCGATTATCGAGTTGATGCAGACGCTCTTGCCGCTCCCGGTGGCGCCGGCGATCAGGAGGTGAGGCATCTTGGCCAGGTCAGCGGCGACGGGCTCACCCGAGACGCCCTTGCCCAGGGCAATCGCCAGGTTGGACCGGGCGTTGGCCTTCTGGAAGGCGGTGCTCTCGATCACGCTCCGGAGCGAGACGAGTGAAGAGACGCTGTTCGGAACCTCGATGCCGATGATAGGCTTGCCGGGCACCGGCGCCTCGATGCGAATTGTCGGCGCCGCCAGGGCCAGGGCGAGGTCGTTGGCCAGGTTGGTCACTCGGTTGACACGTACTCTTGTCTTGGAGGTGACCTCCGTCCGCATCTGTGGCCGTCCGTCGCGATCGTAGACGGGCCGGCCCTTCTCGTCGCGCACGGACACGCTGCGTGTCTTCGTCTCCCAGCCTGGCTCCACGCCGAATTGCGTGACGGTAGGTCCCTGGCTGATGGAGGCGACGCGCGCATCTACTCCGAATGACGAGAGGGTATCGACTATGAGTTGGGCCCGCGCCTCGTTGTCCACGGGGCGCACCTCGATCTCTGCCGCCTCGGCCAGTCCGTCTAACGGCGGTAACTCCCAACCGTGCCCGGCGGGACGGCCCATCGGCAACGGCCGTTGAACTGAACTCGGCTCGTCTTCCGGGGCGCTCGTGGTTACGAGGCCGGTGGCTTCCTCGATGGGAGTCTGGATGCTGGTCGGTTGATCCGCGTCTTGTTCGGCGCTTTCGGGCCATTCCTCATCCCATTGGGCGGCCTGCGGGCGGTCTAGAAGGCGCTCGGATTCAGGCTCAGGCTTCGGCATTAGGGCGGTGAAGAAGCCCTGGACCATACGCCAGGCGTTCAAGGGTAGGTCGAGCGACCAGGCATATCGCCCCGCCTGAATCGCCGCGTCGCCGGTCAGACGCGCGCCGCGTGGCCAAACTAAACCTGCTCCTGCCAGCCCCACCGCCAGCCAGCCGATGACGCCCGGAATCGAGCCCACGAAGGCCCGGCCAAGGTCGCCCCCGGCGCTCACGTCCGCCAGTGAAACGCCGCCAACTCCCCAATCCGGCTTCCACAGTCCGGCAGCGCCGAATGCGAACAGGACCAGAAGATGCGCCCCGGCCCAAACTCGCCGGAACGTCATGCTCATATCCGGACGGCGTGACAAGAGCAACGCGTTCGCGACGATCACGCCGACCACCACCGTTAGCCCTGCGCCGAACCACCTGACTAGCTGCTGAAAGCCATCGCTGATAACGGGCGCGGCGAATGGCAGCGCGATAGCCCCGGCCCCGATCGCTGCGGCGCCCAACCATAGCAAATGTGGCTTTTCGAAGGCAATGTTGAGGGGAGCCGACGGGCGCGACACTCGGCGGCGCTTCACTCCGCTGTGGCGCGGCCTGTAGCTGGTGGCCCGCCGCGCTGGGCGGTGCGGCGTCTTTACGGGCACTCGCTATACCTCGACGCAGACGGGCAACACCATGGGCCTGCGACGGGTCTCGTCGTAGAGAAACCGCGATAAGGTCTCATGGACCCGAGTGTTGAAGTCGGATCGGTCCGCCACGTGCTCAGCGCCGGCCAGCGCGTTGATGACGGCATCGCCGGCGCGTTCCATAAGTCCGTCAGACATCTCCTCCTGAATGAATCCCCTTGATATAACGTCTGGACGCCCAACGGGTTTACCCGTGTGTTTGTCGATCGTCACCATGGCCACTATCACGCCGTCTTCGGCCAGGTGCTTACGGTCTCGCAAAACCACGCGGTCCACTCCTACGGCCAGGCCGTCAACATACACCCAGTCAGCAGCCACCCGACCGGTTACGCGAGCGCCGCGCTTGTCGATCTCAAGCACGTCGCCGTCTTCAAGGGTGTAGACGTTTTCATCGAGGACGCCCATCTCACGCGCGAGCGCGGAGTGCATCCAGAGGTGCCTGTATTCGCCGTGTACGGGTACGAAATAGCGTGGTTTTGCCAAGCCCAGCATGAGCTTCAGCTCTTCCTGAGCGGCATGCCCGCGCACGTGGACGTTGGCGATCCTGCTGAACAACACGTTCGCGCCCTGGCGATAGAGGTTGTCGATGGTACGGTTGATCAGCAGTTCGTTGCCTGGGATCGCTGAGGAGGAGAAGACGACCGTATCGCCTGGCTGAATATCGATGTGCCGGTGATCGCGATTCGCCATGCGCACCAGCGCGGATGTTGGCTCGCCCTGGGCGCCGGTCGTAATGATACAGATTTGCTCGGGTGACAGCTTCTTCATCCTGTCCAGCGAGGCGAGTATGTTATCGGGCACGTTCAGGTAGCCCTGTGCCATCGCCATCTTCACGTTGTCCATCATGCTGCGGCCCGTCAGGAACACTCGCCTGTCGTATTTAACCGCTGCGTCTACGACCTGCTGCACGCGTGCAATGAGCGACGCGAATGTCGCCACGATCACCCGCCCGGGGGCGTTTGCCATGATCCGTTCGAGGGGTTCCGAAAGACTCTGCTCCGATGGCGTGTATCCTGGCGTGTCAGCATAGGTCGAGTCGGAAAGCAGAAGGAGGATCCCCTGGCGTCCAAGCTCAGCGATTCGGGCGAGGTCCGGCGGCTCGCCCATAATAGGTGTCTGGTCGAGTTTGAAGTCTCCGGTGTGGAATACAGTACCCACCGGTGTTTCTATGGCGATACACGCCGAGTCTGGAATGCTATGCGTAATATGGACGAACTCAGCGGTGAATTTGCCCAACCGCACTCGGTCTCCCGGCTGGACCATGTGCAGTTCTGTCTCGCGGGCAAGTTTGTGTTCTTCGAGTTTTACCTGGATTAGGCCCATGGTGAGCTGCGTGCAGTAGAGGGGTGGGAGCTTGCCGTTGGGTAGGCGCAGCTTCCTCAAGACGTACGGCAGGGCTCCAATATGGTCCTCGTGGCCGTGGGTGATTAAGATGCCTCGCAACTTGTGCAGACGGTCTTCCAGGTAGGACACGTCGGGGATTACGAGGTCCACGCCGAGCATCTCTTCGTCCGGAAACATGAGTCCCGCGTCGACGAGAATGAGATCGTCTGACAGCTCGAGGACCATCATGTTCTTGCCGATCTCGCCGAGGCCGCCCAGCGGGATTACTCTTAATGTTTCGGGCATCTTCTACCGAAACAACCGCATCTGTTCCGCCGCCGGCTCTAACATCGCCGGCTCGACCGGAGTCTGCTGGGCTCGCGCCCGCCTGGCCCTGTCCAGCGCCTCTGGAACGCGCCGGAAATCATCCTCAATCGTCTTGCGAAGGTTTCCCGCATGAAGGGCCGCCGCTGGATGGTACATGTTAACGTAGAACATCCCTTCGCGCTCACGAATCTGTCCGTGCACCTTGCTTATCGAATCGCGAGGGAAAAACCAGGCCAGCGAATAGCGCCCCAGGGTGACGATCACTTTGGGGGTCAGCAACTCTATCTGGCGCTTCAGGTATTTCCGGCACGCGTCGATCTCGTTCGGCAGGGGATCGCGATTGTTAGGGGGCCGGCACTTGACGACGTTTGTGATATAGACCTCGCTGCGGCGCAGCCCTGCCGATGCTATCAACTCCTCAAGGAAGCGCCCTGATGGCCCGACGAAGGGGCGGCCCTGCTGGTCCTCGTGGAATCCCGGGCCCTCTCCGACCAGCATCACGTCGGGGTGCGCTGGGCCTTCCCCCTGAACGGCTTGCGTACGAGTGCGGCAGAGGTCGCAGTCTGGGCACGAGGCGATCTGTCTGTGCAGCTCCTCTAGCTCGCTCACTGCTGTCGATAATAGCAGCGACCCAATAGGCGGTCAAACCAGGGATCAGCCGCCGGTCTGCTCCTTGCGCCGGGGTTGCACCACGAGCGCAAACCCTATCCCAAGAAAGTACAGGACGATAATCGGGCCGGCCACAAGTGACTGCGTCACGGGATCGATCGTGGGGGTGACGATCGCGGACACGACGAACGCTCCGACCACCGCCAGGCGCCACCACCGGACCAGTTGGCCCGCCGTCACGAGGCCAAATCGCGCCAGATACATCACGATCAGCGGTGTCTCGAACGAGATCCCGGTCCAGAAGAGAAGGCGGGTAACGAAGTCTATGTAACTTCCGATGCGGATGTTAGGCTCGGCCACATCATTGCCAAACTCCAGTAGAAATCCCAGGGACGGCGGCAAGGCGACGTAGTAGGCGAACGCCACCCCAGCCAAGAAAAACCCTGTAGCGCCGATAACCGTGCCGATGATCCACCAGCGCTCACTCCCTCTGAGGCCGGGCGAGACGAACTTCAAGACCTGGTAAACCAGGACCGGCATCGCCAGGATGACGCCTCCCAGCATGGCTACCTGGAAGTAAGGAACGAAGCCCCCGAAGGGCTCCGTAAAGATAAATATCACCCGATCGCTGCGTTCCTCGGCAGGATCTTTGAGGAATTGGATGATGTCGCCTGTGAAGATGGTCGAGATGCCCAGCCCTATGATGATCGCCAGCGCCGATACCATGACGCGAAAGCGAAGCTCCTGCAGGTGCTCTACAAGCGTAAGGTAGCGCTCTCCCCGCTCTTCGGGGTGCTGCGGTGGTTCGGACTTACTCATTCCAAATGGGCCGCAGCCCGTGAATCAAGGCCGGATGCTCGTATCGGCGCCCTTCTCGGCGGGCGGCGGTTCGCCGGCGGGTTCGATCATCGCTTGCCCCTCCCTCATCGTCCGCCCCACTTCATCGGCAACTGATGACACGTTCTTGCTGACGCTCTCCCGGACCTCGCTAAGCTCCTTGCGCACTTCGTCGTACTCTTTCATCAATTCGTTGAGCTCCGACCGCATCTGTGCCGTTGAATCGGTAGCGAACCCGCGCAGGAAGCGGATCCCGCGCGCCAACTGCACGGCAACCTCTGGAATCCGCTCCGGTCCGAGGACGACGATGGCAATAATGCCGACGAGCGTCAATTCAAGTGGGCCGACGCCGAAGAAGTTCATATCCGGCTCCGAAGTGAGCGAATGCCGCGTGCCACTTGCACGGCCACCTCTGGAATCCGGTCGGGACCCAAAGCGACAACTGCGGTCAAGACGACAAGTGCCACTTCGAGCGGACCAACACCGAAGAGATTCATATCCCACCCCAATTATAGAACAGGCGAACCCCCCGCACTCGCGAGGGGTTCATGTTAGACCGAAGTCGAAACGGGACTACGCGTCGTCGTCAGATATACCGTGCTCCTTGATGTAGTCCACCGCGTCCTGCACGGTCGCGATCTTCTCCGCATCTTCGTCCGAGACCTCAACGGTCTTGCCGGTCTTGCTGAACTCCTCCTCCAGGGACATTATCAGCTCCACAAGGTCGAGCGAGTCCGCATTCAAGTCCTCGACGAACGAGGTCTCCGGCTTGATCTCAGCCTCCTCCACGCCCAATTGCTCCGCGATTAACTTACTTACTCTCTCCAGGACAGTTGCCAATCTCTACCTCCTTGGCGTTTGTTGCGTGGTCAGCAAACTGATAGACCCCAGCACTCCGTTGACGAACTTTGGAGAAGTCTCGCCGCCAAACTCTCTAGCAAGCTCAACTGCTTCATTTATGGCGGCCCGCATCGGCACTTTATTATCAATGAGGATTTCGTATACCGCAAGCCTCAAGATATTGAGGTCTGTTACTGCCACCTGCGACAGCGGCCAGGAGGGCGCGCGCTCCTTGAGCACTTCGTCGATCCGTTGCATGTTATCCAGGACCCCGGTCACAAGCTCTTCCGCGAAACTTCGGATCTCATCAGTCGCCGGTCTCTCCTCGGCCAGCCGGGCGAATGTCTCGCTCGGTGCATGTCCAACCGTGTCGCGCTCGAAGAGGATCTGCAGAGCGAGCACGCGCCCTTTGTGTCTTTTGCCTGCCATCGCTAAAGACCCAGGCCGCCATCCACAGGCAACACGTGCCCGGTGATGTAGGACGCGTCTTCTGAGGCAAGGAAAACGACAGCCGCCGCCACGTCCTCTGCCTTTCCCATGCGGTCGATCAGTAGGCGCTGCTTCACGCCCGCTATGATCTCCGGGCGTATGTCCTTCGTCAATTCTGTGATGACGAGTCCCGGAGCGATCAGATTGGATGTCACGTTGCGTGAGCCCATTTCCCTTGCGACTGCCCGCGTGAAGCCGATAAGCCCGGATTTCGCCGCTGCATAGTTCGCCTGGCCGGCGTTTCCGGCCAACCCCGAGACGCTGCCGATGTTGATAACTCGTCCCCATCGTTGCTTCATCATTGGTTTCAGCGCAGCCCTCGTGCACAGGAACACCGCGCGCAAATTCAGGGCCATCACCTCGTCCCAGTCCTCCAGCGACATACGCAGCAGCAGGGTGTCGCGGTTGAACCCCGCATTGTTGACGAGAATATCGAGCCTGCCCAGCTTCTCCACCGCTTCCTGCACCACGCGCTCTGCATCTTCCGGAATCCGGATATCACCACGTAGCGCGATGGCTGTGCCTCCCTTTGTGGTTATCTCCTTCACTATGCTTCGGGCCTGGGCCTCACTCTCGTTAAAGTTGACCGCCACGGCTGCGCCCGCGGTCGCCAGGCGCCCGGCGATACAGCGACCGATTCCCCGGGAGCCCCCCGTCACCAACGCGGTTCGGCCCGTCAGGTCAAACATTGCTTGGGGACACAAGAGCAGCGGCGCCTTCGATGGACAGGGCAGATATGTCAGGGTAGCTGCGCTTGAGAATCGCTGTTAGCGCGCGCCCGGGCCCTATCTCGACTACAGTCTTGACGCCCGCTTTAGCCATGAATTCGACCGACTGGGACCACATAACGGGCAACGTCATCTGTTCCGAGAGATCGGCTAATGCGTCGCTAGCCGTTACCATCGGGAGGGCCGTCGTGTTCCCCAGGACGGTGATTCTTGGAGGGTCGATCGTCGCCTCCTTCAGCACGCGCCGGAAGTCCTCCGCTGCTCCCTTCATCAGGGACGTGTGGAAGGCGCCCGACACGTTCAGTGGCAAGCCGCGGCCACCCTCATCTTTCGCCAGATGGCAGGCCTCCTCGACTGCTGACGGGGAGCCCCCTATCACGATCTGTGTAGGGGAGTTGTAGTTGCAGACCTCGGCGCCGGATTGCTGGCACAATCGCTCCACATCGCTGGCCTGCATGCCGACGATGGCTGCCATCGTCCCCTCGTCGATCTGTCCCGCCCGCTCCATCACGCGACCACGCTCGGCAACCAGTGTGATACCCGCCTCGAACGTGACAGACCTGGCCACGACTAGGGCAGTGTACTCCCCAAGGCTGTGGCCGGCCAGGAAACGCGGCCGGCGGTCCAGCACTCCTGCCTCTACGGAGGCTGCCAGGAGGGCGATGGACGTCACCAGGATCGCAGGCTGAGCGTTGGCGGTCTTCGTGAGTTCACCATCGGGCCCATCAAAACAGAGGGAGCTCAGAGATGAGCCGAGTATTGTGTCGGCTGCCTCGAAGATCCGCAGGGCACCGGCCGAAAGGTCGCAGACATCGCGGCCCATGCCGACCTTCTGGCTCCCTTGACCCGGAAATACGATGGCAAGAGACGGATCGACCGGAAGCTGGTGGAGCGTTTCTAAGAACGAAAGTGCACTATCCGACGCGGCGGGCATGCGAGGCCTAGATACTCAGGCTTTCCCGTTCTCGTGTCAGGCGACCCAGGTGGCAACCAGGGTTGGGGCAGTTTCCGAATTCGTTCAAGCGGGTACGGCAGAACGTGCAATGGCTGGCATCCCACCAGACGAAATACGTGATCGCTGCTGCCGCAGCCAGCATCAGGCTCAATGGCAATAGAACGAGTACACCCCTGCGCATAGCAAGGCGCAGTATAGCACGAGGGGCGGGGCGGCAAAAGACGGAGTTGCTATCCTGTGGGCGGTGCTTTCTCGCCGACGGCGAGAACGCCGCGGCCCCTATAGGTGCCGCAGACCGGGCAGGCATGGTGCGAGGCTCGCGGGCTCCGGCACTGGCGGCAGAGAACCAGTTTCGGGATGGTGACCGAGAGGTGCGCCCTGCGCCGTCGTTTGCGCGAGGTTGAAGTTTTCTTCTTTGGTAGTGCAGTCATGTCCTTTGTTTCCTTGCTTCGTCCTCAGTTATCCGGCGTCGGCGTGTCCTCCGAACAGCGACATTTGCGGGCGTTCAGGTCGGCGCCACAAGTTTGGCAGAGTCCGGCGCAATCGGGCTTACAGAGTGGCCGTAGTGGTTCGCCCATCAAAATATATTGCCTGAACCCGTCTCCCAAGTCCAGCACGAAGTCGCTGCCAATGCGCGCGATTGGTTCGGCGTGGGAGTCGTCGGCGATGGTCCGGCCGGTAACGGGATCCAGGAATGGAACGTATTCTTCGTCAAAATCGATGGCTACTGAACAGCTAGTCTCAGCCAGGCAGCGGCTACACTCTTCGCCCACCTCCGCTTTCGCACTCACGCGCGCCAACAGACCGCGGTCAGTCCGCAAGAGAGTCACCGTGCCTGCAAGCCTGGCCACGTTCAGACCTGGAAAGCGGACCGATGGCTCATCTATTTCGTAACTCGACGTGCTTCCGACTGGTTGCCTGAGCTGGTCCAAGACTTGCAACTTCATCGCGAACTGTATTTTCAGGGTAACCGATTGAAATACACTCGAAAAAGAACGGGCCGGTCGTATTGCAAACCCGCTCGCCTGAGTCTATAATCCCGCTTCGGGGATTGTCCACGCGCCTACTGCGTCCCGCCTTTTGAAAAGCTCTTGCACTATGGCTACCGCCGCTGAACTTTACGCTCTTCAGGAGATCGACATTGCCCTCGATCAGGGCGTGGCCAGGCTGGCGGATATCGAAGCGGCGATGGGTGAGACGGACGAACTCCAGGAAGCGCGGCAGGTCATCGAGGAGAGGCGCCAGGAGACCGATACACTGCGCTCGAGCCAGTCGGAGCTTGAGTGGGCTGTGGACGAGATGCGAACCAAAGCCGCTGATGTTGAAAAGAAGTTGTACAGCGGCACTGTGGGTAGCCCTAAAGAACTGTCTGATCTAGATGCCGACGTGAAGTCACTGAAAAACCAGCTGCGGACCCGAGAAGACGCGCTGCTATCTCTTCTGCTGGAGATCGACGAATCCGAGACCGCGCTCCAGCAAGCTCAGTCGCAATTTGACGAGATTGAGGCCGTTTGGCGAAGAGAGCAAGACGCCTTTCTGCGGGAGAAAGATAGCATTGAGCCGGAAGTAAATCGACTAAATGCCGAGCGGGAAACTGAGTCCACCGGTCTCGATCGCGCGGTGCTCAATCTGTACCAGCTCCTGCGCGATCGACGCGGCGGGCAGGCCGTCGCCAAGCTCGAGCGCGGGATGTGCCAGGGCTGCCGAATCACTCTTCCCAGCTCGGTGCTTCAAAAAGCGCGCAGCGGGATGGGTCTCGTCCAGTGCGTGAGCTGCGAGCGGATACTTATGGTGAGTTAACTTGAGGGCCGTAGGCTATTTCCGCGAGATCGAATCTCAAACCTTAGCTGAACAGAGTGAGCGGTTTCTGTGGTTCGCACGCCGCAACGGCTATGCGGCCGCCGCAACGTTTCTCGACGCAGGAGAGCAAAACGATCACCCGGGATTCAGGCAGCTTATCGACTTCGTGAGCCAGCAGTGCTCTCGCGGGTTTCTCGTGGTCGTCATATCCGGCTTGCAGGGTCTGGGCGAGTCACTAACGGACGCCACGCGCCGGTATTTCCAGTTGTCGAGTCTCGGCGTGCCTATCGTCTCGATGGAACGAGATGGTGAGGAGACTGCGGCCGATCTGATTGCTGTGTGGGCAAGTCAAAAGACCGATAATTCGCTGGGCCAGCGCGTGAAAGCCGCGATGCGGCAGCGGGCTGTGCGGGGCGAAGCACTTGGACGCCCACCATTCGGCTATCGTGTTGGACCCAGAAGGCGCCTGACGATTGTCCCTGACGAGGGATCCGTGGTCCGCTACATCTTCCGGCTTTACCTGAAAGATGGTCTGGGGATTCGACGCATCGCCCGCCGCCTCAATGAGGAGCAGCTGGTCACCAGACGCGGCGGGCCCTGGGGCATGGTCACTGTGCGCGATATCCTGCGAAACCGTGTGTACGTCGGTACATATTCTCGATCGGGCGTGCGGGTACCTGCAAGCCACTCGCCCCTTATTCAGGAAGAGGATTTTCAGCGCGTTCAGGAGAGGCTCGACGAGAGGCGGCCGGCGGCAACAGCGCGCCAGCACTCTCCATTCCTGCTGGCCGGTATCGTCTGCTGCGGCTACTGCGGCAACAAGATGATTGGCGTAACGCGCAGGCAAAAATGGCTGCGTCGAGACGGCACGACTCGCAACGCTCAGTACCGCTATTATCAATGCGAGTCTCGTACCAACCGCAGCCTATGTGACTTTCACACTCAGAAAGCTGAAGTTCTGGAGGAGAAAGTGCGGGCACTCCTCGCACCGGGCGGAAGCTCTGTGTTCGGGCGATCGGGTAACGGCGCGCACGAGGCGGCCGATAGGGCCGCGGAAGCTAAGCGATTAGTCTCCAAGTCCAGGCGTCTGGACCGGCGGCTGGCCCAGTACCTCGACTCGGCCGCGGCGGGGGGCGTCAACCTGGAGAAACTTCGTGTCCTCGCCGGCGCACTTGCTACCGAGCAATTGCAGGTTGAGGAACAACTCCAGGCTGCTCACGTATCGGTCAGACAGCTCACCTCCGAAGCCGAGCGCAGGAAGGAGCGGCAGAACACAGTGCGAAGGCTGCGAGACGACTGGCAGTCGCTGAGCTTCGCTGATAAACGATCTCTCATCCGTCAAATCTTCGAGCGTGTCGTCGTTCGTGACGATGGCATCGAGCCGGTCTTGAAGGCCTAGCCGCCTTTGCCTTCCGGATGCCTCGTCTACGCTGATGGGGCTTCGCGTGGCAACCCCGGCCCGGCATCAATCGGTGCCGTCGTGCTCGATCCGGACGGGGTCGAACTGCACACTGTTAGCCGCCGAATTGGCCGGGCTACCAATAACGAGGCTGAGTACCAGGCCGCCATCGCCGGGCTGGAGGCCGCCCTTGCACTGGGCGTCGGCGAGGTGGAGCTGCGAATGGATTCCCAACTTGTGGTGCTGCAGGTCTTGGGCCGCTATCGAGTTAGAAATCCCCGCCTGCGTCCGCTGTTTACCAGGCTGATAGACCTGCGACGTCGATTCGCCTCGTTCGCCATAACCCACATCCCGCGCTCTCTCAACGCTCGCGCTGATCAACTGGCGAACCTTGCGCTCGATAGTGCACCCGACTAGCGGTGCTATACTGATCGCGGCTCAGCAGACCGGGTGATCGCCCCGATTTATCGGGGAGGAAGGTCCGAGCTCCACCGGGCAGCGCGCTGGGTAACTCCCAGGCACCGATGGCGCAAGTCTTCGGTGACGGCTAGTGGCACAGAAACATACCGTCTTTCCTCGGAAGGACAAGGGTGAAATGGCGGGTTAAGAGCCCACCGGCTCTGATGTAAATCGGAGGCCGGCCAAACCCCGCGTGGCGCAAGGCCAAATAGGAGGGTGTTAAGGGCGCCCGGCCCAATCCCTCGGGTTGGCCGCTAGAGGCCCTGAGTAATCGGGGTCCCAGATTGATGATCACCGTCCTTCTCCGGAAGGATACAGAACTCGGCCTACAGGTCTGCTGGGCCGACGGCGGTTGTCTTGAATAACCGGTGGTGGGCGAGCGCAAGAGCCTCCTTGGGGGGTTGGAGAGGTTAGCGCCCAGAGCCCTCTATTGTGCCGAGGTATTCGCCGGTTAGGGCATCCACAAACGAGAGCGACCAGTCGAGCGGCCTAGGGCTGGCGTAGCCAGGGAAGGGGCCGGCCCCGGCGGCTAGACCTTCGGTGTCGCGGCTGATCACCCAGACGAGGCGATCAACTAGCGGGGGAACTGGCCCTTCATCGTCGAGACGGACCAGAACGGTCTCCCTGGTGTCCGATCCGTCAGACAGGGTGGCCGCAACGGCAACCGCAGGAGGGATTGCTGCTGCCAAATCGATAGCGGCTGGAGGGCTCAGGGTGATGCCTACTAAAGCGAGTCGTTGGGTGCTCACGCTCTGAAGCTCAACTTGAAGCTCGACACCGCTGGCGGGGGGGTTGGACTGGTCTCTCACGCCACCGAACATACTAACTCCGGTCAATGTTACAACGAGCGCAATCAACGGGCCGACGAGCCTGATACGGAATAGCCGAGTCAGTTTGGGCATGCCTTATCCCAGGTATCTATTCGCGTGGTGATGGCGGCAAAGCACCCCGCTCAGGCTGAGCGGAGGTGATTAGTGTAGTCCGCTCCTAAGTGTGTATAGGGGTTCACCCGTAAGAGCGTCAACAAATGTGAGCGACCAGACGATTGGCCTGCGGGCCGCGCCGCCGGGATAGGGACCTGCCCCAAAGAATCGACCAGTGGTGTCGGAGCTGACTACCCAGACGAGGCGATCCGGCGGTGGTGGGTCGTCATTGGGTCTTGACAGCCGGGCGAGAACTGCCTCCTTGATCTGTGTGCCCGCCAAGGCCGCGGAGACAGCAGATTCAGCCGAGATTGCGATTCCACGTTCTGCGGAAGTAGGGGGGCCAAGGGTGATGCCGATCTCTGTAAGCCTCTCGCTCGTCACACCTTGAAGCTCAACTCCGTTCGCTGGGCCAGCTCCCTGACCTCTCACGCCACCGAAAATGATCACGCCGGCGGACCCTACGGCGAGCGCAATCAACAAACCGGCTTGCTTGAAGCGAAACAGCGGAGTTAGTTTGCGCATGCCTTATCCCAGGTATCGACTCGAGTGGTCGACCAAATTGACGCCTCATGGATGCCCGGTTCGGTCACGCCGCGCGTCCCATTAAACACTTTCCACCCATTGTTGTACCAGATTCGAACGTCGCTCAACTGTTCATGACTACTGCTATTGTATCCACCGGCCATCTGCGACTTACGCGAGTGAGTCTCAGCCAGGCTCTGCCCCTGGGTTGGGATAAAGGCGGCGGTCACAGGAGTGATAAGGTCGACACCTTCGTGCCGGAAAGTAAATTTCCCCGGCGTGTTATTGTACAGGACGGTGTAGTAGTCCCAGACCCCGACGGTAGGAGAGTAGGTGGACAGGACTTGCACCGCGCTATCGAGGTTGTTCAGTTGTGTGGTCCACTCGGCGAATACACGGTAAATCGCAGGTGACGAAAGGTAATCTTCCTTGTACCAGCCTACTTGGGCGTAGTTTTGTTGATTTGTGGTAGTGACCATAACCCAGGCGGAGCTAAAAGGAAATGAACTGAAGTAGTCCACCCAGGGGGAGTAATTACGGATGTTCGAATACACGCCACCCACTGTGCTTCCTGGGGTTCTTGTCCAACCTGCAAACCAATCCCCGTCTTGCGTTGACCGGTTCGGGATGCAACTGGCTTCCACGTCACGGGTGCCGACAGGCACAGCGACTATCGCCACGATCGCGACGGCGACGGCCAGAGGCACCAGAAGCCGTAGCCTGTGCTTCATACCAAACAAATTACCACCCCCCCAAGTTTTGTCAATAGGTTTGAGAGGAAAATTTCAGGGAGTTGTCAAATAACGCGATCATTGATCGTCCCGGCGACGCCGTCCGCGTGGTTTTGACACCGAACAGAAACCGATATCTCCCCACTGTCGTTGTCATTGGTGAGCATGCGACTCCAGGACCTCCTTGTCGGGCTGCCCGAGGCCGACCTCGTTGGCAATCCAGATACCCCTGTTTCAGACATTTGCTACGACTCGCGTGCTGTCCGCCCCGGATCGCTCTTCGTGGCGATGCGCGGTCTCAACGTGGACGGCCACGACTACATCCGGCAGGCCCTTGCCGCTGGCGCGTCGGCCGTCGCCGTCGGGGCGGGCTCCGAGTCCAAATGGCGGCCCGTTGTCGAAGGCCTCCACGCGCCCGTCCTCGTCGTTGGCAACACCAGAGTCGCCCTCGCCCGGCTGGCCGCCGCCTTCCACGGGTATCCCGCGCGCCGGTTGCGGGTCATCGGCGTCACGGGAACGGACGGCAAGACCAGCCTCTGCCACCTCCTCGCGCACGTCTTCAATGCCACAGGCAACAAGGCAGGTCTCATCAGCACCGCCGAGTGCCGCATCGCCGACCAGCTCCTCCCGGACACCGGCCGTTACACGACGCCCGAGGCACCCGAAGTCCAGGCAATGCTGGCCCAGATGGTGGCCGCGGACTGCGAATGGGCTGTGATGGAAGCCACCTCCCACGGCCTCGCCCTCCATCGGGTCGACGACTGCGAATACGACATCGCCGCCTTTACGAACCTCACGTCCGACCACCTGGACTTCCACGGATCGCTTGGCGAGTACCGGGCTGCCAAGGGCCGCCTCTTCTCCATGCTCGATGACTCAGTCGACAAGGGCATTGCCAAAACCGCCATCCTCAACGCCGACGATCCAGCCTGCGGGTACTTCGCCTCGCTCACGAACGCACGGGTCAAGACTTACGGTGTCAGCGCACCCCCAGACATCTCGGCTCACTCGCTGACCGCGGATGGGTGGTCGACGCAGTTGATGCTCCGCGCGGACGATCAAGAGATAAGCGTCCACTTCCCCCGTCCCGGCGCCTTCAACGTCTCCAACGCCCTCGCCGCCACGGGCGTCGCGCTGGCCGCCGGTCTCGATCTCGAAACGATCGCGCGTGGACTCGAATCATGGCCCGGCGCTCCGGGTCGCATGGAGCTGATCGAGGAAGGGCAGCAATTCACCGTCGTCGTCGACTTCGCCCACGCACCGGACTCACTCCGCCGCGTCCTCGAGCACCTTCGCGGGAGTTCTCGCGGCCGGATCGTCGCCGTCTTCGGCTGCATCGGTGAGCGCGACAAGGACCGGCGCTTCGCCATGGGCCGCGTCGCCGCCGAGCACGCCGACTACACCATCGTCACCGACGACAACCCCTACTCCGAGGACCCGGACGCCATCATCACGGAGATCGCGCGCGGACTCGAGTTCGGCGGCAAGCGTCTCGGCCACGACTTCGCCGTCGTTCCCGACCGCCGCGAGGCGATCGCCCAGGCGCTGGCAATGGCGGTCGACGAAGACGTCGTCCTGCTGGCCGGCAAGGGGCACGAAATGCAGGTCCACCTCGCCGGTTCGTCGTACGATTGCAACGACGCCGAAATGGCGCGGCAAGTGCTGCGGGAGCTGCCGGGCTGAGCGCGAATACGTCCGAAGCCAATCCTCGTCTCTTGCGAAAGGGACCTGAAGGTGGATCTGCCTGGGGGTTGATTTGGGCTCGAGAAGCGGCCTGGACCCGAATGAGAGGTGGTTACGGAGCCCCGCTCTCGATCGTACCGAGAGGTGCGCCGGTCTGAGCATCGACAAACATGAGCGACCAGGCTATCCGTCTGGGGCCTCTATCGCCGCCGACGGGGCCTCCATAATCGATTCTGCCAGTGGTGTCGGCGCTGACTACCCAGACGAGTCTATCATCGAAGGGCGGCACGCGGCCCTCATCGGAGAGCCGGGCGAGAGCCGTCTGCTTGATCATACTACCCGGTCCGCCCGGCATCGTGCCGGCGACGGGGACTGCGGTGGCAATATCACCGGCGGTCGGTTGGCGAAGGGTGATCCCTTGCTCAGCAAGTCTCTCGACGTCTACACCCTCAAGCTCGATCAGGTCTGGGGGGGAGTGGAACAGGCCTCCTAACCGGTCTGAAGCGATGAATACGCATAACGCAATGGTAAGCACGATTACCAGGACCCTTGCGGGCTTGAGACGGAACAACCGGGTTGGGTTAGGCAAGATTCTGTCCCATTAAACACTCTCGATCCATCCGCCGATTTTGTCAATAGTGCGGTCAGACGCCCTTGTCGCCGCACCGCTCGTCTGCTATCATTCCTATCAGGAAAGGAGGTGATGTGAATGGACGATAGAACCAGCTTAGGCCGCAGGCCTGTCCGTTCGCACCTTCGCCTCTCTGAGGTGAACGTGTAGCAGCCGAAAGGCGCGCGGACAGGTCTGCGTGCCAAGCGCAGGAAGCCAGCCCGAAAGGGCTGGCTTTTTGTTTGTCCCCCAACCTATGCTTGATTGAGCATGTGGCTGAACCTCAGCGCTTTTGAGGACGGGCTGCAGACGGAGTTTGTAGCCCGGCGCGCCGTCTACCTCACCAGCACGGACTCGACGATGAACGTTGCCCGCGCCGAGGCGGAGAACGGCGCGGCTGACGGCACTGTGATTATCGCCGAGGAGCAGAGCACCGGTCGGGGCCGCTTCGGACGCGCCTGGGTCTCCCCGGCGGGCCAGAACCTCTATTTCACGCTCATTATGCGTCCCCCGCTCGAGCGCCTTCGTTCCCTCAGCGTGGTAACGCCGCTCGCCGTCTGCCTGGCCATCGAAGAGGTGACCGGCCTAGAACCACGTATCAAGTGGCCGAACGACGTCCTTATCAACCGCCGCAAGGTGGCAGGAATCCTCATTGAGTCGGAGCTATCCGGCCGCTCCGTCAAGTATGCGCTTGTAGGCCCCGGTGTGAACGTCAATTTCGATGTGGAGGAGTCGCCCGATATCGCGGATATCGCCACCAGCCTCAAGCGCGAGCTTGGCCACGAGACTTCCCGTGAGACACTCCTGGCGGCGCTGATGAACCGCTTCGAGGTCCTTTACAACGCGGCGACGGCGGGTTCAGAAGTGCTGGACGCCTGGCGATCCCGTCTGGAAACCCTTGGGCGCGAGGTAACCGTGACGTTCGGCGGACAGACTCAGGAGGGCCTCGCGGAGGACGTGGACGTCGATGGCAGCCTGATTCTTTGCCTCCGCGACGGCTCGCGTGTGGCCATCGAGGCCGGTGAGGTTACCCTGCGCCTGCCTGCACCCTAGCCGCTCGGCGACGGCTCCTCCGGAATGACTCTGGGCGGGCGCCCGGCGGGGGCGCTCGCATTAGCGCCGGCACGGTCAAGGAACATGTTGATCAGGTCGATCGGGATCGGGAAGACCACGGTGCTGTTTTTATCGGAGGCTATCTCGGTGAGAGTTTGCAGATACCGCAGTTGTAGCGTGGCGGGTTGTTCAGCCATTACTTTGCCCGCCTCTGCCAGCCGCGCTGCTGCCTCGAATTCACCCTCCGCATGAATCACCTTCGCACGCCGCTCTCTCTCCGCCTGCGCCTGCCGGCTCATGGCGTTGATCATGTCCGCCGGCAGGCTGACGTCGCGCACCTCCACGATCGTCACCTTAATGCCCCACGGCTCGGTGGCATCGTCGATGATCTGTTGAAGCTTCTGGTTCAACTCGTCGCGTTTGCTCAACAGTTCGTCGAGGTCCGACTGCCCCAAAACGCTGCGCAGCGTCGTCTGCGCCACCAGCGAGGTGGCCCGGAAGTAGTCCATAACCTTGACGACCGCAAACTCCGGGTCTACGACTCGAAAGTACACGACCGCGTCCACCTTGACCGTCACGTTGTCACGTGTGATCACGTCCTGGCGCGGCACATCCATCGTGATCACGCGCAGGTCGATCTTGACCATCCTCTCCACCAGCGGGATGATCAGGAAGAGGCCCGGGCCCCGTGCGCCCACCAGCCGGCCCAGGCGGAAGATGACGCCTCGCTCGTATTCTTGAACGATCTTGACCGCCACGAAGAACAGGGGTATGACGAGGACGTAGCCTATCGCGGTCAGTAGCCGGTCCAGAAGGTTTGGCCCGCGCGTCTCGGTGGGCGGTGAAGCTGTCATGTCTATTCTCCTTCTACGCTCTGCTTTTTCACTTTTAACTTGAGTCCCTGAATTTCGCTGATAACGACATCCTCCCCAGGCTGCACCGGTCCGTCTTCTGATTCCGCGCTCCAGTACTCCCCGTCGAGGAACACGAATCCGTCTGGGTTCAGGCCGGAGCGCGCCACCACCGTCCGACCCACCATCGTCTCCCGGCCCATCCGCGCCGGCGCGTGTCGAATCCGCACGATGTTTACTACCACGAAAATGACAAACGACGCCAGAGCCGCTGCCATGCTGAACACCAGCCAACGCGAGACCTGGAACTCCGGCGGGTTGTCGCTCGTCAAGATTAGCCCGCCGAAGACAAGCGCCACGGCGCCGCCGATGCCTAAGACGCCGTGACTGGTCACGAACACCTCCAGCGCGAACAGCGCGAACGCGGTCAGGATCAGTGCCACACCGGCCCAATTGAACGGCAGCACGCTCAGCGCAAAGAAACCCAGGAGCAGCGCTATCACCCCGAACACGCCCGGGAAGATCTGCCCCGGGTTCACGATCTCTATGAACAACGCGAACGACCCAAGCGAGAGCAGCAGGAACGCAATGTTCGGGTCGGCGATTCTGTCCAGGAAGTTCTCAATGAAATTCCGGTTGTTGTACACCACCGGCGAGTTGGCGGTCCGCAGCACCAGCTTCCGTTCTCCCTCAAGCTCGACCTCGCGGCCGTCGACCGAGCCCAGCAACGCGTCCAGGTCCTTCGCCACGATGTCCACGACGCCGAGCTTTAACGCCTCCTTCTGATTCGATGACCGCCCCTTACGGACGGCGTCCTCAGCCCAGTCGGCGTTGCGTCCGCGCAGCTCGGCCAGTCCGCGGATCTTCGACACCGCATTGTTGATCACCTTGTTCCGCAGGTCACCCTTGATGTCGCTCCCGCTCGCGTCGATCGGCGTCGCCGCCCCGATAGATGTCGATGGCGCCATCGCTGCGACGTGGCTCGCGTATGCGATGAACGTCCCGGCTGACGCTGCCTGGCCACCGGGCGGCGTGACATAAACGACAACTGGTACCTCCGCTGCGAGGATCCGCTCGATGATCCGGTCCATCGAACTCGAAAGGCCGCCAGGGGTGTTCAGCCGGATCACGACCGCCGCCGCCTCGCCCTTCTCCGCCGCATCGATCCCGCGATCGAGGTAGCGGTCCATGATGGGGTTCACGACGCCCTTCGTGGTCAGGATGTGCACCGACCCAGGCGCTGCGTCCGGCTCGCCGCCGCAGGCGAATATCGCAGCGCCGCCCAGCACCGCGAGCATGGCCAATGCCAGCCTTACCCGGCGGAAACGGCGACGCGCGTCAAGCTTCATCGGTTTCTTCTACCGCTCATCGATTATACGCCTGGCCCCCTTGCATGAGCCTTCAGCTGTGGATACGCGACGAATACAGAGCCGTCACCGTGGCGCTCGCAGGCAGGCTCGTAACTCGAGATGACCTCCTGGAGCCGGCCTGATCGATAGTCGCGCCGGATCGCCGCGAGCGCTGCTTCCCGCTCGCCGTCGGCCATCCGCGAGAATAGCGACGTGTTCATGATGTGCTCATCGGTTAGAAACGTTTCGGGAGAGTGCTTGAGCGCCAGCGCGGACCCGTCGGCGATGTCGCTGTACCGGATGTGGCCGACTTCGACGCGCGCGTACCCAGCACCTCTCAATATCTCCACAGTCTCCGCCTCGGGCTGAAATCGCTCCAGCGTCAGCAGCGAGGGCGCGTAATGGGACACCCAGTTCGCTTCGATCGACTCTCGTGTCGCGTGCAGCATGACGAATGGCCCAGTCCCCAGCACTCGTAAACTCTCTCTGGCGAACGCCGGCCGGTCGGGGACGTGGTTGATCACCTTGATCGCGACGGCGCAGTCGAAAGAGCCGTCCGCGAACGGCAGGGCCTGGCCATCGGCAATGACATGACCAAGGGTGCCTCCCAGCTTCGTCGCAGCGCGCTGGACCATCCCGTGAGAGGGATCGCTGTGGGCCACGTAAAATCCGGCACTGGCCAGCGCCAGCGCATAGTTTCCAGTACCGCCGCCTATTTCCAGCAGGCGGCGGTCGTTTGCGGGGCCTAGCGCTGCTAGCAACGGTGGTAGCACGCTCGGGCTGACGCCGCGCGTGTCGTCGTACTTCGTCGCCCACGCGTTGTAATCGATCGCCATCAGTGTCGAATCGCTGTGATGTTGGTCACATTTGCCCCCGAACCTCGCGAACTATAATACGCGCGTATGGCTCGGGAACAGCAACTCACGAAGGTCGCGGAGGGCCGCGAGGCTGAGATGTTCGCCTGGGACGAAGGTACTATCCTGCGGCTCATGCGCAGCGCCGATGGGCAGAAGGCTAATGAACTGCAGGCTGTCGCCCTGGAGTCGGCACGGGCCAGCGGCGTCCGCGTGCCCGCGGTCATCGAGGTCGCGACTATGATGGGACGACCGGGCCTCATTATGGAGCGAATCGAGGGGACCGACTATCTGACTCTCATGGGTAAACAGCCGTGGCTCGTCTTCTCGGTGGGCTCCCTCTCCGGACGGGTCCACGCAGAGCTGAATGAAGCCGCGGCGGCCGATAACCTCCCGCCGATGCGAGAATGGTCGCGGCACCGGATCGAGGCGTCCGGAGCCTTGGGGCAGGACCTACGCTCGTTCGCTCTCGGCGTTCTGGAGGCGCTGCCGGACGGCGATCGTCTCTGCCACGGCGATTTCCACCCCGGCAACATGCTGCGCTCCGCCGAGGGCCCAGTCGTGATTGACTGGACCGCCGCCGCTCGCGGCGACCCCGATGCGGACGTGGCGCGGACCAACCTGTTGCTGAGAATTGGCGAACCGCCACCGGGCTCACCGGTCATTGTCCGGCTACTTGCCCGCATAGGTGGTCGTATCCTCCTCGGCCGCTACCTTGCCGCCTACCGGCGCGTGAGGCCCCTCGATATGAAGGCGCTCTCTCGGTGGGCCATCCCCATCGCCGCGGCTCGTCTGGCCGTAGGTATCGAGAGCGAAACCACGCCGCTGCTCAGCTACCTGGAGCGCGCCCGAGCAGCGCGGTTGTCATCCTGAGTTTCGACGGATCTGTCGGTTCGTATTTGTTGCGACCCTCAATGACGGTTCGCGACACTGAACTGAGTCTCGCAGCCCCAGCTCAATTCACCAACTCCAAATACATAAACACCGTCGGGCGCCCATCCTCATGGTCTCGGTTCGTATACATCCGGTCATTGAACCCGGCGAGCCGAAAGCCCAGCTTCGTGTAGAACGAAATCGCCTCGAAGTTGTCCGCCCGCGGCTCCACCCACAGCGCTCGATAGGGCCTCTCCCGCGCCCATCTCGCCGCAGCGTCCACGAGTGCTCGCCCGGCGCCAACCCTGCGAAAAGCGATATCGATGGCCAGGTCGGTGATCTCCGCCGCCTCTGTCGCGGCATCGACGATGATCATGAGCAAGCCGGTGATCTCTCCCTCGATTTCGGCCACCAGGAAGAGATCGGTCTTACTCAGCGCCTCTCGCAAGCCGCCGACCGAATAGTCCGCGTAGACTGCCACAGCCTTCTCCGGCACGCGGTTTCGCCAGCGAAACGAGAACGTGTGCTCGGGCGCCTCACCGCCGCGCGTCAGCGCCAGGTACCGGTCCGTCGGATACGTGAGGTCAAGTCGCGTCAACGCGAGCAGATCGACTTCGGCTGCAGGACGAACCGTGACGCCCATCGGATCATCGGCTGCCCCTTACGGGCGGTCCTTCCTCTCCCCCCACTTCTCCCAGAATGCTATCTCCTCGACAGGCCGCCGCGCTCCCACGCCGAACTTCCCCTCGGGCCACCCCATTGGGATCAGTGCCATCGTCTCAATGTCGTCCGGTATCCCAAGCAAAGCCTTCACGTCAGACTCATGGGCCCGGTGGAGCGTCGTCAGCGTCGTCCCCAGCCCCAACGCCCTGGCCGCCAACATCAGGTTTTGCACAGCCGGGTAGATGTAAGAGCCTGATGGTGACGTCCCGACAGCCCCTGAACGCACCGCAGCGATGATCAGGACCGGCGCTTCCGCCAGATGGTTCGCCAGATAATCCGCGGAGCTATACATACGAGCCCCCTGCGCATCGGCGGTCACAGCCTCCTTCATGCGGCCATACGTGTTGTTCCAGGCTTCCAGGTACCACTCGCCGATCTTCTTCCTCGTCTCCTCGTCTCGGATCACGATAAATCCCCACGGCTGCCGGTTCCCTCCGCTCGGCGCCCGAATCGCCGCCTCCAGCACCTTCCACACCAGCTCATCCGGCACCGGGTCAGCCCTCAACCGCCGCATCGCGCGCGTCGTGTTGATCACCTCGAATACGTCCATAGTTTCCTCCGGAACTTCGCGCTAGATTGAGATTTCTTTCAGGAAACCGATCAATGTCTCGTTGAACTCCTCTGGTTTCTCTATAGGCGCCATGTGCCAGCAGTCTGGCAACACCACCTGCCGTGCCCTGGGAAGACCATCGACGAGCATGCCGGCGATCTGATGGAAGGCCAAGTCATCGTTCTCCCCCACGACAACCAGCGCCGGCGCCTCGATCTCCGCCAGCCGCGGCGTCAGGTCAGCATGATAATCCGGTGGCGTCGCCCCTTCTCGCATCTCCGGCGCCTCGTATGCTATGACGGCCTCGCGGAGCTGTTTGAAACGGTCGGGGAACCGCCGCACGCCGTCGAAGAACGGGTGGCCGAGCCACACGCGGTCGAACGCCGCTCGAGCCCCTTCGCTATGCACGGCCTGCACCAGCTCGCCGAAGCGTCGCGTCGTCTCGCCGCCGAGCATCAGTCCCGGAAGCACCGCATCGACAAACGTCAGCGAGAGAGTTTGAGCCGGGTATTGAAGCGCGAATTGCAACGCTATCCCGCCGCCCATTGAGATACCAACGACGTGCGCCGCCTCGACGCTTAAGCTCTCCGTCGCCGGGCGCTCGACGTTCAGTCGCGCGAGCAGGTCGTTCAGATCGGCCGCCCTCTCCTCCCAGGTATATCCATTGGGCGCGATCATGCTACGGCCGTGACCCCGCAGGTCGTAGCGTACTACGCGGAATCCGGCAGCGACGAGGGGCTGCACCTGATAGTCCCACGTCCCGAGATCGCCGGCGTAGCCGTGAATCAGGACGACCACCGGGCCGTCGCCGGCATCCTCGTAGAAGGTGACGATCCCATTCGTGTACGTGTGGGGCATATCAGCGCTCCAGCAGGTGGCCCTCGAGTTCGATCTCGCTACGCCTGTCAGGCACGAAGCCGTCCTCCGGGTACCCCAGAAGCACCAGGAAGGCCGGTTCCCAGTCCGCGGGCATGTCAAGCGCGGTTCGTACCGCCTCCTGGCAGAAGAGTGGCGCGCCCTTCAGGTACCCCGCCATGCCGCAATCTTCTGCTGCCAGCAGCAGGTTCTGCAGCGCGGCGCCCAGACTCTGAACGAACATGTCGCGCTCCGCCGCGCGGCGGACCTCGTCGGGCCACTCTTGCGCTTCAGTCAGCGAGAGACAGGCGATCAACAAGGCCGGTGCGCTGTCGATTTGGGACTCAGACTCGCGCAGCAGCTTCGTGATCCTGTGCACCGACTCGCCGGCCCGCTCCAGATCGGCCCGCCATGCTTCCGCCATCGACTCCGCCAGCCGGCCGCGCGCTTCCTCTGATGCGACGTGAGCGAAGCGCCAGGGCCGCGAATGATGAGGCGCCGGCGCGGTGCAGGCCAACGCAACGAGCTGGCGCACGGTTGCTCTGGCGACCGGCCTCCGCGCGAAACGCCGCACTGACCGCCGAGCGGCTATCGCCCGCGAGACCGGTCCGCCTTCGACCCCCATCACGTCCGCGCCCCGAGTCTTTCGCCCACGCGAAGCTCGGATAGCAACCGGCGCGTCGCCGTTTCTCGGGGATTGCGAAGGATATAGAGAAGGTCACCCGGTTCGTCGATATCGCGCGCCAGCGATTCGATGTTGAGCACCTGCATCGGCACGCCTCGTGTGGTGGCCTCCTCCTGGTGCAAAGCGGACGAGCCCGGCCCGAACCGGAACGGAATCGCCCCCGCCGGACGCAGCGCCAGCACGCTCGTGCCGCCTGCGCTCGAAGGGCAGATCACAGCGCCTGAATCGCTCCCGAGCGTGTCCAGCACACGGTCGACGTCACCAGCGCTAACGGCAGGTACGTCCGCCAGCACCACAAGCACGGCGTCCGGCGAACGAGGCGACATAACGTCCTGCGCGTGAATCAACGCCCCATGCAATCCGCGTACCGATTCTGGCTCCGCAATCGCCTCGACTCCCGAACGCCGCGCCAGCTCCAACACCTCATCATCCGGGCTCACCACCCAAACGGTATCCAGGCGCGATACACAAGCCAAGGCCGCGAGCACGTCCTCCAGCATTGCCAGCGCCAATCGCCGTCGCTCTTCCTCGCTCAACACCGCCGCCAACCGCGTCTTCGCCTCATCGAGCGCCTTCGCCGGGACAATGGCCGCAATCATCCGCCCACCGCCGCCAACACCTCTCGCGCCAGCGCTGCTTTCTTCTCCATGCTGCTCATTATCGTGTCCGTTACCACTACCTCCAAGCCCAGCGCGTCGATCTGCGGCTGGAGTGCCGCATCCTTGTTGTCGATCACGATCACGTCAAGGAAATCCTTGTATAAACCTGCCACCCCGAAGGCGCTCGACTCCAGACCGTGATCGCGCAGCATGCGGTCGGCCGGGCCCTTGAGCGCCTTCCCGCCGACGATCGGACTCACCGCCGCCACCTTCGCGGTCGTTTGCTGCAGAGCGTCGCGGATGCCCGGCACCGCAAGGACCGGCCCGATGCTGACCAGCGGGTTGGATGGCGTCAGGATCACGGCGCTCGCGTCCCGGATTGCTTCCAGTACCCCCGGCGCCGGCCTCGCCGTCTGCGCTCCCTCGAAGATCACCCCGCGCGTGGCGCCTTCTGTGTGCCACCTCACGAAATACTCCTGAAAGTCGAGAACGCCGTCGTCTGTGCGAATCTTCGTGCGCAGCTCGTCATCCGTGACAGGAATCACTTGCGCCGGCACCAGCAAAGCGCTGGCGATCTCCGACGTCGCCTCCGCCAGCGTCCGTCCTCGTCGCAACAGGTCCGTGCGCGTGAGGCAGGTCGCCAAATCGCGGTCTCCCAGCCGAAACCAGGTGTCGTAGCCATACCGCGAGATCGCCTCGATCACGCTGAAAGTGTCTCCCAGCAAGCCGAAGCCGCGCTCCTCGTCCGCCAGGCCTGCCAGGTGATAGAGCACGATATCGATGTCGGGCGACACATGCAGCCCGAAGAATTCTGCGTCGTCGCCGACGTTCGAAATTATCGTGATGTCTGAGGGCCGATGAACGGCGAGTAGTCCCTGCAGGAAACGGGCGGCCCCCACACCTCCGGCAAGAACGGTGATCAAGGATTGCTAGTTCGCTTGTTCGCCGGTTTGTGGGTTCGCTCGTGCGTCCCACAGTTGCCGCGTCAGCCACATCTGGCCCAGGTGTTCTCGTAGATGTTCGATCGCGTGCAATAGCGCCCACGCCGCCGGGACCTTCGGGTCGTCGTCCGGCTCCGGGCGGGTGTGCGTTCGGCGGATCTCAGCCCAGTCGACACTCCGTGATGGCTCTAGCAGAGCGACGCACTGCTCCGACATCTCGTCGAAAAGGGCGAGCAGCCCGTACGCGCCGGATGCCTCCACGCGGAACTCCGCGTCGCGGTCACGTTCCGGAAGAGGTTCACCGACGGCGGTGCTCAGCCACGATCGAGTGCTGTGTAGCGAGTGGGTCGAAAGAACGGCGATCGAGTTCGTATCCTCGCCGGCTGGGCGCCAGTTCAGCCCCTCGCCCGGGAACGCCGCCACGCTCTCCTTCATCTCGATCAAGGTGCGCCGGACGGTGATCTGCGCGGCGCTTAGCAGCGGGTCGGGTTCGGCAGCCATTTAATACTCCTTCCAAAGATCAGCCGCAGTCGGCCACGTATTCTAGCACACGGGGCTATCGATATCCGCGGATGGAACCCCGGCGACTCTAGCCGCCCATCTCCACCACCGTCACCCCGTCTCCGCCTGCGCGCGGCGCTGCCGTCGCATGAGATCGTACCAGCGTGTGCCGTGAAAGCATCTCTCGCACCGCCCGGCGCAGCGTCCCGGTCCCCTTCCCGTGGATGATCCGCAGCTCGCTCACCCCGGCGCGCATCGCCTCGTCTAACCGCTGGTCGATCAGGAGCAGCGCCTCATCCACCGGGAGCCCCCGCAGGTCCAGCTCGGGCGACACGGGCGCGAGTGTCGTCACGGTTGGGCCCATTTCCCATCTCCCTTTACCCGTCTCCTCCTTTTCCACCCGTTCGATCTGCTTTACGTTGATCCGCGCGCGCAACGCGCCCAGCGTCACCTCAAGCTCTCCGCTCTCGTCGGGCGCCGTCACCGCCTCTCCCGGGGTCGGCACATCGCTCAAATACACGCGATCGCCCGGCTCTATCGCGGGCAACGGACTGCGCCGGGGACGGCGTCGACGGCGTTCCACCTTCTTCGCAGTTTCCTCGACAACCTCGACCTCGGCCTGCACCTCGTCGATCGCCGCGCTTCGGTCGAACACGGTCAACCGCTCTGCCCGCTCGAGCTCGCGCAGCGCCTCGCGCAGCTTCAACCGCGCCTGTGCCAGCTCTGCCTCCATCTCCAGCTTCGTGCGCTCCAGCAGCCGGTCGCGATTCGCCTGCAGCGATTGCAGCTCCTTCGTTACGCGCTCTCGAGCGCGTTCTGCCTCCCGTGCCGCCGCTCTTTGCGCAGCGCTCGCCGACTCGGCCTCGCCTCGTTCGCGGTGCAGGTCCGTGATCAACGACTCCACCGCCAGCCGGTCCGGGTCGATGCCTGACCGCGCTTCGTCGAGGATTGCCGCCGGCATTCCGAGCCGCTCCGCGATCGCCAGCGCGTTCGACTGCCCCGGCAGCCCGATGTGGAGGCGGTACGTCGGCGAGAGCGTCTCCGCATTGAACTCCACCGACGCGTTCGTGACACCCTCCGTCACATGGGCGAACGCCTTCAGCTCACCGTGGTGCGTCGTCGCCACCGTCAGGCAGCCAACGGCGAGCAGGTGGCTCAGTATCCCCTTCGCCAGTGCCGCACCCTCCGTCGGATCGGTACCCGCCGCCAGTTCATCCAGCAGCACCAGCGACTCGTTTGTGGCGCCATTCAGAATCGACACGATGTTCCCGATGTGTGAGCTGAACGTCGAGAGGGACTGCTCAATGGATTGCTCATCCCCTATGTCGGCGAATACAGCATCGAATATGGGCAACCGTGACTCCGCATCAGCCGGTACCGGCAACCCCGCCTGCGCCATCAGCGACAGAAGCCCCGCCGTCTTCAAAGCTACGGTCTTGCCACCGGTATTGGGCCCCGTTATCAGTAGAACTCGAAACCCATCCCCCTCCTCTCCCAGCCACAGCGTGATCGGCACCACATCTCCGGTCAGCAGCGGATGCCGGGCATTCAACAGTCGCAAGGGCGACGCCTGCCGCGCCCCACCCGTCCGCTCCACGAGCCACGGCTGCTCCGCTCCCTCATGGGGCAACTCGACAGCGCCCAGCGCCTCGCCCAGCCGTCCCTTCGCCAGCGCCAGGTCGATCGCCGCTAGTGCCTCGACCGCCTCTGTAATCCCCTCTTCGTGCTGGCCCACCAGCGCGGAAAGCTCGCGCATGATCCGCGCGATCTCCCTCTGCTCCTCGGCCAGCAACTCCCGCCAGCGGTTCCCCATCTCCACGGTCTCGAGAGGTTCGAGGAACACCGTAGCGCCGGACGACGACACGTCATGCACGATTCCGGGCACCTGCGACCGCTGCTCGCTCTTCACGGGAATTACGTACCTTCCGTCGCGCAGCGTCACGATCGGCTCCTGGACGGCCGTCCGCGCTGAAGCTAGGAGCTGGTTCAGCCGCGTCTGCAGCCTGTCGTGCGCTACCCTCGAGTCACGCCGCACCTGCGCGAGAATCGGCGATGCGCCATCCACAACCTCCGCCCGCTGGTTGATGCAGCGCCCGATTTCTGCCGTAACGCGGGCGAAGTCGCCGATCCTGTCGGCGATCTCGGCCAGGAAGGGCACGTACACCCGCAACCGGGTAACCGTCTCGTGCACCGTCCGCGCCAACGCCAGCGTCGCCCGCACGTCCAGCAGCTCGGATGGCTCCAGCGTGTGTCCGCGCGCCGCCTGGTGTACCAGCGTCTCGACATCGCGCGCCGAGGACAGCGACACGTTCGGCTTCATCTCGAGGAGCTTCCGGCCCTCGGCCGTCAGCCGCTGGCGCTGCACGACCTCGTGATGCTCGATTGAGGGCGTCAAGGCGTCCGCCAGCACCCGACCCCGCGTCGTCTGGCAGAATCCCGCCAGCCGCGTGATCACCTTGTCGTATTCGAGCGTCTTGAGCGCCTTATCGGGAGTTGTCACGCGTTCAGTTTAGCGCAGGCTCGCAACCACTCCCTGCATGCGGGGTGAATGCTGCGCTTCACCCCGCTCGGGCAGGCCTAAAGGCACTGCAGCTACCAGGTTGGCCGCCTAGACCTCCCTGTACCTGAAACACGCCACCTCATGGTCATTCACCATGCCTACCGCCTGCATGAACGCATAGCAGATCGTCGACCCGATGAGGCGAAACCCGCGGCGTCGCAGGTCCTTGCTCATCGCGTCGGATTCGACCGTCTTCGCGGGCAGCTCGTTCAGATCGCGAAACGCGTTCCGCTTCGGCTTCCCGTCTACGAAGCGCCAGATGTAAGCGTCGAAGCTCCCGAATTCACGTCTGACCGCGAGCAGCGCCCCGGCGTTCCCGATCGTCGCAGCGATCTTCATCCGGTTGCGCACGATTCCCGGATCAGCGAGCAGGCGAGCAACATCGTTCTCCCCGTATCGCGAGACTCTCTCGAAATCGAACCCTTCAAACGCGCCGCGATGGCCCTCGCGCTTGTTCAGGACGGTGTTCCAGCTAAGCCCGGCCTGCGCTCCCTCGAGAGTCAGCATCTCGAACAGCGCCCGGTCGTCACGCACGGGTACGCCCCACTCCTCGTCGTGATAGCGCAGCATCAACTCGCTGCCTCCCCGCGCCCAGGTGCAGCGGATGGGTTCGCTCAAACCAGTCTCGTCTAACCGGCAGCCATCGGCTGGCGGCCCCGCGACGCGCACCAGTCCTCATAGGACGGCACCTCTTCGCCGACGACGTACAGAAAATAGAACGCCCCCATCTCTCCCAGGAACTTGAAACGCTTCCGCAGATCCCTAACGCACGCCTCAAAATCGCCGTGCGAGCGCAGATACTCCCGAAAACCGGCGTGCGCCTCCTCTACGTCGAGCATCTGGCGGGCGTTGTCCACGATCGCCTCGATCTTGCGCCGGTTGCGGATCACCCTCGTGTCCGCCGTCAGTTCCGCGATCTCCGCTTCGGTCAGCGAGGCGACCAAGCGGTGGTCAAATCCTCGAAAGGCCTCCTTGATTCCGGGCCACTTCTTGTCGACGACTTGCCAGGAGATTCCCGTCTGAAACACTGCCTTGCTCATCACCTCCAGGTAGTCATCCGTGCTAGTCGGGATGATCTGCGTCGGCGCGTGGTGGTGGCTTTCGTGGGCTTGCGGAGCGTCCATGTCAGACTCCCTTCCGGGATTTCTCCGCCTCCCGGAGCGGCCCATATTCCGGCACTGTCGCATCGATGTATTGCAGGACTGCGTCCCTCAGCTCGGGTTCGCCCTCGAATAGGTTGCCGGCGCCCCATGAGCCCATGGCATAGAGGACAGGGAAGATCGAGCGCCCCTTGTCCGTCAGATGGTATTCAGCCCGCAACGGATATTGGCTGTAAACCTCCCGCCGCGCGATGCCTTGCTCATCGAGGCGCTTCAGCCGCTCCGACAACAGCTTCGGTGGTACCCCGGGAGACGACGCGCGGAACTCGCTGAATCTAGTCTTCCCGAGGAAAAGGTCCCGTATGATCAGCAGCGTCCACCGGTCGCCGACGACGTCGAGCGTTCGCGCGATCGGGCAGTCCTGGTTGTAGGGACGTATTTTCGCCATTTCACACAAGAGTTTACAACCAGGGCTTGACACAGTCAAGGAACTAACTATACTGAATGAAGTTACGAGGAGGCGCCCCCATGAACAACGCCCGCATCCGCATCGTCCAGGAGTCCCAGGCCACCGGCGAAACGAAGGGCCTTTACGATGAGATCCGCGCCCTCTTCGGCGTTCCCTTCGTCCCGGACATCATGAAACTGACCAGCACGCGTCCCGATTTCATGCGCGTCATGTTCGAGGGCTACAAGGCGATGTTCAGCGGCGGTCACCTGCCTCGCCAGGTCAAGGAGATGATCGCCACCGTCGTCTCAAAGGCCAATTCGTGCTCCTACTGAACGAAGGCCCACTCATTTCTCCTGCGGTCCGTAGGAGGTACACAGGAAGCAGCCGAGGCAGCCGCGCATGGTGACATCGAGGCCTTGCCGATTGAGGACAAGTACAAGACACTGTTACGGCTGTGCACCAAACTCACACACCACGCCTACAAGATCGTCGATGAAGATATCGATGCTCTGCGCACCGGAGGTCTGAGCGATGACGAGATACTGGAGGGCGTCTTCGTCGCCTGCCAGTTCAACGCGGTCGACCGTCTCGCAGACACCTTCGGCCTCTACGAGCTCATGCAGCTACGCGAAACCTGAAAATCGCCAAACAAACTCCGCGTGCTAATACAGACTCGCCCGCCGATACTAACAAGGAGGTAGTCACCCAATGGTTTCAGGCCCAACACTCCAGCAGCAGGTCCAGGGAAAGGTAGACGAGATCAAGCAGGCGCTCACCGGCGTCAGCGAAGAGCAGGCCCTCAAGAAGCCCGGCACCGACGAATGGTGCGTGAAGGAAATCCTCTCGCATCTCACTGGCGAAGAGAACGCTGTCATGATGTATCAGCTCAACCGCATCCTCGACGAGGAGACGCCAACACTCACGCTCACTCCTGGCGTCTCCGCTTACGACTCGGAGCGCGAAAACGCCCCGATTTCCCAGCTGCTCTCCAATGTCGAGTCACAGTACGCCGACCTCGGCAAGTTCTTCGCCGGCCTGAATGACGAGCAGCTCGGTCGCAAGGCCCATATTCCCTTCCTCAAGGAGTCACCCCTCGGCGAATACCCCACGCTCGGCCAGTGGGCCATGGGCATCATCAACTTCCACCTCGCCGATCACGTCCAGCAGATCCGCACCCTCGCTCAGCAATAGATACAGCCAGCACCGTCGTAAAGCCAAAGGAGGAACTTATGGCAAACCCGGTCACCTGGTTCGAGATTACCGGCAAGGACGGCAAGAAGCTGCAGGACTTCTACGCGGGAGTCTTCGGCTGGAACATCGACGCGAGCAACCCCATGAACTACGGAATGGTGGACAACGCCGGACAGGGCATCGGTGGCGGCATCAGCGGCGGCGACGGCACGAGTAACCAGGTCACGTTCTACGTCGAAGTCGACGACCCCCAGGCCTACCTTAGCAAGGTCGAGTCTAAGGGCGGCAAAACAGTCATGCCGGTCACGGAGATTCCCGGCATGGTCATCTTCGCGCAGTTCGCCGACCCCGAAGGCAACGTCGTGGGCATCGTCAAGGCCGGCTACCCCTCATAGCAGCCTCAAGACAGGAGGTAATCATGCTCAAAGGATTTCAAGGGGTCATTATCTGAACGGAAGACCTGAAAGCCCTGCTTCCGTTCTATCGCGACACACTCGGCGTCGGAACCCAGCTGGAATCTGACGGTTTCGCGGTGCTCCAGGGCGGGCAACTCGCCCTTGGCCAGCATAGCGAAGTCAAAGGCAAGTCCAGTGAACCAAACCGCCTGATGGTCGGCTTCAACGTCGACGACATCAGCGGTGAATGCGTGCGCCTAAAAGGCAAAGGCGTTCAGTTCATTCGTGAGCCCAGCAAGGACCCGAGCGGCATCACGATCGCCACCCTGCTCGACCCGGACGGCAACACCCTTCAGCTGTTTGAGGGGATGTAGGCGACCGGCTCTAGCCTGTGAGCGCGGCCTTCACCCCCGCCACCAGTGACTGGTCCTCCTCGGGCTGCACAGTCCGCGGGTCCAGCAGCAACGTGTCGCGCTCGATACGGCCCACGATCGCCGGGTCGCACGCGCGGAGGCGTCTCGAGAGGTCGCTGACGTAGCCGCCGTCACCCGCTATCGCCACCAGCGTCGTCGGCAGGCTCTCCTCAGGCAGGCTCCCTCCGCCGATCATCGACCGCCCGTCGACCACCCTCGCCGCTGTGCCAATTGACCGCACCCAGCGCCGTGCCCGCCGCTCGATCTCAGTCGCCGGCATCGCGATCATCCGCCAGACCGGGAGCTTCTCCGTCGCCTCTCCGCGCACGTAATGCAGGAGAGTCGACGTCAGGCCCGCGATGCTGGCCTTGTCCATCCTTACCGCGCGCGCCAGCGGATGCCTTCGCAGCTCTTCCACTAGTTCCCGCCGCCCCGCGATCACCCCCGCCTGCGGCCCGCCCAGCAATTTGTCGCCCGAGAACAGTGTCAGGTCCGCGCCCGCCGCTACGCTCTCTTGAACTGTGGGTTCGCCGCCGAGCCCGAACTGCCTCGGATCCAGCAAACAGCCGGAACCAATGTCATCTATGAGTAATAGACCATGCTCGTGGGTCACGCGTGCAAGGTCCTGAATCGACGGTGACTCCGTGAACCCCACGATGCGGAAGTTGCTCGCGTGCACTCGCATGATCGCTGCGGTCTCAGGCGTGATCGCGCCTTCGTAGTCCCGCAGGTACGTTCGGTTCGTCGTGCCGACTTCAACGAGCCTCGCGCCCGATTGACGCATCACGTCTGGAATCCGGAACCCGCCGCCGATCTCCACGGCCTGCCCCCGAGAGATGACAACCTCTCTGTCGGTGGCCAGCGCCGACAATACGAGCAACAGAGCCGAGGCGTTGTTGTTCACAGCGATCGCAGCCTCGGCGCCCGTAGCCTGCCGCAACGCAGGCTCAAGGTGGGCGAACCGCGAGCCCCTCTCACCACTCGCGAGATCGAACTCCAGGTTGGAGTACCCTCGCGATACCGTCGCCATCGCCGCTATCGCTTCATCCGACAACAGCGCCCGCCCGAGGTTCGTGTGCACGATCACCCCGGTCGCATTGATCACACGCCGCAGCGATGGGCGCAGCACCGCCTCGGCCAGCGCCACGACGTTTTCGATAAGGTGGTCGTCGCTCGGTGCGGGCGCTCCTCCCCCGATCGCCTCTCTTGCCGCCTCGAGAGCCTGACGCACGAGCTTGGTCGTCGTCTCCCCCGAGCCGATAGCCCGGATCCGCTCGTCCGCAAGCAATGTATCTACCGATGGTAACGCTCTGTACCGGTTGCCGTTCTCCATGCCGTCATTGTAGCGGATGCCTTCAACTTCATATCGCCATTGTCCCTACATAGACAGCGTTGATAGAATTGGCTCGCGAGAAAGAAATCTTTGATAGCTCCACAGACACCTGATGGCCCGCGCTGAATCCGCCAATCCACCCCATCGACTGGGCTTCCTCGCGACCCTTCGCAGCGACGGCTGGTGGGTGGAGCCGGCCCTCATCGCCGCCGGTCTCACACTTTTCCTCGGATACCTCACCATCACAGCCTTTGTCGACGGCCTCGAATACGAGATCGGTCCGTACCTTTCACCGGTCTTCGAACCGAAGCTAGCCGGCCCTTTCGATGCCTGGTGGTTCTCTCCCGCCCTCATCATCCTCGCCATTCCCGTCGGTTTCCGCGCGACCTGCTACTACTACCGCCGCGCCTACTACCGCTCTTACCTCCTGAGCCCCCCCGCCTGCGCGGTCGGCGATTTCCAGCGCAAGTATTCCGGCGAGGCTCGCTTTCCCCTCATCCTGCAGAACCTCCATCGCTTCTTCATGTACGGCGCCCTCGTCTTCGTGCCCCTCCTTTGGATCGGCGCCATCCACGGCTTCTACAACGCTGAAGAGGTGATCGGCGGGAAGGCTGTCGAGACCGGCCTCGGCATTGGAGTGGGCTCTATCGTCCTCTGCGTCAACGCCTTCCTGCTCATGATGTACACCTTCTCTTGCCACTCCTTCCGACACTTCATAGGCGGTGGCCTCAACTGCTTCTCCTGCACAGCCTGGACGCGGGCCCGCAAGCGGCTTTGGGACCGTGTCTCCATCTGGAACATCAATCACCGCCTCTGGGCCTGGACAAGCCTCGTCTGGATCGTCTGCACGGACCTCTATATTCGTCTGGTCGCCAACGACGTGATTACGGACTTCAACACCTGGTCGGGGTTCTAGCGCGTGGCCGACTACGAAACGCACGAATTCGATGTCCTCGTCGTAGGCGCCGGTGGGGCCGGGCTTCGCGCCGCGATCGAAGCCTCCGCTCAGGGCGCGAAGACGGCGCTCGTCTGCAAGTCGCTCCTCGGCAAGGCGCACACCGTCATGGCGGAGGGCGGGATCGCCGCCGCGATGGGTAACGTCTACCCCGAAGACAACTGGCAGGTCCACTTCCGCGACACCATGCGCGGCGGCAAGATGCTCAACAACTGGCGTATGGCGCAGGTTCACGCGCAGGAAGCCCCTGAACGCGTGTATGAGCTCGAGGCTTGGGGCGCCCTCTTCGACCGCACGAAGGACGGACTGATCTCACAGCGCCCGTTCGGCGGTCACAAGTACGACCGCCTGGCCCACGTCGGCGACCGCACCGGCCTCGAGATGATCCGGACACTCCAGCAGCACGCCGTCCACAAGGGGATTGAAGTGTTCATGGAGTGCACGATCTCAAGGCTGCTAAAGGATGGCGACCGAGTTGCCGGAGCTCTGGGTTACTGGCGGGAGAGCGGAAAGTTGATCCTGTTCAGAGCGAAAGCTGTCGTCCTCGCCACGGGCGGGATTGGCAAGGCGTTCGCGATCACGTCGAATTCCTGGGAGTATACAGGCGACGGCCACTCTCTCGCATTCTGGGCCGGCGCCGATCTGATCGACATGGAGTTCGTTCAGTTCCACCCGACGGGCATGGTCTGGCCACCAAGCGTGCGGGGGATCTTGGTGACAGAGGGTGTCCGGGGTGACGGCGGCACCTTGCGTAACTCCGAGGGTGATCGCTTCATGTTTCGCTACATCTCCGAGCTCTTCGTTGCGGACACCGCGGATACGGAGGAGGAGGCCGACCATTGGTACGACGACAAGAGGAACAACCGCCGTACGCCTGATCTCTTGCCACGCGACGAGGTGGCGCGCGCGATAAACACCGAGATCAAGGCCGGCCGTGGCAGCCCGCATGGTGGCGTTTTCCTGGACATCGCCAGCCGCCGCCCGGCGGACTACATTCGTAGGCGCTTGCCCAGTATGTATCACCAGTTCAAGCAACTCGCCGATGTCGACATAACCACGTCATCGATGGAGGTTGGTCCGACCTGCCACTACATGATGGGCGGCGTCCGCGTCGATCCGGACACGGCGGCATCCACAGTCCCCGGACTCTTCGCCGCAGGTGAGTGCGCAGGCGGTATGCACGGCGCGAACCGGCTCGGTGGCAACTCGCTCTCGGACCTGCTCGTATTCGGGAGGCGCGCCGGCGGCGGCGCGGCCGAGTATGCGAAAGGGATGAGCGCGATCCCAGCGATCAATCCTTCCGAAGTTGAAGCTTGGTCAGCGGATTTGCTCGGCCATTTCGAGCGCAAGGGTGAAGAAAACGCGTATGCGATCCAGCGGGACCTGCAACAGACGATGCACAACCTAGTCGGCATCATCCGCACCGAGTCCGAGTTAAAGGAGGCCCTCAAGGAGGTGCGCGCGCAGAAGGAGCGTGCAAAGTATACGAGCGTAGAGGGTAACCGGCAGTATAACCCGGGCTGGCACCTGGCGATGGACCTGCGTTCTCTGCTCACTGTGTCGGAAGCGATAGCGCTCGCTGCGTTGGAGCGCAAGGAGAGCCGCGGCGCGCACACAAGAGATGACTACCCGCAGACGGATGCGGATTGGGGTAAGTACAACGTCGTTGTCCGCATGGGGCCGGATGGTGAAGCAGAGATAGCGCAGGAGCCGTTGCCGCAGATGCCACCGGAGCTCCGAGACCTGGTTGAAGGTGAGGCGAAAGTCGGTGCCTAACGTTGCGACTATCGAGATCCGTTGTCCCGCCTGTGGGTCGGGCATACTGCTTGAGGACGGTGGCCGGGAAGTCGTCTGTAATGCTTGTTCCCGTTCATATTCCGAGGCCGATGGGGTGATCGACCTGCTACCCGGCGAGGTAGTCAGGCGCAGCTTGGCGCAGAGGTCGATGGAGTGGGAGCCGATCGTCCGCATCTATGAAAGTCGGTTATGGCGGCGCAGCCCGTACGTTGCGCTGTTCCTCGGGATCAGCTTCGAGCGGGAGCTCGATGTGATCCTGCGCGCCGCACAGCTGACGGGCGCAGCGAAAATTCTTGACCTCGCGTGTGGACCAGGCATCTACACGCGCCCCTTCGCTCGAGGGCTGATGGGTGGTTGTGTCGCTGGCCTCGATATCTCACTCCCGATGCTTCGATTCGCCAGCCGGCGCGCGCGGGAGCAGAGCGTTGAAAACGTCCTCTGGATCCACGGCACTGCCCTCGACCTCCCTTTTCCGCCAGACCACCTCGATCTTGTGAACTGCTGTGGCGCGTTACACCTCTTCCCCGACGTAACTCGTGCCCTGGCCGAGGTCTGCCGCGTCCTCAAGCCGGCAGGCCGCTTCACCGTGGCCACATTTCGTCGGGGTGAAGGACGAGCCGCCGACCTCCGCGCTGCCGCTCGCCGTAGGCTGTCCGGCCTCGACGCTTTCTCGGCGAGTGACCTCGAGTCTCGCCTACACGCAGCGGGACTCGGCGACGTGCAATTTCACCACGCCAGGCGGGCGTGGCTGATCGCGAGCGCACGGAAGACAGACAACGAGGTAGGTGCCGGTGCCTGACGTCACTCTCCGCGTCTTCCGCGGCAACCTCGCTAGCGGCGAATTCGTCGACTACACCGTCGATTCCGCCGAAGGGGAGGTCGTCCTCGATGTTATCCACACCATCCAGGCCACCCAGGCTAACGACCTTGCGTGCCGCTGGAACTGCAAGGCCGGCAAGTGCGGATCGTGCAGTGCCGAGATCAACGGTAAGCCCAAACTCATGTGCATGACTCGCATGAACACATTCGAACCGGGCCAACCCATCACGGTCGCGCCCATCAAGACATTTCCACTTATCAGGGACCTCGTCACCAACGTCTCATTCAACTACGAAGCCGCGAAGCAGATTCCTGCCTTCAAGCCCCGCCAACCCGATCCCGATGGCCGATATCGCATGATGCAGGAAGACGTCGAACGTGGCCAGGAGTTCCGCAAGTGCATCGAATGCTTCCTCTGCCAGAACGTCTGCCACGTCATCCGTGACCACCCGGAGAACAAGGAAAGCTTCTACGGCCCGCGCTTCTTCGTGCGCCTCGCGGAGCTCGAGATGCATCCCCTGGACACCGAGGACCGCACCGAGATCATCCGCAGCGCCGCCGGCATAGGCATGTGCAACATAACCAAATGCTGCACCGAGGTGTGCCCGGAAGACATTCACATTACCGACAACGCGATTATTCCCCTCAAAGAGAGGGTTGCCGACCAGTTCTACGACCCCTTCCGCTGGATCTTCGGGCGTCTTCGCCGAAAGTAGGTTCTGAGCGCACCATGCGCACCCGCCTCGCCATTCTCCTTGGTCTCCTTCCGGTCAGCACAGCAGCGGCCCTGGTCGGCGGCGGCTGGTACTACTCCGACCAGCTTCGCAAGGGTGCCCTCCTCCCCGGCGACCCGCCGAAACTCGATCTCGAGGTCGTCGCGCTGGCGGATAAACTCATCACCCTGCGTCCCGCTTCTGAGGAAAAGCCGGCGTCCGACTGGATGTACGACGGTGTGTTCGGCCTGGAGTCCATCGCTGGCTACGACCAGGTGGGCAAAATCGTGGAGATACGCGGGCAAGAAGTCGTCCGCGAGTTCACGCCGATAAGTGGCCGGCTGCGACCAGGTGATCGTGTCCGGCTTGACAGCGTCGCCTTTCCGTCCGACCCCAAGGCCGCGCTGGCCATCACCTTCACGGAGCTGGCCTACACATCCCCTCTCGGCGACATGCCTGCGTGGCTGGTAGAAGGCAAGTCCGACACGTGGGCAATCTTTGTTCACGGCAAGGGCGCATCGCGCCGCGAAGCCCTCCGTATGTTGCCAACAGTCGTCGACAGCGGCCTGCCCTCGCTCGTCATCAGCTACCGAAACGACCTTGAATCGCCCGCCGGTCCCGACGGCTTCTACCGCTACGGCGCAACAGAATGGCGTGACCTCCATGCGGCAGCGGACTTCGCGATTCGCCGTGGCGCAAAACGCTTAGTACTCGTCGGCTACAGCATGGGTGGCGCTATCGTCACCAACTTCCTGTACCGGTCACCCCTGGCCGATCGGGTCGACGCTGTCATATTCGACTCGCCCATGCTTGATTTCAGTGCGACCGTCGACCACGGCGTCGGCCAGACCAACGTGCCGGAGGTGCTCAGCACAGTCGGCAAGCGGATCGCCGCTCAGCGTTTCAAAATCAACTGGGACGGACTCAACTACCTCAATGGCGTGGACAAGCTGTCGGTCCCCATCCTCTTGTTCCACGGCGACGCGGACGAGCGCGTGCCAGTCGCCACTAGCGATCGCCTGGCCGCACTACGACCCGATCTCGTCACCTACGTGCGTCCTGCGGGCGTTGACCACGTGCGCTCGTGGAACGCCGACGCCCGGGCTTACGAGTCTGCCGTCCGAGACTTCCTCAGTCGCCTGCCAACGTCACGTTGACCACGGTGTTCGCCTGGGAGTCCCGTACGACGATCATCTCGACGCCTTCGGTCTCGCTGGCGTTGATCTCCTCGTGTATCAGGCGCGGCGGCACGTAGATGAAGTCCCCGCTTTCGGCGTCGGCCGACTCCGCCAGCGTCGCACCGAAGCGAAAGCGGGCCCGGCCCCGGATCACGTAGATCGCGCTCTCGCAGTCGCCGTGGTGGTGGGCACCCGAGCGCGCACCGGGCGCCATGGTCACGTAGCCCACCCAGAGGTTCTGCGCGCCAACAGTCTCCTTGTCCACCGCAGTACGCCGCAGCATACCGGCGGTCTGCGCCGTCCGCTCCGAGAGTTCGCTCGCGCGTACAACGCGCAATTCGTTCATTACTTCGCCTCGATGAGCCCCACGAGTTCTCGTGTCGACGCCGCCGCCTTCTGGATCCCCGCCACCTCGTCCTCCCACAGCGGGGGCTCGTACACGGCCTCGATCCCGCCCGCGCCGAGCTTCACCGGAAGCCCCACGAACGTGTCCTTGATGCCGTACTGACCGTCCGCGACGGTCGCGCAGGGGAGAATGCGCTTCTTGTCCAGCAGCACCGCCTCCACCATCTCTACCGTCGCTGCGGCGGGTGCGTAATACGCCGAGCCCGTTTTCAGCAGCGCGACTATCTCCGCGCCCCCGTTCTTGGCCCGCTGCACCACCGCGTCGATCTTCTCCTTCGGCAACAGCGTCGTCAGAGGCACACCGCCAACGTGCGCCGTGCTGACGATTGGCACCATCGTCGCCTCCGTGTGCCCACCCAATACCTGCGCGTGTACGTCCTCCACGGACGCGCCCGTCTCCCGGGCGATGAACGTGCGGTAGCGCGCGCTGTCCAGCATTCCCCCTTGGCCCACCACGCGCGCCTTCGGCAGCCCCGTTGCCTCCAGCGTGACGTGGCACATGACGTCCATTGGGTTGGCGAAGATGATATAGACTGCGTCCGGGGACTGCCTGACAGCATTCGAGGCCACATCCTTCACGATGCCCGCATTGATATTCAGAAGCTCCTCGCGAGTCATTCCTGGCTTCCGAGGCACCCCCGACGTTATCACTACGACATCGGACCCTGCCGTGTCCGCCCAGTCATTCGAGCCGATTATCCGCGCATTGAACCCCACCTGTGGGGCCGACTCCGACAGGTCAAGGGCCTTCCCCTGGGGCAGCCCCTCGATAATGTCCTGCAGCACCACGTCCACGTACCCTGTCTCTGCTAGCCGCTGCGCCATTGTGCCGCCCGTCATTCCTGCGCCTACAACCGTCACCTTCGCTCGCATCCTGCCTCCTACCTCTTACTGCCTACTTCTTACTTCGGCCCTGGTATGCCTGCCACTTCTCTTCCAGCCCTGGATCCGCCAGCGTCTCCATCACGTAGTCCGCGAACTCTCCGCTTCTGGCGCCGCTGGGTCTGCCCGTGATCACGAGGCGCTTCTCATAACTCCCGCAGATATCCAGCGCCATCTCCAGCTTTTTGCCCTTGTCGGCATGGCCGATGTGGATCAGTAGCATCGCCGATGCACGGATCATGCTGCTGGGGTCCGCGTACTCCGCTCGTCCTTCGTCCACCATCCTCGGCGCGCTGCCGTGGATCGCCTCGAACATCGCGTAGCGCTTGCCGATGTTCGCGCTGCCCGCTGTCCCCACCCCGCCCTGAAACTCTGCCGCCTCGTCGGTCAGGATGTCACCGTAGAGGTTCGGTAGCACCACAACGCGAAACTCCGTTCGTCGCTTGGCGTCCACGAGTTTGGCCGTCATGATGTCGATGTACCAGTCGTCCCAGACGACCTCGGGATACTCTTTCGAAATCTGGCGCGCCGTCTCCAGGAACTTTCCGTCTGTCGTCTTGATGACGTTGGCCTTCGTCACCACCGTCACCCGGTTGATCCCGTTGCGTTTGGCGTGCTCGAACGCCAGGCGAATGATCCGCTCGCTACCCTGCGACGTCACGGCTGTGAAGTCGATAGCCAGGTCGTCGGTCACGTTCACGCCCTGGCTGCCGAGGATGTACGCACCTTCCGTGTTCTCCCGGAAGAACGTCCAGTCGATCCCCTGTTCCGGCACCCTCACCGGCCGGACGTTGGCGAAGAGGTCCAGCTCCCGACGCATCGCCACGTTCGCGCTCTCGATATTCGCCCACGGGTCTCCCGCCCGCGGCGTCGTCGTCGGCCCCTTCAGGATGACGTGGCACTTCTTCAGCTCGGACAGCAGGTCGCCGGGTATCGCCGCGTTCTGCGCCGCGCGGTTCTCAATCGTCAACCCTTCGATCGTCCAGAACACGACTTCCCCGGCCTTCACAGCGGGTTCCAGGAGCAATTCGAGCACCCTCTGCGCCTGCGCCGAGATGAACGGCCCGATCCCATCACCGCCGCACACTCCGATGATGATCGGGCTCAGCGATGCGTAGTCAATCCAGTCCTCATCGCGCTTCATGCGCTCCACGCGGGCGAGCTGCTCTTCGATTATTCGGCCGAAGTGGTTCTTCGCGCGATCGATAGTATCTTTCGTCACAGACACAGCGGCTGCCATTCTAGCAGGTGAGCCGGCAGGGGACACGCTAGCGGACGCGACGCAGCCAACCCTTGGGGTTGAACGTAACGACAAACTTCTCACGGGATGGGTCGATCTCGAAGTCGTCGCGCTCAGCCAGGAACTCCTCCAGCGCTTCCATCGGTCCAGGTCCAAATTCGGGGTAAACAGGATGGCCGTTGATGTTCGTGTCTTCCACTATCAAGTAGCTCCCGACCGTCACCAACGGTGCGTACGCGCGCATCTCGCTCAGGACATGCGTTTTGCTGTGATCCGAGTCAAGAATAACCAGAACGCGGTCCTTGCGATTGATTTGTCTCAGAACTGTCTCTATCACATCGGGCGCCACGCTCGATCCAGTGATGTACTTCACCCTCTTGTGCTTTGGTCTATGCTCTCTCGGATCGATATCGATCGTTACGATTCGCCCATGCTTCAAGAGATTGCAAATTGACGCTAGAAACATTGCGCTGCCGCCGTCCCACGTGCCGCACTCTACTATCACGTCTGGCCTGACCTCGACGATCAGCTCCTGGTAGACCCACAGGTCCATCGGGCATTTGAGCGCCGGGGTCCCCAACCAGTAAGTGTGCTCCCAAATTCGGGAGTCATAGTAGAGACGATTGAAGTTATCGGTAATCCGGTTGGTATGCTGACCTAGTGAGTGAGTCAAGAATCCGCACCCACCAGCCGCCGCAGAATCATCGGCAGTATCCCGCCGTGCCGGTGCTGCTCCACCTCCAGCGGGCTGTCGATTCGCACCAGGGCCTCGAACGCGATTTCACTCCCGTCGTCGCGTCGGGCGCGGACCGTCACTCGTCCCCTGGGTTTCACACCTCCCGACAGCCCTTCCACCGCATAGACCTCCGTACCCGACAGGCCCAGCGATGCCCGACCCTGGCCGTCGACGAACTCCAGCGGCAACACGCCCATTCCGATCAGGTTGCTGCGGTGGATACGCTCGTAGCCTTCTGCGATCACGGCCTTCACGCCGAGCAAGGCCGTCCCTTTTGCCGCCCAGTCCCTCGAGCTGCCCGTGCCATACTCGCGTCCAGCGATGACCAGGAGCGGCACCCCTTCCTGCCGGTAGCGCATCGCGGCGTCGTAAACCGCCAGGCGTTCTCCACTCGGAAAATGAGTCGTCCAGTTGCCTTCCGCCTCCGTAAGCTCGTTCCGCAACCTCACGTTGGCGAAGGTCCCCCGCATCATCACTTCGTGATTTCCGCGCCGCGAGCCGTAGCTGTTGAAATCGCGCTGACTCTCGCCACGTTCTTCTAGGTATATCGCCGCCGGGCTGTCCTTAGCGATTGAGCCCGCGGGCGATATGTGGTCGGTCGTCACCGAGTCTCCTACCATGACGAGCACTCGCGCGCCGCTGATGTCTTCGATCGGCGCCGGTACTGGTGGCACATCGCGCACGAAAGGCGGCTCGCGTAGATACGTTGATTGCGCGTCCCACTCCCATAGCGCTCCCTCCGGCACCTTCAGCGCCGCCCAGCGCTCTTCGCCGTCGAATATCTTCGCGTAAGTGTCCCTGAACATCGCCGCGTCCACGGCCGTCGTCACCGTTCGCCGGATCTCTTCCGTAGACGGCCAGAGTTCGCGAAGATAGACGGGCTGGCCGTCCTTGTCGCGCCCTAGCGGCTCGGCTTCCAGGTCTATATCCACCGTTCCTGCCAGCGCGTAGGCGACAACCAAAGGTGGCGACGCCAAGTAGGCTGCCCTCACCTGCGGATGGATCCGCCCTTCGAAATTGCGGTTGCCGCTCAGCACCGCCGCCACTACGAGGCCGTTCTCCTGGACCGCGTTGGCTACGTGCTCCTCAAGTGGGCCGCTGTTGCCTATGCACGTCGTACAGCCAAACCCCACGAGATCGAAGTTGAGCTGCTCCAGTGGCGCCAGCAGTTCGGCCTTCCGCAGGTAGTCGACTACCGCCCTCGATCCGGGCGCCAGGCTGGTCTTCACGTAGGGTGGTACGGAAAGCCCTCGCTCGACTGCCTTGCGCGCGAGCAGCCCCGCAGCCAGCATCACCGAGGGGTTCGAGGTGTTCGTGCAGCTCGTTATCGCCGCGATGACTACAGAGCCATGGGTGAGTTCCGCGTCTTTACCATTCCAGGCGATCGCCACTTGCTTCGGAGCCGGGTCGATAGCCCCACGGCTGGCCTCCCCATTTTCCGTCTCGTGTGCGCTCGCGCCTTCCCAATCCATCCGCTCTCGTGCTTTCCTCCCGGAAGGAAACTGCTCCTCGAAAGCCTCCTCCAGGCTGCTTCTCACCTTCGCCAGCGGCACTCTGTCCTGTGGTCGCCGCGGGCCGGCCAGACTCGCCTCAACGCTGGCGAGGTCGAGGTGCAGGAGGTCGCTGAACGACGGGTCCGGCGTGTCGTCCTCTCGGAACAGACCCTGCGCCAGCGTGTATTTCTCAACCAGGTCGATCAGGCTGGGTTCTCGCCCGGTCGCGCCCAGGTAGCGCAGCGTCTCAGCGTCTACGGGGAAGAAGCCGCAAGTCGCGCCGTACTCCGGCGACATGTTCGCGATCGTGGCCCTGTCCGGCAGGCTCAGGTTGCTCAGGCCCGGCCCGCAGAACTCCACGAACTTGCCGACCGTCCCGTGTCTGCGCAGCATCTCGGTTACCGTCAAGACGAGGTCGGTCGCGGTTACTCCTTCTCGCAGCGCGCCCTCGAAGCGAACGCCGATAACCTCAGGCGGCACGAGCGGCAGGGGCTGGCTCAGCATCGCCGCCTCCGCCTCGATCCCGCCGGCGCCCCAGCCCAGCACACCCAGGCCGTTGATCATCGTCGTGTGTGAGTCCGTCCCCACGAGAGTGTCCGGAAACGCCAGCGTGATGCCGTCCGACGTCGCTGTCTGGACGACCGGCGCCAGGAATTCCAGGTTCACCTGGTGGACGATACCCGCGCCCGGCGGCACCACGCGAAACTTGCGGAACGACTGCTGCGCCCAGCGCAGGAAGGCGTACCGCTCGCCGTTACGCTCGTACTCGCGGTCGACGTTGATGCGAAAGGCGTCCGCCATCCCGAACGCGTCCACCTGGACCGAGTGGTCCACGACGAGGTCAACCGCCAGATCGGGGTTCACCCGCCCCGGGTCTCCTCCCAGCCGCGCCACCTCTGCCCGCAACGCCGCCAGGTCAGCTACGACCGGAATCCCGGTGAAGTCCTGCAACAACACACGCGCCGGCAGAAACGGCACTTCCTTCTGCCCAGGGACGTCCGCCTGCCACGCGGCCAGCGCCCTCACGTCGTCCTCGGTCACGATCACGCCGTCGCAGCGGCGGAGGAGGTTCTCGATCAGTATGCGGATCGAAAACGGCAGCCGGACTAGATCCGCCAGCCCCAACTCACCCAGCCGCCCAAGACGGTAGTACGATACGGTGCCACCTGACGTATCGAGCGTCGCCATCGCGCGGAAGGGGTCGTGGTTCACCATGATGCGGTTTCCGTCCACATTCTACTGCTAGTTCTCCTACCAGTCTCAGGTCCCAGGTCTAAGGTCCAATTTCCGACATCAAGCCCCCTACGCTATAATGTCGCCATCCTCCGTTCCCGGCCCGCGTCACATACCTTCGAAGGAGCGAACCATGGGAGTCAAAGCATACGTCCTCGTCGTCACCGACCCCGGCAAGACCCGCCACGTCCACGATGAGATCGCCAAAGTCTCCAACATCGTCGAGCTGCACGAAGTGATGGGCCCCTACGACATCGTCGTCGAGATCGAGGTTGAGAGCCTCCAGGACATTCCTACCATTCTCGGCGAACGTATCCGCACCATCGAAGGCATCCAGAGCACGACCAGCCTCGTAACGCTTCCCGACTAACGGGCGCCACGAAAAACGCCCCATGGGGCGTCTTTCGTGTCCAGGGCGAATATTCAGTTGTTTGCGCGCGCTGGCTAAGCGCCGGCGGTCGGCTCGGCCAGGGGCACGTGTGCTCCTCGTGTTCCAACCCGGCGGCCGCAGCTGGTGCAGAAGTTCTGGTCAGCCGGAGTGGGGTTGCTGCAAGACGGGCACTGGAAGAGCTCGACGCGCGGCGCCAGCCCGGCCAGCAGGACTTGCTTCCGGGCGAAGGCCAGCAGCGCAAGGTTCATCAGGTGCACGCCTCCGAGTATGAGCAGCACCATACCCACCTTCATGCTCAGGGCTTCCAACATCTCGCCTGGCTCGGTGGGTTTGTCCGCTGTAATTCTCAGAAGAACGGATACCAGCCCCGTTCCTGCGAGGTAGAAGCCGACGATGAAGAGGTGGTTGATCGAGTCGGCCAAGTCCTCCTTCCCCTCGAAGATCTCGACGAGAAAGACGCGGCCGTTCCTGTGCAGCGTCCAGCCCACCAGCAGAACCACGGGCACGCAGACCGCCAGGTAGATGAGGTACGTCTGTACCAGTATGTCCATTTCGGTCCTCCTTTGACTTGCCGCGCCTACAGGGACGCGGTATCTAACTTCTCTGTGACCATCGTGCCATTCGCGAGAAGTGCCGCCATCCACGTAATCAGGGATTACCAACCCTCAGTCGCCGCTACGTCCGGTAACAGGAACTTGTTACAAGGGAGCCACACTGCATGCGCTCCCGGCGGCGCCAATGCGTCATCCTGAGGGAAGGGTCGTGGGAGGGAGTGGGTGGGGAGCCCGAAGGATCTGGCGATCGTCTACACCTCAGAACTCTGAGCTTCAGAGGACAGCCGAAGTGATAGTCTTATCAACGAGGAGGGGTCAAGTACCAGTTGAGGAATCGACTTATCATCGGCCAGAGATTTGGCAGCGGAATCTTGGGGAGCACGATCCAGAAGACATAGAATCCCAGATAAATCCCGAACTCGGCCGCAAAGAGTTGCGGCACAGTCTGAATATTTGCGTACGGTGACGTGGCCAGCACCACAAGTAAGGGCGCGTACAGTCCACCCAATAAGTAGGGAACCACCATCAATATCCTCCCGCGAGCAATCAGTGCGATCGCGCCGACGATCCCGGCGATCGCAGTTACGCCTAGCCAAATGAACACCGCACCAAACAGCGCTTTTTCGCCCAGCCCGTGCGGCGGAAACCCCGCAAACCAGAGGCGAATTACTAGTGAGAAGTAGAGACCATGCGACTTGGCAAGACACAACGTGAATGCAAGCTCTAGTTTCGTCAGTCGGAGTGGGGCGCTTGTCATGGGCACATCGTCCCATCTGGCGCGAACGCCGCCATCCACGGAATCAGGGATTTCGGAGTGGGTAACAACCCCGAATGCGAATAACGGAGGTCTGTTATCCTGGTGGTTCTGGCGCGCGGCTCAATTTCGCGCGGCGATTGCGATACGTCACGTACGCCAGAGCCACAAAGACGGGCGTAAGCCCTAACCCGACGAAGAAGATGACGGACACAAAGGCCGCGACACCGGCTCCTTGGCCGTTTCCAACGAACACCGCTATCGCGGCCACCACCGAGGCCCAGAACGACAGCAGGGAGATCAACCCGCTCACGAACGCAGCTGACCAAGGATCCTTAATGAAGCGACCAGCAACATAACCTACTACGAGGCCAACGGCGACAAACGGCGAAACCAGGATGAAGCCACCGGCGATGAGTTGAGCGATGAGCTCGGCTTCAGAGATGGGGTAATGGTGCAGGAACACCTCATCATTTTGTAGGCAATGCGGCGGGCCGCCATCGAGGATATCTGGGATGTTTGCGGGGCGGCTACCGCACCCCGGAGTTACAGGAACTTGTTACGGCGTGCCTTCGCTACGACAGCAAGCGCTGCCGAGCCGCGTAGGCCGCCGCCTCGGCCCGGTTTGCCGCGCCGATCTTCCCAAGGATGTGGCTCACGTGCCGGTCCACCGTGTTCGTGCTGATCACCAGCGCCTCCGCGATCTGACGGTTGCTCTTGCCGGCCGCCACAAGGCGCAGGATCTCTATCTCGCGGGCGGTCAGCCGGGCCGGGTCGAACGCGCCCGCCGCTGCTGAGCTCGCCGCCCGGACTCCCCGGGCGGGCTCGCGGCCACGCTGCGGCGCGACGTCCTCCGAGCTCGCGCTGAGAAACTGCACGATCGCCGGGATGACCGATTCGAGGCTGTCCACGGCCGCCAGTCGCGCATCGGGTATCCGGGAGGCCAGGTCGCGCGAGACGGCGAGGTCGACGGGGAACTGCCGGTTGTGAATCACGAGCGTGGGCGCACGCACCTGTGACACGGATGCGGTCGCATCAAACTCAACCACTGCCCTCAGCAGCGCCAGAGCCGCTTCCTGAGTCACGCACGCGCGAAGGAGTGGCGCCGCTTGTCGCGCCAGGTCCTCGGCCGCCCATTGGAGGACCACGCGCGCCGCTGTCTCCGTGAACAACGTCCAGTCTTTCTCGATCAGCGCGAGCAAGCCTTGAACCTGCGTCGACCCGACATCCGAACCGCGAGCGACGGTGCTCTGCAGGATCAGGTGCGTCACGCGCTCCGGATAGCGCGCCGCGAAAGCTATCGCCACCGGCCCGGCGTGCATCGGCGCGTTCAGGGCGAACCGGTCGAGCTCGACGCTGTCTGCTACGGCCTTCAGGTCGAGCAAGTGAGCTTCCACGGAGTAATCAGCGACCTCGCGCTCCGACAGCCCGCATCCGCGGTTGTCGTAGCGGACGACTGTCCAGCCCTCGGCAAGCTGCTCGAGGCCCCGGCGCAGTTGAGGGAGCTCCCACATCTTCTCCAGGTGGCTGAAGAGGAGTGCTGGCATCAGCACCAACGGCTCACCCTGGCCCAGCGTGCAGTAGGCGATGCTCACCCCGTCGCCCGCGTTGGTGAACCTGATGCGCGGCATCATAGCGCGGCTATCTTACGCTGCTTCGCTCGCCTCAATCTGCACCAGCAGGTCGCCCTCGGTCACGCGACCGCCCGGCGCAACTGCTACTTCCTTGACAGTCCCCGTCACGGGCGCGGCAATCTCGTTCTCCATCTTCATCGCCTCGATGATGAGGAGCACGTCGCCTTCCTTGACTTCGTCGCCGGGCTTGACATCGACGCGGATGATGCGGCCAGTCATCTGGGCCGTCACCGCGCCCGCTGCACCCGCCGACTGCTTGCGCGCCCTGGCGGCCGGCTCCCGGCGCGCTGACGCCTGCCCGCTCACCTCAACGTCGTATTCCTTGGCGTCAACGAGGATCTTGAGCGGGCCTTCCTCGCCGGTGGTCGTTGGGACTTGTATCGCGAACGGCTTTTCGTTCACGTAGACTGTGACGATATCGCCTCGTCTGACAACCCGCACCGCGTACTCCGTCGCCCCGATGCTCACGGAGTCGCCGCCCGCCTGCACGTCGAACTCCTGGCCCCCGATCGTCAGCTTCAACTAGCGGCTCCGTGTGAGGCGCAACACTCCGCCGTCATCCTGAGCGCCAGGGCGTTGGCGTGCTCAATTGGGTCCCTCGCGAAGGGATCTGGCGGGGCGGCGGGGTGTGAACGGTCCCAGTCAACGGCATGAAGAGCCCTGCGGATGACCATCTCAGCGGCTCCGCATGAGGCGCCGCCGGCCCGCAATTTTCCAGGCGTTGTGGTCGTGGCTCCCTCCCGCGGCGCTGGTCGGACTCGCAGCGGCCCTATCGTCGTGCGCCAGCGCCGCCGCTATCGCCGCCACGAGCTCGGGCTCCAGCCCCGCGCCTTGCTCCCGCCACTCCAGAAACTCGCGCGCTACCTGCGGGAACAGCACGTAAGAGAGCACATCCTCGTCCGATTGCGCCAGCGGCCCTATCTCCGCCTTCGCCTTCTTCAACTCCGGCTCAAGGTGATCTGCCGGCCTGCCGGTCACCGCCGTCGCGTCCGGCGCTATCAGCTTGCGCACTTCATCGCTGATCGGTGCCGGTGTCTCCCCGTACTGGCCCAGCACCACCGCGCGCGTCTCCTTCGACACCTGCTTGTAGCGCTCGCCGTAGATCGCGTTCAACACCGCCTGGGTGCCTACGATCTGGCTCGTCGGCGTCACCAGGGGCGGGTACCCCAGGTCGGCCCGCACGCGCGGAATCTCGTCGAGAACGTCTTTCAGCTTGTCCAGCGCCCCCTGCTCCCGCAGCTGCGAGACCAGGTTCGAGATCATTCCGCCCGGCACCTGATGCATCAGCACCCCCGCGTCCACCTTCACGTTGCCTTCGAAGGCGGCGTACTTCTTGCGAACCTCTCCGAAGTAGTCAGCCAGGTGCGCCAGCTGCTCGATGTTCAGCTTCGCGTCGTGCTCCGTCCCCTCGAACGTCGCCACCAGCGACTCAGTCGGCGGCTGTGACGTCCCCTGCGACATCGTCGAGAGCGCGCAGTCGATAACGTCCAGCCCCGCCTCGACCGCCATCAGGTAGGACATCTCCGCCATTCCGCTCGTACAGTGGCAATGGAGCTGCACCGGCACGTTCACGACCTCCTTGATGCTCTTGACGATCTGGTAAGCGTCGAACGGGTGCAGCAACCCCGCCATATCCTTCAGGCAGATCGAGTCCGAACCCATCTCGACGAGCGTCTTCGCCTGTTTCGCGAACATATCCGGCGTATGCACCGGGCTGATCGTGTAACAGACGGTCCCCTGGGCGTGCCCTCCCGCCTTCTTCACGGCCCTCGTTGCTGTCTCCAGGTTTCGCAGGTCGTTCACCGCGTCGAAGATGCGGAAGATGTCCATGCCGTTCTTGACGGCCAGCTCGCAAAACTTCTCGACGACATCGTCGGCGTAGTGCCGGTACCCTACGACGTTCTGGCCTCGCAGAAGCATCTGCAGGGGCGTCTTCTTGAAGAGCTTCTTCAGCTCCCGTAGCCGCTCCCAGGGGTCCTCGCGCAAAAAGCGCAGCGCCGTATCGAACGTTGCGCCGCCCCAGACCTCCACGCTGTGGAACCCAGCCTCGTCCATATCCGCGGCGATGGGCAGCATGTCCTCCGTGCGCATCCGCGTGGCGAGCAGCGACTGGTGCCCGTCGCGCATGGTGGTGTCGGTGATTTTGACGGTCATTTGAGGTTGCAGTGACTGCTGACTACAGCGGAATGTTCCCGTGCTTCTTCGGCGGGTTGGTGTCCGTCTTGTTCTGCAGCATCTCCAGCGCCCGGATCACCTTGATCCGCGTCTGCCGCGGGTCGATCACGTCGTCGATGAACCCCCGCGACGCCGCGATGTACGGGTTCGCGAAGTTGCGCCGGTATTCCTCGATCAGGTCTTTGCGCCGCGCCTCCGGGTCCTGCGCCGCCTCGATCTCGCGCCGGAAGATGATGTTCGCCGCCGCGTCGGGCCCGGTCACCGCGATCTCCGCCCCCGGCCAGGCGTAGTTCACGTCAGCGCGCAGGTGCTTCGAGCCCATCACGAGGTACGCCCCGCCGTAGTCCTTGCGCAGGATCACCGTTATCTTCGGTACCGTCGCCTCGGCATATGCGTACAGCAGCTTCGCCCCGTGCACGATGATCCCGCCGAACTCCTGGGTCGTTCCCGGCAGATACCCCGGCACGTCCACCAGCGTCACGATCGGCACGTTGAACGCATCGCAGAAGCGCACGAACCGAGCCCCCTTCCGCGACGAGTCCACGTCCAACACGCCCGCCATGTGTCCTGGGTTGTTCGCCACGATACCCACCACGCGACCGCCCATACGGCCGAACCCCACCGTGATGCTCCGCGCCCAGCCCGCATGGACTTCGATAAAGTCGCCGTCATCCAGCAGCGAATACACCACCTCGTGCATGTCATATGGCTTGCTCGAGTCCTCTGGCACCAGCGCGACGAGCTCGTCGCAGAGCCGGTCCGCTGGGTCTCCCGCCTCGGCGAGCGGTGGATCCTCCATGTTGTTCGCCGGTAGGAACGAAAGCAGCCGTCGCACCTCCTGCAAGCACTCCTCCTCGCCCTCCAGCGCGAAATGCGCCACGCCCGAACGCGTGCTGTGCATCGTCGCACCGCCCAGCTCGTCGTGCGTCACGTCCTCCTGCGTCACCGCCCGCACAACGTCTGGGCCGGTGATGTACATCTGCCCGCTCCCCTGCTTCATGAAGATGAAGTCCGTAATCGCCGGCGAGTAAACCGCCCCGCCGGCGCTGGGCCCCATCACCACCGATATCTGCGGAACCACTCCGGACGCCATCACATTTCGCGTGAAGATGTCGCCGTATCCGCGTAGGGACACCACGCCCTCTTGAATGCGCGCGCCTCCGCCGTCGTTGATCCCGACGATGGGGGCGCCGTTGCGCAGCGAGAGGTCCATCACCTTGCAGATCTTCTCGCCCACCACCTCCGACAACGACCCGCCGAACACCGTGAAGTCCTGTGAGAACACGTACACCAGCCTCCCCTCCACCTTCCCGTATCCTGTCACCACAGCGTCGCCGTGATACTTCTGTTTATCCAGCCCGAACTCCGTCGAGCGATGCGTGACAAGCGGATCCATCTCCTCGAAGGTGCCCTCGTCCAGTAGAATCGCTATTCGCTCGCGCGCCGTCAGCTTCCCGCGCGCGTGTTGAGCGTCTATGCGCTCCTGGCCGCCCCCCAGTTGCCCCGCTTCCTTCAGCCGCTGAAGCTCGCTGATCCGGTCGTCCGTCTGCTTCTCCTCTGTCGTCATGACTCGGGCGTCGGAGTCGCTGTAGAATCGCCCTGCGGTATGTTGATCTTGTCTCCTATGTGCATCTCGGACGGCTTCACGTTCGGGTTCGCCGCCTTCAGGTCTTCGATGTCCACATTGCACTTGTCGGCGATACCAAACAACGTATCACCGGACACGACCGTGTACTCCGGGCCGCAGGTGCCGGGCTCCGGGGTTCCGTTGCCACCAGGAGACGGCGATGGGCCTCCGGGAAGCGGCTTGATATCGTCAGGATCAAGAATCAGGACTTCGGGCACCGTCTCCCACGGTGTCGCGGTCGGCACGCTGCCGGGATCTGAGATCTTGCCCGGCTCGAACGTCTTCTTGTCGCCGCCGCCTCCGCACGCCCCGCTCAGTGCGAGGGCCGCTACCAGGCATGACAGGACCAAGGCTAAAAACAGCTTGTGGGGCGTCATTCTATCGCCGTGCATGCTAACGCACCCGCACGTGGCGAGCAAGTTTCGACTCGCCATTTTCGTGGCCGGCGGCTAAGATATAGACACGCCATGAGCACGGACCACGACGGCAACCTCTCTGATTCCGTCCAGCACTGGCGGGATTCCACCTACCGCCGTGCCGCGGAACGGGCTGGACCGCGCAAGGATACCGACTTCCGTACATCGTCCACGGAGACCCGCCCGCTTTACACACCCCTCGACACCAACGGCGATTACAACCAGGACGTCGGCTATCCTGGTGAATACCCCTACACACGCGGCGTCCAGCCCACCATGTACCGGGGGCGCCTTTGGTCGATCCGGCAATACGCCGGATTCGGCACTCCCGGCGAGAGCAACGAGCGCTTCAAGTTTCTTCTGAAAGAGGGCCAGCCTGGGCTCTCCGTCGCCTTCGATCTCCCCACCCAGCTTGGCTACGACTCCGATCATCCCCTCTCCGAGGGCGAGGTAGGCAAAGTGGGTGTCGCCATCGACACCCTCGCCGACATGGAGACGATGTTCGACGGCATCCCTCTCGACCAGGTCAGCACCTCGATGACGATCAACGCCCCCGCCTCCGTCCTCGTCGCCATGTACGCCGTCGTCGGTCAGAAGCAGGGCGTCCCGGCGGACCAGGTCACCGGCACCGCCCAGAACGATGTGCTTAAGGAGTACGTCGCCCGTGGCACCTACATCTACCCTCCGCGCCCGTCGCTGCGCCTCGCCGCCGACCTCATGGCCCACTGCTCAACGGAGCTCCCCCGCTTCAACCCCATCAGCCTCAGCGGCTATCACATCCGCGACGCCGGCTCCACCGCCGTCCAGGAGATCGCCTTCACGTTCGCCAACGCCATCGCTTACATCGATGCGACGCTCGAACGTGGCGTGGGCGTCGACGACGTTGGCCCGCGCATCTCCTGGATCTTCAACACCCAGAATAACTTCCTCGAAGAGGTCGCCAAGTACCGCGCTCTGCGTCGCATGTGGGCCAAAATCATGCGCGAGCGGTTCGGCGCTACCGATCCGCGCTCGTGGATGCTGCGGACGCACGTCCAGACCGGCGGCGCCACACTCACCGCGCAGCAGCCCGAGGTGAACATCGTCCGCGCCTCTCTCCAGGCGCTCGCCACCGTCCTCGGCGGCGTGCAGTCGCTGGCCCTCTCGTGCTATGACGAGGCGCTGGCTCTGCCGACCGAAGACGCCCAGCGTATCGCGGTTCGCACCCAGCAGATCATCGCTTTCGAGAGCGGCGCAGGCGACACGATCGATCCCCTGGCCGGCTCCTACTACATCGAATCACTCACGAACGAACTCGAAGCGCGGGCCCAGGAGTACCTCGACCGGATCACCGATATGGGAGGCGCGGTCGAGGCCATCGAGTCGGGCTACTACCAGCGCGAGATCCAGGAGGCTTCGTACGCCTACCAGCGGGCGGTCGACGAGGGCAAGAAGATCATCGTCGGCGTCAACAAGTTCCAGAACGAAGACGAAGACCCCCAGATGATCTTCCGGGTCAACCCCGAAGCCGAGCGTGCCCAGATCGAGCGCCTGAAGCAGGTCCGAGGCGAGCGCGACCAGGGCGCCGTCGATGCCACGCTCGCGCGGCTGGACGAAGCGTGCCGCGATTCGGTGAACCTCATGCCGCCCATCGTCGACGCCGTCAAGGCGTACGCCTCCGTCGGCGAAATCTGTAGCGTCATGCGCGGCGTGTTTGGGGACTACCGCGCGCCGACGGCGGTGTAGCTGTGGTCTTCGGGCCCGCCTAGAATACACGTAGCTGCAGGTCTTTAGACCTGCCTGAGATTCGCCATGCCTGACACCAACGACGCCTGGGACCTCCTCGTCCGGCGCACGCCCATCACCCGCTCGCGGCTAATCGCCGACCTTACGACACTAGGCGTACAGCCGGGGAGCGTCCTCATGCTACACACCCGACTCAGTTCCCTTGGCTTCGTCATCGGTGGGGCCGACACGGTCGTTGCCGCCCTCCTCGAACTCCTAGGCCCTGGGGCGACTCTCGTCGCCATGACCGGCTGGGAGCATGATGCCTTCGACTTCGACGAGTGGACGCCCGCTCGCCAGGAAGCCTACCGCAGCGACCCGCCGGCCTTCGACCCCGATGTCTCCGAAGCCCGGGGGGACTACGGTCGCCTCCCTGAGCGCATCCGCACCTGGCCTGGGGCCCGGAACAGCACCCATCCTGAGGCTCGGTTCTCCGCCATCGGCCATCGGGCAGGGTGGATCACCGCAGGCCAGCCGATGAACTACCCCCAGGGGCCCGGCTCGCCGCTCGCGAAGCTTGTCGAGGCTCGCGGCTACGTGCTGATGCTCGGCGCGCCGCTGGAAACCATCACGCTCTTGCACCACGCCGAAGATATTGCCCATGTGCCAAACAAGAAGATCGTCCGTTATTCGTGCCCCGTGAAGACGCCCTCAGGCGTCCAGTGGGTCGAGATCGAAGACATAGACACCTCCCTTGGCGCCTTCCCCTATCGAGAGGTCACCGGTGACCGCGATGCTTTCGAAGTCATCGCCGAAGAAGCCCTCGCCGCCGGCATTGGCGTCCGTGGCCCCGTCGGCGAAAGCACCAGCCATCTTTTCCCCGCCCCCGAACTAGTCGGTTTCGCCACCTCTTGGGTGGAAAGGCACTTCGCCTAATAGCCCCACCACTAGCCACTAGCCGCCGACCACTGCTAATTGCTGATAGTTGACTCCTCGTGCTATAACTTCTCCACTGCGCACTAAGCACTATTCACTGTCCACTACCCGGAGGGTTCCCCATGTCCTGCCTGACCGATAAAGCCGCCGTCGTCACGGGCAGCTCCCGCGGCCTGGGTCGCGCCTGCGCCCGCGAGCTCGCTGACCATGGCGCCAAGGTCGTCCTCAACTACTACACCAACCGCGAGGCCGCCGACGAGCTCCTCGCCGAGATGAAGGGGAAGGGACAGGAAGCCATCATTGTCCAGGCGGGGGTGGCTCATCCCGATGACTGCGACCGCCTCATCGAGGAGGCCGTCAAGCACTTCGGCGGCGTCGACATCCTCGTCAACAACGCCGGTGTCAACCGCGATCGTACGATTCGCCGCCTCAGCGTCGAGGAGTGGCGTGAGGTTATCGCCACCGACCTCGACAGCGTCTTCTACTGCACCTACGCTGCCGTCCCCCACATGATCGAGCGCGGCGGTGGACGCATCGTCAACATGTCATCGATCGTCGGCCAGATGGGAAACCTCGGCCAGTCCAACTACGCTGCGGCCAAGGCCGGCATCGTCGGCTTCAGCAAGTCCGCCGCTCAGGAGCTCGCCCGCTTCAACATCACCGTTAACGCGCTCTGCCCCGGCTTCATCGAGACCGAGATGGTTACGAACCTTACCGAAGATGTCCAGAAGGCGCTCGTCGCCAAGATCCCCCTGGGCCGCTTCGGCAAGCCCGAAGAAGTCGCCCGCATCTGCCGCTTCCTCGTCACCGAAGGTGAGTACATCACGGGCGCGCAGATCAACATCAACGGCGGCATGTACATGCAGTGACAACAGTGGATGTGGAACTCTAGAATTGACATTCCGCTGCGATCCGCAGACAGCAGACACAGTGATTTTTGCCAAACAAGCTTCAGATGCTAATCCTCACCTGACAGGGTAGTCTAATTCCCCTCACCTACGACCACACCATCGCCGTCAGCCACCTCCGGGCCGCCGATGCGACGCTCGCTGGTGTCATCGATGCCATCGGCCCCCTCACCATGGAGCCGCGCGATGGCGCCTTCCGCGCGCTCTCCCGCGCCATCTTCTTCCAGCAGCTCGCCGGCCCCGCCGCGCGCGCAATCATGGGGCGGGTGCTCGCCGCCCTCGGCACCGACGAAGAGCGCTGGTACACCCCGCAGCAGATGCTTGCCGCCAAGGAAGACGACCTCCGCGCCGCCGGCCTCTCGCGCCAGAAGACGGTCTACGTCCGCGACATCGCCGAGAAGTTTGCCTCAGGCGACCTCAGCGAGGACGATTTCGGGCATCTGGACGACGAAGCCGTCATCCAAAAAGTCATCACCGTCAAGGGCATCGGTCGCTGGACCGCCGAGATGTACCTCATCTTCTCCCTCGGCCGCCCGGACGTCCTCCCCGTCGACGACCTCGGCGTCCGTCGTGGCATCCAGATCACCTACGGACTGGCCGATCTACCGAAACCCCACGAGATGCGCCGCATCGCCGAGCCCTGGAGCCCCTATCGCAGCGCCGGCACCTGGTACATGTGGCGCTCCCTCGGCGTCGCCCTGCCCGAGCAGGGCCGCTGACGTCAACCTGAGCGCCGCGATTTCGCTACACAGTGTCAGCGCGCATGGCCGAAGCGCTTACCCCGGCGGTGCTCTCGATGATGCGGATCGCAGCCCTCGTCACCGGCACAAGGCTCGGCCGGTGGATCTTGTCGAGCGTGTCCATCTCATCGAAGAGGTAAAACGGCGCCGTCAGGAAGTTCACGATTGGGACGCCCGCCAAGTGGAAGTCCGCACCGTCCGTAGTCGGTTTTGGCCCGAACACATCGGGTTTCAGTATGAACGAACGCCGCAGGTCTTCAGCCTCAATTGCCGACCGCACGGCCGTCTCAAGCCTGCGGATGCGCGATGTAAACCACCAACGCACCTCCGGTTGGCCGGTAACACGTAGTGCCCCGCCTTCGTCCGTGACCTCATTCGCGGCGTGTTCCAGATGCACTTCCAGTACGCACCGATCGAGCTCTACCCTGTGGGTCTTCACGAACGCCGCTTGGCCCGCGCCGCCGGCCATGTGCCCCGAGTTGAGCAGAAACACGAGCCGGTGCGGCCTCTCTGCCCTTGGTATACGCGACCAGTACAGCGCTTGCGCGAACACCAGCGCGATACCGGACCCGTCCTCTACTGCCGACGCCCATGGCCCATCATGGTGTGAGCCAATGATAACGGTCTCCTCGTCGGCTCCCGGCAACTCCCCGACGACGTTGTAGCAGGTGGTGCTGCCTGCCTCCGCCTCCACGCTAAGGCGTACTTTCACCACGCCTCGAGAAATCATCTGGCGCAGGCGACCACCACTGCTGCCGTTCACCCACACTCCGTGGATGTCGCGCTGCTGAGCGTCGTACGGAACGTAGTATTGGAAGGAGTCGCCCGGGTATTCAGTGAGGACGCCGATGAAACCGCTTGCGCCCGCGTCCACGCTGGGCCCAGTTGGATCCTGAACTGCACGGCTGAAGGGGAGTATCTGCCGCGTGTGCTCGAAAGAACCGTCTGGATCGTAGGCCCAGGTCGCGATACTTGCGTACCAGGAATGCGGGATGCGCATCAACGGCACGTCACACAGCGCTATCGCATTGCTCACTCTCTCTGGTGACGCCTCATCGAAGGCAACTAGCTCCGCCTCAAGGTCGCCCGGCGCTGTGAGCGGCAGAGGGAAGCAGGCGAATTCGGTGGTTTCACCCCGTTCGTCGGTTGCCACGAGTGATGCGGCTCGCGGCTCCCAGTAGGGCATCTCCACCGGCTCGGCGCGCACTCTCTCGAGGCCGAACTCAAGGAACTGTTCCTGGACCCACATCTCAGCCCAGCGGTCGGCCGGGTATCCAGGCCTTCGCACGCCGTGGCCGAAGACCTCTTCGATCCAACCGAAGATCTGGCTCTCTTCCGGTAGCAATGATTCGTGGTTCATCGGTTCGTCTCGATTGGACAAGAAAAGGGGTCTTCCGTCAATCACCGCGACGTCCCGTGGACTATGCGCTATCATGTCCTCACCAGAACGGAGGACCACCATGAACGAAGTCGTCATCGCCGGCGCAGTCCGGACGCCCATCGGTACGTTCGGCGGCGCGTTTGCTGACACCGCTGCCACCGAGCTCGGCGCGGTCGCCATCGCGGAAGCGATCAAGCGCGCCGGCGTCGCCGCCGACCAGGTGGACGAGGTCATCATGGGCAACGTCCTCTCCGCCGGGCTCGGCATGAACCCCGCGCGCCAGGCCGCCATGGCGGCCGGTCTTCCCGACAACGTTCCTGCCACATCTGTCAACAAGGTCTGCGGCTCGGGTCTGAAGACAATCGCCCTCGCCGCTCAGGCGATCATGCTCGGCGACGCCGATATCGTCGTCGCCGGCGGCATGGAGGGGATGTCCAGCGCTCCCTATCTCCTCCCGAAAGCCCGCTACGGCTATCGCATGGGCCATGGCGAGACCTGGGACCACATGATCAAGGACGGCCTCTGGTGCGCCCTCAGCGACTGCCACATGGGCGTCACCGCCGAGAACGTGGCACTCGAAAACGAGATCTCGCGCTCCGACCAGGACGATTTCTCCGTTTCGAGCCAGCAAAAGGCGGCCGCCGCGTGGGAGCGCGGCGCTTTCGGCGGCGAGATCGTTCCGGTCGAGGTGAAACAACGCAAGGGCACCATGGTCGTCGACAGAGACGAACACTTCCGACCCGATACGAACCTGGAGGCGCTCTCGAAACTGCGCCCGGCCTTCGCGCCCGACGGTTCGGTCACCGCCGGCAATGCATCCGGCATCAACGATGGCGCCGCGGCCGTTGTGGTGATGTCGCGGAAGAAGGCCGAGGAGCTTGGCGTGACGCCGATGGCTGCTATACGCTCCTACGCCAGCGCTGGGGTTCCCCCGCGGGTTATGGGCGTCGGTCCCGTACCGGCTACGCAGAAGGCGCTCGCCCGGTCGGGACTCTCGATCGCCGACATGGACTTGATCGAGGCCAACGAGGCCTTCGCCGCGCAGTCGCTGGCCGTGGGTCGGGAGCTGGGCTGGGACTGGGAGCGTGTCAACGTTAACGGCGGCGCTATCGCACTCGGCCACCCCATCGGCGCCAGTGGCACGCGCATCCTCGTCACCCTGCTCCACGAAATGAAGCGCCGCGACGCCAAGCGCGGCTTGGCCACGCTTTGCATCGGCGGTGGGCAGGGCATCGCCATGATCGTCGAGTCCGTGAACTAGCCGCTCGACCGTTCTTTGCCGGAATCCTCCGTCTGCGTCGAACTCTTCCTCCGCTGGCTTACCGACACCCGGGGCCGCCAACTCAACGTCCAGGATGCCACCGACTCGGGCGCAGTCGCTGCCGATGGCAGCGGGCGGCTGGCGATCGACGTCCGTCCACTCATCCCATCTGACAACCCCGCCTGGCTAGCCGATCGCGACAAACTCGAGGACCAGCTCTCGGCCACTGTGTCAGCACCGATCGCCCTCTGGCTCCCCGCCGGCGCCGATCTCCCCGCCGGCGAGCCCGACACGTCGGACTTCATCGACCACATCCGTAAGGCCGCCACGAATTTGGGCTCCCACGAGCGCTCGCACGTCCCGCTCCCGATTCACCTCCTCCTGCGCAAGTCCGCCGATAGCGGCAACGTCGTCTCAGTAACCGGCGGGCTCAACCCCCACTGGGCCCGCTTCACGGAACGCGTGTCCGGCACCTACGACCTTGATTCGACGCGCCTTCACCGCTTGCCCGAGTCCGACGACCACTTGGAGCAACTCCTCGACGGAATCGTCGAGAGGACGAAGACTCTGGAAATCGGCAATGTGGCGCGAATCGAGACGATCGACGCCTGGACGGTTCAGCGCCTATCCGGCAGCGAGCCCGTGGCCGTTGCCGGCATCCCGGCCGCCGCGGCACAGGATATGGGGCTGGCCGTTCGCCGTAACCTGCGCCGCATCTTGGCCGAAGCCGCACCCACGCTGCGCGATAGGCCGACGAATCAGCGCGCGCTGGTCCTCCTCGGTCACTATCCGCGCATCGAACAGGAAGGCGCGACAACAGCCATGCGTGGATACGACCCTACTCTGTACGCCGGCCTCGACTACGTTTGTCTGGTTGCCGACGGCCTCGTCAAACCGTTGATCCAGCCACCCTGACCACTAACCGCTATTCGCCAGCCTCGAACCGCCCGTAGCGGCCGCCGTAGAACACCAGTGGCTCCCCGTCGTCAGACTCGCCGGCGTCAACCACCTGACCGAGGAAGATGGTGTGGTCGCCGCCCTCGTACTGCCTCACCGACAGGCAGTCAAGGTAGGCGATTGCGCCGTCTATCAGCGGCGCGCCGGTGACGCCGAAAACGTGTGCCACCCCGTCTAGCTTCGTCGCCCGCCCGCCCTTTTTGGTAGCCAGCGATCGCGATATCTCCTCCTGGGCGACGCTAAGTATGTTGACCGCGAAGCTATCAGCCTGCGCCAGGATTTCGTGGGTGTCCGCCGACTTGTCGACGCACACGAGCAAGAGTAACGGCTCCAGCGATACCGAGGTCACAGCGTTCGCCGTCATCCCGTGGAGGTCGTCGCCGACCCTTGTTGTGATCACCGTGACGCCCGTTGCAAACCGCCCCATTGCCCGGCGGAACTCGTCTTTGAGCACTGTCATCTCTACATCTCCATGAGGTGCTTCTGGACCAACTGCAGGGCCATTTCGGCCGACCGCAGTTTATTCCGAGCGCGTTCACCGGAGAAGCGGTGCACCTCGTTCGTCACCCGTGTTTCGTCGGCCAGGGCGATGTAGGTGAGGCCCGCCGGCTTGGCGGGCGTCCCGCCGTTCGGCCCGGCGATGCCCGTCACGGCAAGCCCGATGCCGGCGCCGGCTTGGTCGCGCACACCTCTGGCCATCGCGGCGGCGACCTCAGGGCTGACGGCTCCGTATTTGTCCAACATATCGCGTGGCACGCCCAGTTTTTCTTTGAGCTGGTTGGCATATGCGATCGTGCCGCCGAAGTAGACTGCCGAGCAGCCTTCGACCTCGGTCAGCAGGTGCCCGATCAGTCCACCGGTGCTCGACTCAGCCACTGCCAGCGTGGAGTGGGTCATCTCAAGCGTCATGATCACCTGGCGGGCGAGCACGCGGACGATATCTTCATCTGGCGTTGTCATCGTGGCTACGGTACCCTTGACGCACCATACATACAACATGGCAAACGCAGCCAACCGCTTCTCCATCGCCGCCGGCATCGCCCCAGCGGATCAGCTCGCCCGTCTCGCCGCGCGCGCCGAACAGGCCGGCTTCCACGCGCTATGGACCGCGGAGATGTTCCACGACCCTTTCCTGACTCTGGCTGCGGCGGCTGTCAGTACCTCGAGCATCCAGCTGGGCACTTCGATCGCGCTGGCCTTTGTGCGCAGTCCCTGGGTCACGGCACTCGCTGCCCTCGATCTGGATATCCTCTCGGGCGGCCGCTTCATCCTGGGTCTCGGCACGGGCCTCAAGCGGCTGAACGAGCGCTGGCATGGCGTCGCCTATGGCAAGCCGACACCGCATATCCGCGAGTGCGTCAAAGTGATCCGCCTGATCGCTGAACGAGCCCATACCGGCACGCCGATCCGCTTCTCGGGACAATATTACGACGTGGACATCCAGGGCTGGAAACGGCCTCTCCCTCCCGTGCGAGAGCGCCTGCCGATCTATCTCGCTGCCGTACGTGAGGGGATGGTCCGAACTGCGGCGGAAGTCGCTGACGGGCTGCTGGGCCACCCGACGTACTCGCAGGAATGGATCCGTCGCGTCGTGCTGCCGTCTGTGGCCCGCGGGCTGGCCGAGAGCAATCGCGAGCGGGCTGACTTCCACCTCTGCCTCGCTGTCTGTTGTGCCGTCGACCGCGACGCCGCCGCGGCGCGGCGGGCCGCGGCCGCCACGATCGCCTTCTATGCTACTGTCAAAACCTACGAGCCCCTGTTCGCCGCATACCAGGGCGAGGCGCAGCGCATCCAGGCCGCCCTGATGCGAGACGACACCGCGGCGATGATCGACGCCGTCAGCGACGAGATGATCGACACGTTCGCCGTCGCCGGAACGCCTGACGAAGTCCGCCGCAAGGTCGCGCCGTACCTCGAACTGGCCGACACGATCTGCCTCACGCCCCCGGATCAGCTGATCGACCCGGCGGAATCGGACCGCTACCGCGAGACGCTGATCGAGACGTTCGGCCGTTCTTCCTCTTGAATCGAGTCGCTGCGTATTATGGATGACGGTTACGATGGAATCGGGAGGCAGAAGTAGGTGTTAGAGTCCGGCGCACTGGCGCCTCATTTCACGCTGCTGGGCATCGATGGACGTGAGTACACGCTCCCGAATACGGTGCAGGGCGAGCCCGCCTTGCTGGTGTTCTTCAAGTCCACCTGCGCCACTTGCGACCTTGCCTTCCCGTACATCAACCGCCTGCGCGAGGCATACCCTGACACGTGGCACCTGTGGGCGATTGCCCAGGATCAGCCAGAAGCTGCCGCCGAGTACGCCGAGCGCCACGGCCTGAACTACCCGGTGCTGATCGACGCTCCCACCTACACGGTGTCTCGCCTCTACGATCCGGCCGCTACGCCCACGCTTTTCCTCGTGAACGGCAAAGGCCGCGTAACGTATACGACGTACGGCTTCTCCAAGGACGACTTCAACCGGGCCTCCCGGCTGATCGCGAGCCTTATCAACGCGGAGCCCGTCGTGATCGCTTCGCCCAACGACGGGCAGCCGGCCTTCAAACCCGGGTGAGGCCCTCGACACTTGCGTCCAGTTGGGCGCTAGCTTCGCTCCGGGGCGTACCTAATTTTCAGTATGTCAGAGAGCCGGATCGGGCTCGCCGGTGTGCTATGATCCCTCCGAATTCAGCGTTACCTCCCCGATGCATCGGGGTGAGGTTAAAGTCCCGGGTCGGCTAGCTCGATGACCGGACGTTAACCCAGGCCGCGAAGGAGGTCATCGAGTGGCTCTTACAGACCGAATGCTGACGTGTGTTGAGTGCAACCTGGAATTCACGTTTACGGCCGACGATCAGGAATTTCACGCCCAGAAGGGCTATCAGGACCCGAAACGCTGCCCGGACTGCCGCCAGGCGCGTCGAGGCGACCGCGGCGGCCGCGGAGGGGGTGGCTACGGCGGCGTGCGCCAACTGTTCGACGTTACCTGCGACCAGTGCGGGAACGCTACCCAGGTGCCGTTCCAGCCGCGCAACGACAAGCCGGTTTACTGCAGCGACTGTTTCGCCAAGATCAAACCGGCTCGGCCTAGTTGGTAACCGTCGACGCTATACGACGCTCTCCCTGCGTAAGGCGGCGATCTCTGTTTGCGTGTATCCAGCCCCGAGTAAGACTTCGTCGGTATGCTGTCCAAGCGCCGATTCCGTCTGGTCGCTGCGCGCCGGTGTCTCGCTGAACGCAACGGGGCAGCTAACGACTTGCGTGGCGCCTGCTCGCGGGTGCTGCAGATTGGTGAAGTAGCCGTTCGCAGCAACCTGTTCGTGGTTCGCCACCTGTGCGTAGTCAAGCACCGGGGCGCAGAATATGTCTGCCTCCTCGAGCGCGGGTAGCCATTCCGCTGTCGGTCTTGTCGATAGGTGCTCATCCATCAGATCGTTTAGCACCTTTCGGTTGCGGATCCGGTTACCCGGCGTATCAAAGCGCTCGTCCGTCTCCAGTTCGCGCCGGTCGATCGCCTTACAGAAGGCCGACCAGCGCGTGGGATCTACGCCTCCGATGGCCATCCAGCCGTCGAGGGTCTTGTGCGTGTACCACTGCCAGAAGAGGTGAGTGTGACCGCGCCCGGCCTTCGGCGGCAGCTCGCGTGTCATCAGGTAGTGGGTCAGCTCCCACGACTGTGCCGCCAGCATGCTGCTCAGTAGCGAGCTCTCCACGTGCTGGCCGATGCCCGTGCGTTCCCGGCAGAGCAGCGCACTGACGATACCCAGGGCGAGTGTCACGGCGCCGATATGGTCGGCCAGTGCGGCGCCGCCGGGCAGGGGAACCTCTCCGTCGCCGGTAACGCTCATCAGGCCGCTCATCGCCTGCGCCAGGATGTCGTTGCCCGGCTTATTGACCATTGGACCCCGTGTACCGAACGCCGACGCACTGGCATAGACGACTCCCGGGTTCACAGCGCGTATCGCCTCGTAACCCAGGCCCAATCTCTCCATCACCCCCGGCCTGAAGTTATGCGCAACGACATCGCACTCCCGGGCCAAACGCAGGGCGACCTCTCGCCCCTTGTCGGACTTGAGGTTGAGGGCCAGGCTCTCCTTCCCTCGATTCATCGCCAGGAAAAACGCGCTGAACCCCGTGCGCCGGTCGATCCCGAGTCGCCGTCCCACTTCACCTTGCCCC